>Ga0111538_10000094_pt1 | contig 96443 bp, 86 predicted proteins | sample SoiMethybrSBSTD1_FD_79669 | JGI IMG/M metagenome (GOLD analysis project Ga0111538, IMG submission 79669) | Bulk soil microbial communities from a Populus tree surrounding site in Tennessee, USA - Soil MetaG P. TD hybrid SBSTD1 (version 2)... | ecosystem: Environmental > Terrestrial > Soil >... | reverse complement strand
GATATCTCCCGCGCCTCGAAGTTGTGGCTGATCATCTCCGATACCGGATCGAACGCGCCGGAACGCGTCCTGCCGGCGTTCGTGAAGGCGGAGTTCGTCGGCCCGAACGGTCCCGTTCCCCTTGCATCCCTGGCGCCGGTCGACGGATCGGGCCTTCGCGCCGCCGCTGGCCCGCCTGCGCCGGACCGCGTGCCGGTGAAGAACTCGTCGAGGCTGGTCTACGACATCAGTGGCAAGGGATTCACGGGGTTCCGCGGCAGCCTGGACCTCGACAATCCACGAGCGGACATCGGGTCGACGTTGAACCCGCAGCTTCGGTTCTTCATCTTCGACACCGAACCGAACATGCACCGGCTGCTCCCGCCCGCCGCCGGCATGCCGCTGCCCGGATCGGATCCGGTCACCAGCGTGGGCGCGGTCGTCGATCACGTGTTCTGGTCGGCCCTGGGGAGGGCTCCGACGGCATCAGAACGCCAGATCGCGGAAGCCGCGATTGCGGATCGCACGGGAAAGCCGTCGGCTGACGCGGTCGCCGACCTGCTGTGGGCGGTGCTGATGAAGCCGGAGTTTCAGCTGATTTACTAGAGGATGGCCTGTTTTGTTCAGGCCAGGAAACTCTTTCTCCTGATCTCCTGGCCCTCCTGTTCGCGTGAGGCAGTATGACCAGAGAAGAAGATCGGATCTATCGTGCGTTGAGCCGCAGGGGCTTCATCGGCGCGACCGCCGGAGCGACCCTCGCCTCGCTCGTCGGCCGCGAGCCGCAGCAGCTGCGTGCGGCCCAGACGCCGCCGAAAGCGACGGCTGACGCTGTCATCGTGCTGTGGATGGCCGGCGGGATGGCCAGCACCGAGACGTTCGATCCGAAGCGCTATACACCGTTTGCGCCCGGCGTCCCGATCAAGGACGTGCTCAGCACGTTCCCGAGCATCGACACGAAGGTCGACCACATCAAGTTCACGCAGGGGCTCGAGAACATCGCGAGCGTCATCGACAAGGGCGCGGTGATTCGCTCGTTCATGGCTGCCGACCTCGGGTTCATCCTGCACTCGCGTCACCAGTATCACTGGCACACCGGCTACATTCCGCCGCAGCCGATGGCGATGCCGCACATCGGTGCGGTGATCTCCCGCACGCTGGGCCCGAAGAACGAAGACATGCCGGCATTCATCGCGATCGGGCAGACGGTCGAGGGCGCGGGCGAGATCGCGACGCTGAAGGCGTTCCACACGGCAGGGTTCCTCGGCACCGATCACGGACCGTTCCTGATCGTGGATCCGCAGGATGCCGCCTCGGCGGTCCGTCCGCCGAAGGAGCTCGGGGACGCGCGGTTCACCAGCCGGCGGCAGCTGTTCGAGAAGCTCCTCGCGCAGGAGCCCGTTCATCAGTACGGCAGCGCGTTCCAGCGCGAGGCCGTCGTGAAGTCGCTCGACGCCGCCGATCGCCTGCTGCGATCGGCATCGGCGAAAGCGTTCGATCTGTCACTCGAGCCCAAGGCGTCGTTCGACGCCTACAACACCGGCCGCTTCGGCCAGGGCTGTCTCCTGGCCCGCCGCCTGGTCGAGGGCGGCGCCCGCTACGTCGAGGTCACGTCCGAGTACATCCCGTTCGTCTACTGGGACACGCACGAGAACGGGCACCAGCGCGCGGCCGACATGAAGAAGGTGATCGATGCGCCGGTCGCGCAGCTCGTTCGCGATCTCGACGAACGCGGCCTCCTCGATCGCACGCTGGTGGTGCTCGCAAGCGAATTCAGCCGCGATGCGGTCACCGAGGGCAAGGTCGGCAAAGAGGTGAAGGACCAGGCCATCAACATCCCGGACATCATGGCCGAACCGAGGCACTACGGCATGCATCGTCACTTCACCGGCGCCGGCTCGGTGCTGATGTTCGGCGGCGGCGTGAAGAAGGGCTACGTCTATGGCAAGACGGCCGACGAGCGTCCATGCACGACGATCGAGAAGCCGATGCCGGTCGAACACCTCCACGCGACCATCTATCACGCGCTCGGAATCGCGCCGGATCTCGCCTACGTCGCCGAGAAGCGGCCAGTGTACGTGACGACCGACGGCAAGGGTGTGCCTGCGTTGGACCTGTTCGCGTAAACAAAGGCCACGAGGTCGTGCCATCATCGGCAGCACGATTCACCCTCGTGATCGCCTCCACTCCGCGAGCAGGTCCTGTCGCGGGACAGCCCCACTTGGTGTTCGGCACAAAGCGCTTGTCACGGGAGTCGCCTGCGCGCCAAGCGGGGCGCCCCGTCCCGCGCCACCCGCTCGCTACGTTCCGGCTCCGGTCAGGGGATCCGAGCGTCCTCGACTCGTCGAGCATTTGAAATCGTGGGGCGCTGCCCTCTCGCGCCGGCGCGGTGCGGGAGGGCAGCGGGAAGACGTTCGACAACGATACAATCTGCGCCGCGGTATGAATCACGGGCAACTACGCGACGGAGTTGACCTATGCGGCAACGACTGAACCGATACCTGGGTCTGATTTCCTTTCTGAGCTTTCTAATCGCCACCGCCATTGCGTCACCCGCCTTCGCTCAGCAGGCGCCGTCGCGTCGGCCCAACGTGCTCCTGATCATGGCCGACGATCTCAATGACGACATGGGGACGTTCGGCCACAAGATCGTCAAGACTCCCAATCTCGATCGACTGGCGGCGCGCGGGGTGCGATTCGAGCGTGCTTACACGCAGTTTCCTCTGTGCAGTCCGAGCCGCGTGTCGCTGCTCACGGGGCTGCGTCCGGACACCACGAAAATCTACGAGCTGCAGACCAACTTCCGGACGATCCTGCCCGACGCGGTCACGCTGCCGCAGATGTTCAAGCGAAACGGCTACGTAGCGGCGCGGGTCGGCAAGATCTACCACTACGGGAACCCTGGCGACATCGGTACGAGCGGGCTCGATGATCCGGCGTCATGGGACCTCGTCGTCAATCCCCGGGGCGTGGACAAAGACGAGGAGACGAAGCTCACCAACCTTACGCCGGCGCGAGGGCTGGGGAGTGCGCTCGCCTACTACGCCTCGCCGGCGTCAGACGACGAGCACACCGACGGCAAGGTGGCAAGCGAGGTCATCGCGCTTCTCGAGAAGAACAAGGACCGGCCGTTCTTCATAGGCGCAGGCTTTTATCGCCCGCACTGTCCGTTCATCGCACCAAAGAAGTACTTCGACATGTATCCGTTGGACCGCATCGCCGCGCCGAAGTGGTCGCCGGCAGATGTCCAGAAGGTGCCGGTTCCCGCCTGGTTCACGATGCCGCCCAACTGGAACGTGAGCGAAGACGGAGTGCGCGCCACGATTCAGGCGTACTACGCGTCGATCAGCTTTCTCGACGCCAACGTCGGACGGGTGCTCGATGCGCTCGATCGCCTCGGCCTCGCACAGAACACGGTGGTCGTCTTCATCAGCGATCACGGCTATCTGCTCGGCGAGCGTGGGCAGTGGATGAAACAGATGCTGTTCGAGCGGTCCGCGCGGGCTCCCCTGATCGTCGCGGGCGCGGGTGTCGGCGCGAAGGGGCAAGCCTCACAGCGCATGGTCGAATTCGTCGACCTCTATCCGACCCTCGCGGATCTGACGGGTCTGAAGCCGCCATCGGGCTTGCACGGGCGCTCGCTGACCCCGCTCCTGAAGGATCCGCGCGCGGCCTGGAATCATCCGGCCGTCACCCAGGTCAGGCGCGGGAATCCGGCAAACGGCTTCTTCATGGGCTATTCGGTCCGCACCGAACAGTGGCGCTACACGGAATGGGACGACGGCAAGCAGGGCATCGAGCTCTACGACGAAGTGGCGGATCCGGCCGAACTGCGCAATGTCGCTAGTGAGCCGGACAGGGCGAAGATCATCGCCCAGATGAAGAGCCTGCTGCGGGGCGTGCGGGGGACCTCCACCCCTCGAACGAGCAGGTAAGCGAAAACACCGGCGCCGCGTATATAGGATCCGCAGGGTCCAAACTAGATCCGAGGGGCTTCGCCCCTCGGACTCCCTTACACCCTCGCTCGCGGGGGCCCGAGGGCCCCGCTCCGCTCGGGTGGGCGCGCCTGTGGCGCGCCTAATGCTTCGAAGGTCGTTTTATCTGGAGGCACGTAATGCGGCTGAGAACGCTGGCCCAGGCGCTGGTCCTTACCTCTCTATCGGTGAATGCGGCGGCCCAGGACGCCGCTCCGGTCGTCGCCGCCGCATCAAAGGCGATGGGCGTGGACACCCTCAACTCGATCACCTACTCGGGGACCGCGCGAAATGGGGCCTTCGGCCAGAGCAAGGCGATCGGTGAGCCGATGGGCCCGGTCAACGTCACGCAGATCACCCAATACACGCGGACGATCAACTTCGGACAACCGTCGGAACCAACCGCCCTGGTTTCGCGGGCGACTGGTCCGACCCAGTTGCCCACGGTGCCGGGAGTCGCGCCACAGCCGCCGGGAGTGTTCAATCAGAACATCACCGGCGCGCAGGCTGGCAACAGCTGGGCGCTGGCGCTGAATATCTGGACGACGCCGTGGGGGTTCCTGAAGGGTGCGGCAGCGAACAAGGCGACGGTGCGGGAGCAGGGCGGCGTCCAGCTCGTCTCGTTCACGCCACCGAACCTGAAGTCGCCGTCGGGACAGACCTACACGGTGACCGCGCACATCAACAAGGCCAACCAGGTCACGAAAGTCGAAACCCTGGTGGACAACGCCGTGGTCGGCGACCTCCCGGTCGAATTCGAATACTCGAACTACCAGAACATGAACGGCGTGCAGGTGCCGACGCGCATCGTGCAGCGCCAGGCCGGCCTGCAGACGTTCGACGCGAATGTCACGGCAGCAACGCCGAATCCGCCGAACCTGGCCGAACTGCTGACCGCACCGCCTCCGGCAGCGCCTCCCGGTGGCGGGGCTGCACCGGCCGGCCCGGGCGGCGGCCGCGGCGCCGGCGCGCCGCCGGCGGCAGCCGGACCTCCGCCGGCGGCAGCCGGACTTCCGCCGGTCGAGAAGGTCGGCGACGGTGTTTTCAAGATCGGCGGCAACTACACGTCGCTTGCCATCGACATGGGCGACCACATCCTCGTGATCGAGAGCGGCCAGAACGACGCGCGCGGCGTGGCGGTGATGGCGGCGGCAAAGCAGGCGATCCCGAACAAGCCGATTCGGTTCGTGGTCAACTCACATCCGCACTTCGATCATGCCGGCGGACTGGGGGCGGCGGTGGCGGAAGGGAGCACCATCCTGACGCATCGCAATAACGAGCCGATGCTCGAGCGCTTTCTTGCCGGTCCACGAACGCTGATTGGCGACAGCCTGTCGAAGGTATCGAATCGCCGCAAGGATGTGGTCCAGGGGGTCGGCGCGCGCGACATGCGCAAGGGCAGCAACGGCAAGGTCGTGGAGTTGCACCACGTACCGAACGAGCACACCGACGGCATGCTCGCGGTCTATCTGCCCGCGGAGAAGCTCCTGTGGACGGCTGATATCACGATCGTGAACGCCACGCCGGTCCAGTTGGGCATCGTGAAGTCCGCAGTGGCGACGTTCGACCGTCTCAAGCTCGATTACAACACGTGGCTGCCGGCGCACCCGCCAAATCCCGACAGGCCGTTGACGAAGGCGGATGTCACTGCCGCTCTCGCCGGCGGGACCAAGTAGTCATTACTGCACGACCCATTCGACCACGGCATCGGCCCCCGCGCCCGGCGGCACAACGGACGGCGAGCGATCGAAGTCCTTCCAGGTGAGGGGGCCGTTGATTCCCCACGGACGAATCGTGATCCGACGCGCGGCCGGATCGACGGTCACGACGACGAAGCTCTGAAAGAACGGAGCGACGTTGTAGTCGAACATCGCCGACAGCCATTCGGCCGACGACGGCCATGCCCCGAAGCTCCTGGTCCACACCCAGGCGGGCCACTTCCACCACGGCGTATAGGTGTGGATCTTCTCGACGACGCTGGCCTGGTTCGGGTAATACGCCCAGGTGCCGACATCGGGTTTCGCGGGCCAGGCCAGCGACGTTCCAAAGCTCAAATAGGCGCCGCCGCCGCCATTCACCCAGTGGTGCACCGTGCCTGGTCCGGACGCTGCATTCACCGTCTCCTGGTAGTACTCGAGGTCGTGGGTGTCGCCCGCCATCACGATGCGAACGTCATGTGCGCGCAGAAGATTGCGCACGGCCATGAATTCCTCGTCGTCGTGCGCCACGTCGTGGCCGCCGGCGTAGAACGGATGACCGAGCACCGCCATCACCATCTTGCCGCGTGAGGCCTCGAGCGCGGCGCGAAGCCAGGTGAGCTGCTCGACATCGACGCCGCGCAGAACGCCGGTGTCCACCGCGATCAGCGCAAATGACGGGGTCTGCAGTTGAAAGAACGACGCGTTCTGCGTGCCGGTCGGCACGCCGTACTGCCGCCGGAGGAAATCCGCGCGCTGGATCAGGTCTTCGATCCGCTCATCGGTGGTGCTCGACACTCCGCCGTCGGCAGCGATCCGGGCCTTCATCGCGAGTCGGGCCGAGTCGCGATCGAAGAAGGTTGCAACGAACCCTTCGAGCGCGTCGTACCAGTCGTGGTTGCCGGGAATCGCGTAGACCGGCTTGTTCACGCCTTTGAAGGGCAGCCAGAAGCGCGACTCATAATCTTTCATCGCGCCGGTTGGATAGACGACGTCGGACGAGATCACGACGAATCGGACGGCGTCCATGCCTGCCGCGCGTAACAGGGAGTCCCTCAGCACCTGCTGGCTCGCGTCGCCTTCGCCTGTATCGCCGATCACGATGAACGAGAACGGCTCAGTGCCGGTGACGCCCGCCGGCGAGATCGTGAAGCCGCGCCCGTCGAGCGTGGTGCGGCCGGACGCGACGACCGCGCGGACCATTGCCGCGCGCCAGGTATCGGTCCGCGCCGCGGCCCACGAGTTCCACATACCGGCGGCCCAGTTTTCCGTGTCGAAGTACCAGCTCATGCCCCAAATCGGCACCGACGCCACGATCACCGCCGTGAGCGGCAGCCCGATCTGGAGGCCGCGGCCGAACGCTGATGCCAGCGAGTAGCGGGCCGAGCGCAGTCGAATCGCGAATCGCATGCGCGACTCGAGCCACCATCGGATCGCGCGGCTTGACCAACCCGCAAGACCCGTGCGTTGTGGTGTTGCCAGCACACGCTCCCATGCACGCCGTTCGACCACACGCGTGGTGCGGCGGACGAAGAGCCGCACCGGGACAATCACGAAATACGTGAGCGCGAGCGCAACGAGGATGTCGCCGGCGACGGCAACCAGGGGCGAGAAGATTCCAAGAGCCGACCGATCGAAGCCCATGCGGCTCACGTGAATCGCGAACAGGACGGCGATGAAGGCGGCGATCCACTCGCGATCGGGAACGACACGATCCTCCTCGGCTGCCTGCAGCCGAGTGCCAGTCTCCGTCAGCCGTTCGGGACGATCGAGGCCGATGTCCGCGATCACGCTCTCGTCGGCTTCATCCGCCGCGTGGGAGGGCCCTGCGGCGATGTTGGCTGACGCTGCGAACAGCCGCCAACTCGCGGCGACGGCGACGATCCAGTTCGGCGCATAGCGGCCCAGCAGCAACAGGCCCAAGACGGCAGCGAGGTTCCCTACCGTGGACCCGACGTCATCGAGGAACGGCTTTCCGCCGGCCGCGTGGCGTGCAGCGGCGACGCCGCGCCGGAGCGCGTCGAGCGCAAACGGGACGGCCGCAAAGATCACTACCGCTGTGGCTGCCAGCCACGCCGTGTTCAACAACACCAACGCGAGCAGCAGCGTGATCCCGGCGCTCGCCCAGGCGCTGTGCTGATCGGCGGCGACCTTGCGCCTGAAGCTGTGCGCGATCTCGACGGCGACGCCGGCAAGGAGGAGGATTCCCGATGCGCGATCCGGCTCGGGCGCCCAGAGTGGTGTTGCGAGCGCGATCAAGGCGAGGAACGCGGTCAAGCTGGCCAGGGCCGACGCCCGGACGGATGCGAATCGACGGGTGTTCACTGGGCGAACAGCAGGAGTGATCGTGGATAGTATGCTTCGAATCTCTTCGAAGGATGTTCGCTGTCACGCTGCGATCGTGCCTACGGGTGCGCTCGGGCTTGCCCGACGGGGCGACGACCCTTCGGCATGCTCAGGGTCGCCCTGAGCAAAGTCGACGGGTGACAAGTGAACGTCGTTCGTATGAGCATGCCCGGCGGTTTTCGGGGTATAAACAGCTGTTACGTCGAACGCCTAGGATGCCGCGCAGGCGGCGTCGCGGGGGACCCAATCGGTAGGGGCGAATCCGGTAAGACGACCGGACGAGGACTTCCAACCTCGAGCCCGTCAGCTAACCCCGTCGGCGGATTGGAGGAAGTCTGTCGACCCCCGGCGCCAGTTCCCGCAAGCTTCTTCCGCTCACCCTCACCGCGATCGGCGTCGTCTATGGCGACATCGGCACCAGCCCGCTTTACGCGCTGCGCGAGTGCTTCTTCGGTTCGCACTCGGTGCCGGCGACGCACGAGAACGTGCTCGGCGTGCTGTCGCTCATCATCTACTCCCTGCTCCTGGTCATCTCCGTCAAGTACATCGCGATCGTGATGCGCGCCGACAACCAGGGCGAAGGCGGGATCCTCGCGCTGACCGCGTTGATCCCGCAGCGGCCCCAGGAGCGCGGCTGGTCGGTGCTCGTGCTGCTGGGAATATTCGGCGCGGCACTGCTCTACGGTGACGGCATGATCACCCCGGCAATCACCGTGCTCGGCGCCATCGAAGGCCTCAAGGTCGCGACGCCCCTGTTCGATCCGTATGTCGTGCCGGTGGCCGTCGGCATCCTGATCGGGGTGTTCGCGATTCAGCGGCACGGCACTCACCGGGTTGGAGGACTGTTCGGTCCGATCATGGTGATCTGGTTCATCGTGATTGCCCTGCTCGGCTTCGTCTGGATGATGCGGCAGCCCCAGGTGCTCACGGCCGTCGACCCACGCCATGCCTTCTACTTCTTCCGTGAACATGGATGGCATGGCTTCGCGGTGCTCGGCGCGGTGTTCCTCGTGGTCACCGGCGGCGAAGCGCTCTATGCGGACATGGGTCACTTCGGCAAGCGGCCGATCCGCTTCGCGTGGTTCTCGCTGGTCCTGCCGGCGCTGCTCTTGAACTACTTCGGTCAGGGGGCGCTGCTGCTGACCCACCCGGAAGCCATCGAGCAGCCGTTCTTCCTGCTGGCGCCGGCATGGGCGCTGGTGCCAATGGTGGTGCTGGCGACGGCCGCCGCAATCATTGCTTCCCAGGCGCTGATCTCCGGCGCCTTCTCGCTCACCCAGCAGGCGATTCAGCTCGGGTACTCGCCGCGCCTCGCCATCGACCACACCTCACATCATGAGATGGGGCAGGTGTACGTGCCGCAGGTGAACTGGGCGCTGATGATCTGCACCATCCTGATCGTGATCGGCTTCGGATCTTCGACGGCCCTCGCGGCGGCCTACGGCATCGCCGTCACCTTGACGATGGTGATTACGGCGATGTTGCTCCAGGTCGTCGCCACCGAGCGCTGGGGCTGGCCGCCGATCGTCGCATCCCTGGTCACCGGCCTGTTCCTGATCATCGACCTCGCATTCTTTGGCGCGAACCTGCTGAAGATCGCGCACGGCGGCTGGCTGCCCCTGGTGATCGGCTGGATCCTCTTCACGCTGATGACCACATGGAAGACCGGCCGCAAGATCGTGGCCGCCCGCCTCACGGCGCGCGCGACCCCGCTCGAGGACTTCCTGGCATCCGTCGAAAAGACACACCCGGCCCGGGTGCCGGGCACGGCCGTGTTCATGACCGCGCAACCGAAAGGCACGCCGCCCGCCCTGGCGCACAACCTTCGCTACAACAAGGTCCTCCACGAGCATGTCGTGACCCTGATGATCACCACGCAGCCTGTGCCGCACGTACCACCGGACGAACAGGTCTCGGTTCGCGCACTTGGCCAGGGCGTGTTCGACGTGCGGGTGCATTACGGGTTCATGGAGGATCCCAACGTGCCGGAGGCGCTGATCAACGCCTGCAAACACGGGCTCACGCTGGACGAGGACGACGTCACCTACTTCCTCGGGAGGGAAACGCTGATCGTGACGAAGGCGCCGGGCATGGCGATGTGGCGCGAGCGGCTGTTCGTGCTCATGGCGCGGAACGCCGTGCGGGCGCCGACGTTCTTCAGGCTGCCCGCCGAGCGGGTCGTCGAGCTCGGCGTGACTGTGGAGCTCTGAATTCGATGTCGGGGAATTGGCGCCGCCTGGCCGCGGCGCTGACGGTCCTCGCCTCCGTCACCGCGCTCCTTCGATGGCTCGCGGTCTCGAATGCAGGAACGGTATCGACCAGCTACCTGCTGGTCGTGCTGGTGGTGGCCGCGACGTCCCGGTTGCTGGTCGCGATCGTGACCTCGATCGCCGCGATGCTCTGCCTCAATTTCTTCTTCCTGCCTCCGATCGGCAACCTCACCATCGCCGAACCGCACAACTGGGTGGCGCTGTTCGCATTCCTGGCCGTGAGCCTGGTGGCGAGCCACCTCTCCGCGGTCGCGCACGCACGCACGGAGGAAGCGGTAGGCCGTCGCGACGAGCTGGCCAGGCTCTTCGATCTCAGCCGCGACGTGCTGATGATGACCGACAGCCCGGAAGCGCTCGCGGTGCTGGCGCGGTCGGTCGCCCGTCGGTTCGATCTGGACTTCGTGGCAATGGCGCTGCCGCACAAGGACGACTGGAACGTGTTCGAGGCGGGCACCGGGCACCTCGATCTGGATCGCCGTGACCTGTCGAAAGCGCTGGCGTCCGCGCAGGCGTCGCTCGAGTTCGACGCGCACGCCCGGACCTATGCGGGTCATCGGACGATGACGGTCGCGGGCCGGGACATCCGATTGGTCCCGTTGCGAGTGGGGACGAAGCCGATCGGGATCCTGGCGGCGGCCGGTCGTCCGGTGGAGGCCGGCACGCTCGACGCGCTGGCCGGCGTGGTGGCGATCGCGATCGAACGGGCCCAGTTCCTGGAAGAGCGAAAAGCCAGCGAGCTGACGCGTCAGAGCGAACAGCTCAAGACAGCGCTCCTCGCATCGCTCGGACACGATCTCAGAACCCCGCTGACCGCAATACGTGTCGCGGCCGGCAATATCGTGGCCCCCGGCCTCACACCCGGCGACCGCGCCGGTCAGAGCGAGCTCATCCTGACGGAGGTCGAGCGTCTGACGCGGTTGTTCGAGAACACGCTCGACATGGCACGGATCGATGCGGGTGCGGTCGCCACCGAATCGCGCCGGACCCATCCGTCGGAGATCGTCGCGGCGGCGCGCGACCAGGTCGAGCACACCCTCGCCGGGAATCGGGTGACGGTTTCGATCGACAAGGACGAGCCGGTCCGGCTGGATCCACGGCTGACCGCATCGGCGCTCGCGCACCTCCTTGAAAACGCCGCCCAGTACACGCCGGCCGGATCGCCGATTGATGTGGACGTCCGCATGTCTGGTGAGGGACTGCTTCTTGCCGTCCGCGACCACGGCCCGGGAATCGCTCCGGCCGATCTGCCGCACGTGTTCGAGCGCTTCTATCGCGGCTCGTCGGCGAAAGCCCGCGCCTCCGGCACGGGGATGGGCCTGTGGATCGTTCGCGGACTGCTGGCCGTCGAGCAGGGCCGGGTCTGGGCCGAGAATTGCCCGGACGGCGGCGCGCGATTCACCATCGTCGTACCCGCCGCGATGAAGGACGTGTCGTGAGAATCCTGCTCGTCGACGACGAGGTGGCAATCCAGCGGGCCGTAGGGCCCTTGTTGCGTTCGCGAGGCTATGAGGTGGACGTCGCCGGGTCGGGCGCCGAAGCGCTCGACTCGTTCGAGGGCCGCACGCCGGATCTCGTCGTGCTCGATCTCGGGCTGCCGGACCTCGAAGGGACCGAAGTCTGCCGGCGCATTCGCGCGAAGTCACCGCTCCCGATCATCGTCCTGTCCGCCCGGAGCGCGGAACGTGACAAGGTGAATGCGCTGGATCTCGGCGCCGATGACTACGTTACCAAGCCCTTCGGACCCGAGGAGTTGCTGGCGCGCATCCGCGTCGCGCTCAGGCGCGTGGGAGCAGAAGAGCCGACCGACACCGGGACCTTTCGCGCCGGCGATCTCACCATCGACTACGATCGGCGCCGCGTGCTCCGCGACGACACCGAAATGCGGCTCACGCCGAAGGAGTTCGAGCTATTGTCGCTGCTGGTGCGCAATCACGATCGCGTGCTTACCCACCGCGCCATCCTCAAAGCGGTCTGGGGCCCGAATGCAGTCGAGCAGCCGGAACATCTGTGGACGCTGGTGGCGCAACTGCGCAAGAAGATCGAGCCGGATCCGGGCGCACCGAAGTACCTGGTGAGCGAGCCCTGGGTCGGCTACCGGTTCGTGACTGGAGGCCGGGACTCCACCGACTGACCGCTACCGCGTCGCATCGAACCTGTGTTCCGCGAGGGCCTGTTCGAGGGCCCGCACATGATCCTCACACCGCGCCGTCACCGTGCGCTTGCGGCCGAGCGACAGGGCCAGGGATCGGACGTTGCTGTTTCGTCGCGAAAGGGCGACGATCTCGCGGTTGCGGGCAACGAAGTCATCCAGCGCCGCCGTCGCCGCCGCCAGGTGCGAGCCGGCCGCCGGCCCGGTCGCCGTTCTCAGTTCTTCGAGAGACTTCCGCGCGACGGCTTCGGACGCACGCATCTCCCCTTCGAGGCGGGTCATCACCGCGTCTTCGGCATCGGCGATGTGTGGTGGCTGCAGGACTTCTATCTGCAGCACTGCGGCCTGAGCCCGTGACGCCAGTGCCTCCGCGCGGCAACGGTCCTTCGCCCTTTCGCGAATCGCTGCCTCGAGTGATGTCCCGAAAGCTCGGTCCGCCTCGCGCGACGGCCCGAAGGCGATCCGCTGCGCCTTGACGTTGGAGTTTTCGACCGCCAGCGTCAGGATCTCGTCGTCCAGCGGCTGGTACTCGTCGAAGCTCGCCTTGAATGCGGCGAGGTGACCCAGGTCGGTTTGATACCGGAGTGATTCGAGGACCGGCTGCAGCGCGGCCAGGCTGCGCTCGGCGTCCTGACGGGCCTTCCTCGCCTCATCTGCGGCAGCCATTGACCCCTCATCGCGGCTCGCCATTACGGCGCGACTCGACGCCTCCGACGCTTTCGTGAATGCCACGTGCAGCTCGGCTGCCAGCCGCCGCGCCTCGACCAGACCTGTCAGCATCGGCGTGGAACCTCGACAGGCGGTGCCCACAGTCGAGGCCATGACGACCGCCAGCGAGAACGCCGCCCAGCGGTAAAACCGCATCGAGCGATCCTCCTTTTCATAACGTAGCCGCTGGCAGCCGAGAATGGCCTGAGGAGTAGCTGAAGATTGCCTTAAGTTCCGCCGTCCGCAGTCCGCAATCCGGGCCGCGGGCCGCGGACTACGGAACTCGAGGTTCTTAAGGATTTCTTCAGGTACTTCTTGGCCTGTCTTGAGGACGCGATTCCTATGCTGAATGCATGGATCGCGGCTCATCGCTTTCTCTTTCGCAGATTCGCGCGGCGGCCGTTGGCCTCGTCGTGGTTTTCGCGCTCTTCGTCTGGTTCGTCGCAGCATCGTCTGCAGCAATCGACTTCACTGTCGCGGTTATCGCAGCCGTTGGCTGGTGCATCTGGCTTGACCGCAACGCCGGACATTGAGGGGGCAACGCTCGTCCGCGATGACCGGCCGACGTTCGCAGCCACCATGATCCCCGAGCGGGTGATGGTCTGTATGAGCTCCAATGCGCTCGCTCCGCGAGTGATCCGCACCGGCGCCCGCATCGCCGGGCGGCTCGGGGCGCGGTGTTACGCGGTCTACGTGGAAACGCCAGGCGAGAAACCCGGGCGCATCAATCCGGACGATGCCGAGGCGCTCCAAGAGAACATCCGTCTCGCCGAGAGCCTCGGCGCCACCGTCGTCCGTGTGAAGGCGGAACGCCCCGCCGAGGGCCTGATCGCCTTCGCGCAGCGCGAGGGGGTGACCCACGTCATCTTCGGTCAGAGCGCGCGCTCGCGGTGGGAGCGGTTGTGGCGCGGCTCGACCCTCGACGGCTTCCTCAGCGCCGTGCCCGACGCGGCGGTCCAGGTCGTGCCGATGAACGAAGGGTGAAGTTGGGGTCACTGCAGCGTGTGGACGCAAGCGTCAAGATCGCGGAACGGAGACTGGCCGCCCAGGGGCGGATGCCGCTTCGAGCACGGCCGACTCTGCATGGCCCAGGTGGAAGGGCACGCTCGTGACGACAATGTTCGGCTTGAACAGGAGCGCTCCCTTGATCAGCAATGCATGCTGGTTGTGAAGCAGATGCTGCCACAGCCGATGGGGCACGAACTCGGGAAGAATCACGGTGACATACCCCTGCGGATCCGCGCGATGCATTTCTTCGATGTACTCGAGCAGGGGCTCCATCAGCGACCGGTACGGTGATTCGAGCACGACCAGCGCCACGTTCTGGCCCCACTCCGGCCATTGCTTTTTCAGCGCGTCGGTGGCCGTCGGATCGATCTCGATGTAAATCGCGCGGACGTCCGTTGAGAGCGTGCGGGCATATCGCAGCGCCTTGACCACGGCACGTTGCATGCCGCCGATCGGGACGAGAACTACATGTCCTCCGACGGGCTCCGGTGTCCATCCGCGCAGCGTCAGCTCGGATGCGACATGGTCGTAATGGCGGCGAGTCACCTCGAAGATCGTCACGAGGACCGGGATCATCAGAATGATGATCCACGCGCCTTCGTGAGATTTCGTCACCGCCACGATGAGCAGGACGATCCCCGTTACGGTCGCTCCGAACCCGTTGATCGCGGCGCTCGAACGCCAGCCGGGCGTTCGCAATGACCGCCAATGGATCACCATTCCCGCCTGCGACAGCGTGAACGAGACGAACACCCCGATCATGTAGAGCGGGATGAGGGCGTGGGTATCGCCGCCGAACCCCATGAGCAGCAACCCCGCGAGTACGCTCAGGATCAGAATGCCATTCGAGAATGCCAGCCGATCGCCCTGATTCATGAATTGACGCGGCAGAAATCGATCGCGGGCCACGATTGATGCCAGCCGCGGAAAGTCCGCATACGCCGTGTTCGCCGCCAGCACCAGGATCGACATCGTCGCGGCCTGGACCGCGAAATAGAGGACGTTGCGTCCACCGAAGGTGACTCGTGCAATTTGCGAGACCACCGTCTCCCCGTCAGAGGGGACCACGTCGTAGGCGTGGGCGAGCAGGGTAATGCCCATGAACATCGTGACCGCCAGCACGGCCATCGCAACGAGGGTCGCCGCCGCGTTGCGGCTCTCGGGCGGCCGAAATGCCGGCACGCCATTCGAGACGGCCTCGACGCCGGTCATGGCCGTACAGCCATTCGAAAACGCGGTCAGCAACACGAATGTCGTGAGCGCGCCGCTGCCGGCGACGGCCTCGTGCTGCGGCAGCGGTACGAACGTGCCGGTGAGCGATCGCCAGGCGCCGACCACGAGCATGCCGAGAATGCTGCCGATGAAGAAGTACGTCGGAATGGCAAAGATCCGACCCGACTCACGCACGCCGCGCAGGTTGCCGACCATCAGCAGCAGGATGAAGGCGAGTGCCACCTCGACGCGATACGGACCCCAACGAGGGATGGCCGATGTGATTGCCGCCACGCCGGCAGCGACACTCACGGCGACGGTGAGCACGTAGTCGATCAGGAGCGATGCGGCGGCAACCAGACTCGGGGTCCGGCCAAGATTGTCCTTGGCCACGAGATAGGCGCCGCCGCCACTCGGATAGGCATAAATCGTCTGGCGATAGGAGAAGGCGACTATCGCCAGCGTAATCGCGATCACCAGACCGATCGGTGTGACCAGCCCGAGTGCGGCGGCGCCGCCACCAATCAACAACACGCGCAGGATCTCTTCAGTCGCATAGGCCACGGAGGAGAGCGCGTCCGAAGAGAGAATCGCGAGCCCCGTGATGCGAGAGAGCCGTTCGTGATGGGCTTGATGGGACGGGATCGGCGCGCCCACCAGCAGGCGCTTCACCTGAAACAGAAATGATTCGTCCGGCACGACTCCTCCAACCGCCGACGGGGTTAGCTGACGGGCTCGAGGTTGGAGTCCTCTACCGGATGCTCCGGATGCGCCCCAAAGTGTGGGTCCCCCGTATCGCTTGCCTTGGATCAAGCGATCTTGGCGATCGGTTGGATTATGCGGGAGAGGGAGCCGGCCTGACGCGGTTGAACCGCGATTCTCAGGCACTCTTCAGGACTTTTTCCGGCTGACTAGGTGCGGCTACTTCCCCAGGTTCGCGAGCGTGTAGCGGAACGGCTCACTCGAGATCCTGACAATCCCGTCGAACGGGCCGTCGAGCTCGAGAATCAGGAACACCGCTGCGGCGACCGAAAACGTCGAGATGACGAAGACGGTCACGACCGTGCCGTTGCGCGGTGCCGCCAAGCCGAAGCTTCCGAACGTCATCGACAACCAGAAGATCACGACGACCAGGAACGTTCGCGGCACTGATCCGGTGGCGCTGCCCAGCAGCCGCCATCGGGTCCGCAACACTTCTTCGGTGAGCTTCAGGGATTCCGTCTTCAGCCATCGCTGCGTATCGGTCTGCGGCACGAGCTGCAGGATCTCGTCCTCGAGCGCCTCCGCGGCGGGCGTCCCCTTGACACGCGATTGCAGCAGGCCTGCCTGCACGCCGTCCGCGGGCCAGATCTCGTTGAACCTCGCCGCTGCGAGCGCGCGGAACTCGGCACGGATCGGCTGTGTCTCCGGACCGTAGCGCGCCAGCAGCCGATCCAGCGAGAGCATGCCGGCAGCGGCGTTCCTGATGGCGAGATCCTGCGAGTCGAAGGAGCCCTTGGCCGCCGCCGTCACCAGCCCGAGGAGCAGCGCGGTCATGGTCGCCACCAGACCCATGCCGAGGCGCACGACGTCCTGCGACTCCTTGCTCAGGTGCGCCGGAGGGAGCGCGGACCTGACGGTGATCCCGAGGAGCGCACACCCGAACGTGCAGAGGAACGTAATCGCGGCGAGGGCGAGCGCTGTCACGTCGATCTCGCAGTCAGGATTGCCGGGTGAGCCACGAAATGCCGTGGCTCTCGAATCGCCATCAACCGACTAAACTCAGATAGTTCGCGCGTTCGCCGGCACATCGAGGCGGACCAAGGCATATGGCGTGCCGGTCGGCGAGAGTCTGTCGGGACTCGGGACACTGTCAGAGTGACGAATGCTGTGGCTCTTTTTCGCGGCTGTCGGAGTCTGGTTCCTGGCGCATACGGCGCCGTTTCCGTTCCTGCTGGACCGCTTTGCGCCGGCGGGCTCCGTCTGGCGAGTGCCCACGGCCGGCAGTCCGCAGACCGTCTACCTGACGTTCGATGACGGCCCGAATCCCACCGCGACGCCTCAATTGCTCGATGTGCTGCGAGATACAGGTGCCCGCGCCACGTTCTTCCTGATCGACACCCACCTGACGAGCGAGACCGCGCCGATCGTCCGGCGGATGTTCGCCGAGGGACATGCCGTGGCGCTGCATTCCGACACGCGGGCCCTGATGGTGAAGTCCCCCGATGCGCTCGCCGGGATCCTGACGAAGAACGCCGATCGCATCGAGCAACTCGCTGGCAGCCGTCCGTGCCGGCTGTTCCGGCCGCACGCCGGCTGGCGAAGCCGCGCGATGTATGAGGGGCTGGAGAAGATCGATCACCAGCTGGTCGGCTGGAGCTGGGGGATGTGGGATTTCAACTGGTACCGCGGGCGCGAAGCGCGATCGATCGCCGAGCGGCTGGCCCGCAAGGTATCGCCCGGGGACATCATCGTGATGCACGACGGGCATCACGTGAACCCGAGGGCCGATCGGCAATACGCAGTCGAAGCCACGCGACTGCTGGTGCCGGCGCTCTCGGCGAAAGGGTGGAACTTCGGACGGCTGTGCGAGCCGTAGGCACACACGGCCGAGCTTATTGTGCGCGATCTAACCGCCGGCTCTTCCGCCTGCGCGCTAGAATGACGTCACCCGCCAGTCAGGATTTGAAGGAGTGGGAGCGATGGCTACCAAGTCCCTGTCGGCACGCGCAGTCGCGCTGCTCACGATCTCGTGCCTCTCCGCGGGCAGTTTGATCGCTCAGACCCAGATCAAGCTGCCGAAGAACAAATACACGCCGGAACAGGATGTCCAGATCGGCCGTGAGGCCGCCGCTGAAATCCGCCAGCAGTACCCCATCATCAAGAACGAGGAGATCAACAAGTACCTCACGTCGCTCGGCGATCGGCTGGTAGCCGCGGCACCCGAGGAACTGAAAAAGCCGGTCTACGAGTACTCGTTCACCCCGGTGAATCTGAAGGAGATCAACGCGTTCGCGCTGCCCGGCGGGCCGATGTTCGTGCACCGGGGCATGTTCACCGCCGCGAAGGAGGAAGCCGAAGTGGTCGGCGTGATGGCGCACGAGTTGTCGCACGTGCTGCTCCGGCATGGAACCGCCAACGCCTCGAAGGCACAGAATCCATGGCTGCAACTCGGGCAGCTCGCCGGACAGATCGGCGGCGCGGTGGTCGGCGGAGGGACCGGGGCAATGATTGCGCAGGGCGCGGACTTCGGTCTCGGCACCCTGCTCATGAAATACAGCCGCGACTTCGAGAAACAGGCGGATCTGCTCGGTGCGCAAATCATGTCCCGGGCGGGATACGACCCTCGTGCCCTCGCCCACATGTTCGAGACTATCGCGAAGGAGTCGCGGGGAGCCGGCAGCAATCCGCAGTGGATGAGCAGCCATCCGGATCCCGGCAACCGGACGGTCTACATCACCAAGGAGGCAGAATACCTGACCATCGCCAGCAAGGCAGACGACAGCGGGTTCACGCAGATCAAGACGGCCTTCTCGGGGCAGCCCTCTGCGCTCACAATGGCCGAACTGGCGAAGCGCCAGCAGCAAGGCGGCGCAGGCAACGCGATGCAGTCGGTCGGCACCCCCGGCCAGCCGGTGCCGAAGCCTTCAGCCGAATACAGGAGCATCAACGGCGGAAAGCTGTTCCAGGCCGACGTTCCGTCCAACTGGACTCCCCTCAACACGAGCAACGCGGTCAGGGTCGTCCCGGAGAACGGCTTCGGCGACATGAACGGGCAACAGGTGTTCACCCACGGCATCGAGTTCGGGATTGCGCAGGCGAACACGCGCGATCTGAGAGAAGCGACCGTGACCTGGCTGAAGGCGGTCGCGCAGGGCAACCCGGAGCTCAAGCTCGCCGGCGAGCAACAACAGCTGAAGATGTCCCAGCGCACCGCGCTCGGGACGCCGCTCATCAACCCGTCTCCACTCGGCGGCCAGGAGATGATCGGCCTTTACACGACGTTCCTGGCTGACGGGACGCTCTTCTATTACCTGACGGTCGTGCCCGAAAAGGATGCGGGCAACTTCCAGGAGACCTTCCGGCGCATCGGCGGGTCGATCAAGTTGACGGACGCCACCCGTTGACCGTCAGGTGACGGCAGCCCGGCTCAAACGCGCGTTCGACGTTGTCGGCGCATGCGCAGGGCTGCTCGTGTTCGCGCCGGTGATGGCCGTCGTGATCCCGGCGGTGCTCCTCGACGACGGCGGACCAGTGCTGTTTCGTCAACCGCGACTCGGCCTCCGGCGCCGCCCGTTTTTCATTCTCAAGATCCGGACGATGCGCGGCAGCCGCGCGACGCGGGTTGGACGGATCCTCCGCGCGACCGGGCTGGACGAGATCCCCCAGTTCATCAACATCCTTTTCGGCGAGATGAGCGCGGTCGGGCCGCGGCCCTTGACCGAAAGCGACGTGCAGCGGCTCGAGTGGACGGGAGCGGAGTTCGATTTCCGCTGGGAGGCGAGGCCGGGACTCACCGGGCTCGCGCAGCTCGTCGGGCCCGACTCTCCACAGACTGCTCTGGAGCTCGATCGCACCTACACACGGCAGTGGTATCCGTGGCTCGATTGTCAGCTGATCGCGCTGTCGTTCGCGGTCAACGTGTTCGGAAAGGCGCGAGTGCGGAAGCTGGCACGCCAGGTCAACGTGCGCGTCGCTCGGTAAGGCTCGTAGCTGGCCAGTCGATCAACAGGTGCGGAGAGCCACAGCCGCAAAGAGCACGGCCAGCGCAACGACCGCTGCGACCAACCACCATTCTGTCCGCGATGTCATCGTGGGAAACGCGGCACCGACGAGAGGCTCAGGCTCCTGGCGCCGCGGTTCTCCAGCGCCGCCCGCCGCTTCTCGTTCACGGTCGACCGGCGGCTTCGGCTGATCAGGCGAAACAACGCGCCCTGCCTGCTCGTCGAGCGCTTTCCGGATTCGGCCCTCCAGCGCGATGGCAGTCGGATCGTTCGGATCGAGGTGTAACGCATCGCACGCGCGCGCCCAGGCCTCGGGCAGCATCCCGCTCGCCACGAGCCCTTCTGCCGCGCCCAGGTGCTCGTCGACCGCCGCCCGGACGCGACTGCGCTCCTCTTCGATCAGGCGCTGCTGTTCGGCCATCAGCTCCTGGAGCGCCTCGGCAACCGCGGCCTTGCCGCGCCTGCCCATATCGAACCGTCGCAACATCTCGATCGCTTCGGTGCGCCGTCCCCTCGCGAACGTCGCCTTGGCGGCCGCGACGATGTCGATGGAGATTCTTTCGTAGGTGTCTTTGGTGGCCATCTGCGACTGGATCCGGGATCCGGGGTCCGGCCGCCCATGGTAACCGATGACCGGTAGAATCCGACCATCATGCGCAGTTTCGAGAGGCTTGCAGCACTGGCACTCGCCGTTACGACGTCGCTGACGGCCTTCCCCGGCGCGCCTGCCCTGAGCGTAGTCGAAGGGCCTGCCCTGAGCGCAGTCGAAGGGCCTGTCCCGCAGCCCGGCAAGACCGACCCAATCGCGTTACATCCTGTCAATCCGCATTACTTCGTGTGGCGCGGAAAGCCGGCGATCCTCATCACGTCAGGTGAGCACTACGGAGCGGTGCTGAACCTGGACTTCGACTATCGGAAGTATCTGGATACCCTCGCCGCCGACGGGATGAATTACACGCGCATCTTCAGCGGCGCGTACCTCGAGCCACAAGGAGCGTTCAAGATCGAACGCAACACGCTGGCGCCGCGGTCCGGCCGCTTTCTCGCACCGTGGCCTCGCAGCAGCGAGCCGGGGCATCCGGATGGCGGAAACAAGTTCGATCTGTCGCGCATGGACGACGCTTACTTCGCGCGCCTGAAGGATTTCATCACTTACGCTGCAACCCGTAACGTCGTGGTCGAGCTGTCGCTGTTCTGTCCCATGTATGAAGAGGTGCAGTGGAGCCTGAGCCCGATGAATGCCGCCAACAATGTCAATGGCCTGGGGGCCGTCGGCCGCAACGACGTTTACACGGTCGACAAAGATCGGGCGCTCCTGGGCCTGCAGGAAACGCTCACCCGCAAGCTCGTCACGGAGTTGAATGCCTTCGACAACCTGTTCTTCGAGATTGCCAACGAGCCCTATTTCGGAGGCATCACCATGGCCTGGCAGCACCGCATCGCTGACGTGATCGTCGAGACGGAGCGTGCGCTGCCGGCGAAGCACCTGATCGCGCAGAACATCGCGAACAAGTCGGCGAAGATCGTCGATCCGCATCCGGCGGTGTCGATCTTCAACTTTCATTACGCCACTCCGCCGGAGACGGTGGCGATGAACTACGCGCTGAACAAGGCGATCGGCGACGACGAAACCGGGTTTCGGGGCGTCAGCGACGACGTCTACCGGATGGAAGGCTGGGATTTCGTGGTGGCCGGCGGCGGGCTGTACAACAACCTCGATTACTCGTTTGCCGCGGGCTACGAAGACGGCACGTTCCAATATCCATCGACACAGCCGGGCGGCGGCAGCCGGGCGTTGCGTCGCCAGTTGAAGGTCCTGAGCAACTTCATCACCGGCTTCGACTTCGTGCGGATGGCGCCGGACAACACGATCGTCAAGGAGGGAGTGCCGCCCGGCGGAAGCGCCCGCGCGCTGGTCGAGCCAGGGAGAGCAATCGCGATTTACGTCCGGAAACAGCGGCCCACCAGCGGCAAGGAAACCGCCGCGACCGTGGCAGGAGAATCGAGCGCGCCCGCGGCATTGCACATCGACCTCACCGACGGCGACTGGCGGGCCGAGTGGATCGACACCATGACCGGATCCGTCGTTCGTACCGAGAGCGTCCGCGGCGGCGGCGTTCGTGCTTTCGCATCGCCCGAGTACCGCGCGGACATTGCGCTACGGCTCCTGCGTAAGTAGCAAAACTTCCGCCGACCTTTGCCGGTACAGACCTTTCACAGGAGGGCTAGGAGATCAGGAGGTTTCTCGAGCTCTCAGGCCGAAGGAACAAGATCTCTAACCGCCTGAACCGCGAAGTATGTGGCCAACGAAAAGAGAATCGCCATCACCGCGTTCTCCCACCAGCGATTCCGGTAGTCAGGGCCGATCAGACGCTCGCTCGCGGTGATCCACCACAAGCCGCCGGCCAGCATCGGGAGCAGGATGACCTGGGCGCTGTTCGCCGCGAGGGTCAGCGCCACGAATCCCGGCATCCCGGGCAAGGTCCAGATCAAGGGTGGCAGAAGACAGGAGATCGCGATCAATCGATAGCAGGGATGCTGGCGGAAATCCGCGCCCGGGGGCACCGCGTGCGCACGCATCCGGAGCCACGCGTGGGTGCCGAGCGCGCCAAGGCCGGCTGCATGGCCGATCACGGATGTGTAGACGGCTGCGAAGATCCCCGCGTAGAAGAGGATCCGCCCTGATGCGCCGAGAACGTTGCTCAACAGATTCGGGAGATCCTCGAGGTGCTCGATCTTGCGATCCGGATACAGCAGCTCGGCGCCCAGCACCCAGACCGCGAGGTTGAGCACCAGCATCGCGCTCACCGCGACGATGAAATCGTAAAGCTGCACGCGGCGGTACTCGGGGCCGCGCCAGCCCTTCGCGTCGAGGAAGTACGGATAGACCAGGTTCATGAGCGATCCCCCGACCGCGCCAATCATGGCGAGCGCGACGCGCCAGGGATCGTAGACGCCCTGCCGGCCCGGCATTTCCAGGCGGACCAACCCTCTCACGACGTCGCGCGGATCGAAGCCGACCCAGATCGCGCAACCGAGGAACGAGACGGACAACACCGCGAGAAAGAACAGGAAGATCAGCTCGAGGGCACGAAAGCTCGGACGAAACACGAGATAGAGCGCCAGTCCGTTCCACGCCAGCGCCCACTGCCAGATCGCGCCGAAGCCGAACATGTTGCGCGAGACTTCGCCGATCCCGCGCGTCATGTACGACCCGTAGACGTGTCCCATCACGACGGCAGCCACGAACAGGATCGGGGCGTACGCGGGGTGCAGGCGCACCAGGCCGTCGAGCACGCCTTCGCGATGCTGGTTGCACAGCTGATAGCGGGCGATCAGCGACACGAACAGGAACCGCATCAGCACCGCGACCACGAACACCCACAGCAGCGAATAGCCGTAGTTGGCGCCCGCGGTCGACATATCCACGACATCGCCCGCTCCCAGCCAGGTCAGGACGATGACGATGCCCGGACCGAACGAGCGCAGGTATTCGAGGAAAGTGTGCGGGATGGGTGGGGCGGCCACCGGCGCCGTCCCGGTCATGTCGCAGTCCTGGAGGCCATCACGCGCGATAGTGTCGCACGTGAGCCCGGACAGTCAGCAAGATCGCGGGAACGGCGCCGTCGCTGGCTCGTGCTACTTGACCGGCGACGCAATCCACCAGGTGATGCCGTTGCGATCGACGACGCCGGCATTCCTGTGGCCGTAAGGCTTGTCTTCGGGTGCCGATTGGACGCCGCCCCGGCCTCGAGCGCGCGGGCGTAGGTCCCATCGACGTCCGTCACCCAGACGTAGAGTGCCGCGGTCAGCGGCTTCCACTCGCCACTGGACTGTCCGATCATGACGAGCGAATCGCCGACCGTCAGCTCGGCATGCATCACTTTCCCTTCGGCGCCGCGATGGCACAACGTTTCGGTCGCGCCAAATGCCGCCTTCAGGAAACGCATCTCGGCGTCCGCATCGGGAACGACGAGATAGGGAGTCAACGTGCGGTAGGTGTTGAGTGTGTCAGGCATAACAGCATTTTGCCGGGCGTCAGCCGCCGGCGGATTGTAAGAAAGTGACGTGGTTCTGAAAGGTCGTCCGCTGCGCTTCGTAGCCGGTCGGCGTCAGGCCGGAGAACTCCCGGAATTCATGGATCAGGTGGGCCTGATCGAAATAGCCGCAGTCAAGAGCGAGATCCGTCCAGTCGATCGGACCGCAATGGTGGGCCAGGGTCACGACGCGTTGAAACCGAAGGATCCGGCAGTACCGCTTCGGCGTGACGCCGACATCCGCCTTGAAACGCTCGATGAAGCGCTTGGGACTGAGCGCGATCGCGTCGGTCACCTCGCGAACCCGTGCCACGGAAGGGTGTGCCCGAAAGTTGGAAAGCGCGTACTGCACCGCGGGGTGTGCGGCCTTCTCACGCCACACCTGCCGCAGTGTCGCTTCGAGGGTGTCGAGGGCGGCATCCGCAGTCCCCGCACTCAACAACTGATCACGGACGCGTCGCACCGGTTGCCGTCCCCACAGGAATTCGAGCGGTACGTCGGCATCGCTCAGTTCGTGCGCCGGCGGCGCGACGAACGGCACCATGCCGCCGGCACGAAACACCGCCCCGGCCACGTAAGCCTGTTCGTCGGTATCGATCACGTGGAAGCGGGTGCTCATTCCCGTCAGGACAGAGCCTGGCGAGCGCTTGCACATCACGCCATTGCCGGAATCACGATAGAGGCGGGTCTCGTCTTCCGCGAGATTCAGGATCAGCTGGGAGCCGCCTGACGGCAGAACGCGCTCGAGCGCTCGCGGCCGCGGCTCGCTCCGGCAGAGCCAGATCGACTCGATCCATCGATCCAGCGGTGGGGCCGGGCGCCGCTGCGTGAACACCATGACGGTTCATGGTGGCACGGGGGGTCGGGGGGTTCAACCTCGGGGGGGAACTACCTCGGGGGTTCGCCGGCTCGGGGGCTCGGGGGTTCGCGGTTCGCGGGTCCGGGGAATCAGAAGCAACCGTGATAATCCCAGCGCTGGTTGCCTCTGATTACCCGGATTTCGAACCCGCGAACCCGCGATCTATGTCACTGCTTGATAACGAGGACGCTCTTGACCCAGCCGCTGCCGGCCGCGCTCTGGACATTGATGTAGCCGTCCTTCTCGCTGCCGACGACGACCATCTCTTCACCGCGGCCGAGCGTCGTCAGCGGCTTGGCGGTTTCGCTGGGCTGTGACAGCAGGCGGACGTTCGCGATCTTCGTCACGATCACGTCGCCCTCGTTGAACCCGCCTCCGACCTTGGTCGTGCCACCGGAGGCGGCCTCGGCCTTCAGCGTACCGACGTTCCGCTGCAGGCTCGGGTCGTTCCGTACGGTGCGGACGATGCCGTTGTAGTTGTCCATGAAGGCGGCCGCGATGATCTTGCCTTCATTGGTGTTCCCGTAGCCGCCGATCGCGCCGCCTGCGCCGCCGCCGAACAGCGCGCCGCCGAGCGCCAGGTCGGCCTTCTTGGTGCTGCCCTCCGCCGCCGCGACCTGCACGCCGCTGCGCGCATCGGCCACCAGCATGCTGGTCTGCGCTTCCTTGAATTTCAGGCCGCCCGCAACCGCTCCCAGCGCTGCGCCCTTGCTTCCGAAAAACCCGCCGACCGCCCCGCCGACGCCGCCGGCGTTGTTCTCGGAGAACACCACCGAGGGGGTGAGGACGAAGTCCGCGCTCACCATCTGGCCGCCACCCATGTTGGAGTTCGAACGCAGCTGCCCGGAGGACGCGAGCTGCCGCTCCTGCATCAGGTTCTGCATGCCGGCGCCACGTTCGACGACGATGAAGCAGTTCGACTGCTGGACCATCATCCGGATCAGGCCGGACGGGGACGTCAGGCGATAGCGGCTCAAATCGGCAAGCACGATGTCCTGCGGCTCGACGACCGCCAGGGCGCCCATCGGCTTGTCGCAGTGCTCGAGCCCCTTGTCCCCGGAGCTGCCATTAGTGCCCGCCGACCCCTGGACGGCGCTGCCTCCCTTACCTTGTTTGGTCCCGGTAACCTGGGCGCTGACCGACGCGGCGATAAACGTAAGAATGGCACCCGCACCGATGAAGGCGCGCTGAAAACGAGGCTTCGACACTTGAGCCCTCCTAAAAGAGGCCAATTGGGAGATGGGTGCGGGGATGATGCCGCGGTCCGGAAACATGCCGCAAGAGACGTGACCACGGAGAGACGGGTTCCGCCGCCGACCGCCTCACAGTTTCGTAAATGGGATAACGTGTTTCGCGACTAGAGGTTGCCGCCTCACATGAACGGAAGACCGCCGGGAAGACCAGCCCGCCTGACGTCAATCGATACGCTTCGAGGGATTGTCATGATCCTCATGGCGCTCGATCATGTCCGGGATTTCTTCGGTCCGCCGGGGATCAGTCCTACCAATCTCGCTCAGACGACCGTACCCCTGTTCCTGACCCGCTGGGTTACCCACATCTGCGCGCCGACCTTCTTTCTTCTCACGGGAGCCGGCGCCTTTCTCGCGCTCCGTAGCAAATCCGTCGCCGGACTGTCCCGGTTCCTGCTGACACGGGGCGTCTGGCTCATCGTCCTCGAGCTCACCTTCATCAGGTGCCTGGGGTACCAGTTCAACTTCGACTACGACGTCACGCTGCTGGTGGTGATCTGGGCGCTCGGCTGGGCGATGGTCGTGCTGTCGGCGCTGGTGTGGTTACCCGTCCCGATCGTCCTCGCTTTGGGGGTCGCCCTGATCGCGGGGCACAACCTGCTGGACGGCGTGCGCTCGACCGACCCGCTCTGGGTAATCCTGCACTCCCAGGGGTTCGTAGTGAACCGGCCAGGGTTCGTCGTGTTCATCGCCTATCCGCTGATTCCCTGGATCGGGGTGACGGCCGTCGGCTATGCGCTGGGGTCAGTCTACCGGTGGGACGCGCGGCGCCGGCAGGCAATCCTGCTGAAAATCGGCCTCGCGCTGACAGCAGGATTCATGGTGCTGCGCCTGATCAACATGTATGGCGATCCCGCGCCCTGGACACATCAGGCAACCTCCGCGATGACGGTTGTGTCGTTCCTCAACGTCACGAAGTATCCGCCGTCGCTGCTGTTCCTGCTGATGACGCTCGGTCCGGCGCTGTTACTCCTGCGTGCGCTGGATCGGGGAACGCCGCCGTTGCTTCGGCCCGCGCTCGTCTTCGGGCGAGTGCCGCTCTTCTACTTCGTGCTGCACCTGACCCTCATTCACCTGCTGGCGGTGATCCTCTGTTACGTGCAGAACGGGGCCGTGCACTGGATGTTCGAGTCGCCCAACCTCGGGGCCTACCCGTTCACACCACCACCGGGCTGGGGGGTGTCGCTGCCGGTCACCTATCTAATCTGGGTGCTGGTGGTGCTGATGCTGTACCCGGTGTGCGCGTGGTTCGCTCGGGTGAGGGAACGGAGTGCGGTGTGGTGGTTGAGTTATTTGTAATCGGTCTTCTGAGGCGATGGAGCTGAATGGAGGTAGATGGAGCTAACGGATTTCAAAACGGAGCAACGGAGCCAACGAAGAAAACGGAGCAGACCTCCTACTGAGACACGGGTCCGGCGCGCGCGCAAGGCGCGCGCCCAGCGCTGAGAGACTTATCGACCGTTGAACTTAACTCCGTGTTACTCCGTTGGCTCCGTTGCTCCGTTTTGAGATCCGTGACCTCGATTGCCTCCCTCGCTCAAACCTCCGAGCGCTGCTACTTGCCGACAGCCTTGAGCGCTTGTAGCACCAGCACCTCGGGCTGACTCTCATTGGCAGGCGCCGCCACCGTTCCGGCCGCTTCGACCGGCGCTGCCTGCGGTGCCTCGACGCGCTGCACGGCGTCGGCGTATGCCGCGTTGCTCCCGGCCAGTAACCACACGACGTCGGTGCCGGTCACGCTGAGGGCTGGCTTTCCTCCGCGTTCGATCACGGTGCCGATCGCCGTCACGGTCGCGTCCTTCGCGCTGAAACCGTTGTTCCTGATGATTTGCCGCAGCTGCGGCAGCGTAATCCGGTTGCCGGGGCGGAGGCCAATCGTCACGGACGCCCGTTCCAGCGACACGTCCACCGACTCCACGCCATCGAGCTTCCGCACGGCCACGCGCACGGCGTGGGCGCAGGTCGCTCAATCCATCCCGAAGATCTTCAGATCGACGCGGCGAAGCTCCGCCTGTGCGAGCGACGGGACGATCAGCAGCAGCGCCAGCGCCGCGGCTCCGATTCCACGTGTGCTCGTTCTCGTTCTGAACTCGTTCATTTCAACCAGAAGAAGTAGCTGAAGTTGACACCAATCCGGACCCGCTCCGACTGCGCGCCGTTCGTATTCTGATAGACCGGGAACATCACGCCGCCTTCGAGGCCGTATGCCTTGTACAACAGCAGCGCCGTCGGTCCCACGAACACCGCGGTGCCACCGCTGCGAATGAACTCGAAGCCATGATGAAAGGCGCGGCCCGTTCGCTCGCCCATCGCTTCGACGAAAAACCGGAGATCCGGTTTCGGATAGTCGCGGCGCAACGCCGGCGGGCGGTACCCGTAAACGCCGGAGATGAACACGACGTCTCCCATCTGATCCTGGTCGTCCTTCGCGTGATAGTGATAGCCGCCGCCGACCCACGCGTAATGCGTGCGCGATGCGTAACCGGTCGCCGCGGAGACGTGGACTCCGGGCGCCGTCTGCATGCCGTCCGGCGTGAATTCCTCGAGCGGCACCGAGAAGCCGCCCGTCACTGTCGACTCGAACCGCCCGGCGGCCGAGGCCCGACGGTGAAAGCGCCAGGAGGCGAGCGCTTCCGCGTCCTTGGCGATTGACATCATCGCCGTGACCCGGCCCCGCGGCATCAGCGTGGTGCTGTCGAGCACGATCGGAACCGAGCCCGAGATCTGCAGATCCTCGGTGATGCCGAAGCTGATCATCGTCCGCAGCGTCTGTTCGTCGGTCTGGGGGCCTTCGACCAGCCGCCCCAGCCAGGCCTGATCGAGCTGCCAGCCCCCCTTGCCAAGCGTCGGCGTCGCAGCCCCGAAGACCGGCCCATGGCCCGATGCCGTGGCGAGGCGTGGAAGAGCCGCGATCAGAAGGGCCGCAATCAAGACTCGGAGACAGTTGCTCTTCACATTCGTTCCAGCACGAACAAAGACCCGTAGGTCAGCAACAGGGCGACGATCAACACGACCGCCGAAATCCAATAGATTCGGCGATTCCAGCGCATCAAGGGACTGTCGACGTGGCAGATCTCGCCGGGCGCACAGCGCCGCGGACGGACGACGACCAGCCAGTAGTTGAGCAGCATCAAGAGCCCGGCGATGCCGAAGACTACCCCTTTGTGCCGGCTGAGTACCGTCAGCCACGGGGCGGCGGTCCCGGCAGACGCGATGACGGACCCCAGACCTAGGGTCACGAACAGAATCGGAAACGCTCAACACACCAGCGTGGTCAGGGCCGAAAACAGGCCGACCACGCTGCTCATCCGCTCGACGCGCATCTCACTCTCCTCGCGCCCACCCCTCACGCACCGGTTGACGCGCAGTATCAAGGGTAGCAGGAAGCCCGTCAGTCGACGATGATCCGGCCTTTGAGCGCCGCGTCCGAAGGGTCGTTGTGGTCGTGAAATCCGCAGGTGGCCCTGTCGCTCAGAGTGCCGCTGTCCCGGCTCTCGCCCGGCGGGATCAGTCCGACGCGGTTCAGGGCCGGACATTGCGAATGCAGGTCGACCGGGTCCGAGACGATCGCGTGGGGCCGGCTGTCGGCGTTGACGAACGTCACGTAGTTCCCATGCTCGATGCGCACTTCACGCGGCTCGACACCGGCCGGTCCGATTCTGATCGTCGCCGCCGGTGACGGTGCCGCCGGGCCGGAGCCACAGGCAACGGCCAGCAATGCAGCAAACGCCGTCATCCGGCCTCGTGGATCGGCCATGGTTCATCGTTCCACACTATTGCCAAGCCTGACACGCGGTGCTCTGATTGGCGCTCAATCGGACATCTCAGGAGAGCACCATGTTCGTTGCCCCCGCGTTGCCGGGCATTCGCTGGTCATATGTGTGCGCACGGTGCGTACGCGGCGCTCGGCCGGGCCCTCTGTCGATCCTTCTGATCCTCGCGTCGCTCGTCCCGCCCCTGCATGCCCAGACCATCGACGATGGGATCATGATGAACAAGCGCAGCCTGTTCGCCGGCTACGTGTACTCGCACGAGAGCCGGGACCTCTATTGGGAGGGTGCCCTCAAGCGCATTGCCGGGTACACGGTGCGGTTCGCGCGTCTGGATGGCGCTGATCGCTGATCGGTGAACTGCTCCGGCCGATTCGTCCCGGCGCGCGTCCAAAGGCGCATGACTTCACGCATGATTCGTCGGCTCGTCACACTGTTCGTCCTCACGGTGGCGATGGTCCCGGCACCCGCGGCAGCCCAGAACACGCCGCAGTACGATGCCGACGCGGAGCGGGTCGTCAAGGCGCTCGACCTTCGACCCGGCACCATCGTCGCGGAGCTCGGCGCAGGCTATGGGCGGCTCACGGTGCTGATTGCGAGAATTGTCGGCGATACGGGACGGGTCTTCAGCAACGAGGTCAACAGCGATCGCGTGCAGCAGATCTCGCGCGTGGTGGAGAGCGAAGGACTGAAGAACGTGACCGTCGTGACCGGCCAGGCGAACGATGGAAATCTCCCCGAGCAGTGCTGTGATGCCGTGTTCATGCGCGATGTCTATCACCACTTCGCGAATCCCGAGGCGATGAACGCGAGCATCATGAAGGCGCTGAAACCGGGCGGAAAGCTCGCCGTGCTCGACTTCGGCCCACCGCCTGGCGCCGAGAGTCCACGGCCCGAAGATCGCGACGAGGACGGGCATCACGGGATCACCCCCGCGACGCTCGAGCGGGAGTTGAAGGCGGCGGGGTTCGAGGTTCTGTCGACGGAGCAGTATGGGTTGCGCTCGTCGCTGACGATTGCACGACGTCCGATGGCGCCGGGTCCGGAGGATTGTGCGATTTCGGCAGGGTCTAACAGATTGCTGAACTAGTAGTTGTGGCTGATCACAACAACAACCGCGTCTTGAACTCCCGCGCGCGGTCCCGCGACACCGTGAGATCGCTGCCGGCCGGGTCCTTCAACCGCAGGTTGAGCCCGCCGCCCGGCAGCGTCGTCACTTCCTTGATCCACGCCGTGTTGACGAGCGTGCCCCGGTGAATCCGAAGGAAACGGCGGGGATCCAGGACGTGCTCCAGCTGCAGGATGGTGTAGTCGACCGTGTACGATTTTCCTTTTTCCACCGCGTAGGTCAGCTTGTCGCCGGCGAAGAAGTGGGTGACGCTCGCGAGATCGAGGAACCACAAACGGTCTCCCAATCGTGACGCGATGCGCTCGGGATAATCCGGCCGCGAGTTTCGCCATGACTCGGCCAGGCTCCTGAACAGCCCCTCGAGGTCAGGCCGCGACACCTCGACACGGCTGCGGAGCCGCTCGACCTTGCCGAGCGCGCGATCCAGCTCGCGCGGATCGACGGGCTTCAACAGATAGTCGACGGAGTTGGCCGCGAACGCTTTCAGCGCATATTGATCATGCGCGGTCACGAACACGATCTCGGGCCGGGCGGGCAGTCGTGCCAGCATCTCGAACCCGGTCAGCCGCGGCATCTGGATATCGAGGAAGCACACGTCGGGACGCAGTGCGGTCAGGGCCTCGACCGCCTCCTCGGGATCGCTGGTGCTGCCGACGACGTCAACCCGGCCGGTCTCGCCAAGCAGGCGCGTCAACCGCGTAATCGCCAGCGGCTCGTCGTCCACCAGATACGCGCGCAACTTCATGATCGCGGCAGCACCATCTCGACGACACACCTGCCTTCGCGACGGGACACGGCAAGGTGGGCACTGGAACTGAACAGCGCATCGAGCCGCCCAACCAGCGAATCGAGCCCGTGCCCTGCCGCCACCGCCGACAGATCGAACCCGCCGCCGGTGTCGGAGACGGCGATCCGGAGCTGCCCGTTCTCGGCCGACGCCGACACGCAGACTTCTCCACCGTTGCGCTCGGGGCTGATGCCGTGTTTGACCGCGTTCTCGACCAGCGACTGCACGGACAGCGGCGGCACGTGCGCATCGCGCAGCTCCGCGGGCACCTCGACCCGACCATGGAGCTTGTCCCCGAGCCGGGCGCGCTCGATGTCGACGTAGTCCTGAACCATCGCCAGCTCCTGCTCCAGAGGGATCAACGACCGGGTCGTCGTATCGAGCGATGAGCGCAGGAGCGCAGCGAGCCGTCCGACAATCTGCTCCGCGCGGGCCGGATCGACGGCGATCAACGCGCTGATCGTGTTCAGTGTGTTGAACAGGAAGTGCGGATGCAGCCGCGACTCGAGGGACCGCAGCCGCGCCTCCGCCGCCAGCTTGCGCGTACGTTCCTCGGCGACTTCCCTCTCGTGCAGTCGTTCCTCGGTCTGACGGAGCCGCTCGCGCATCGACGCGTACGAGAAGGCGCCCAGCCCGAACACGATCGACAGCAGCAGCGCGCCGCGGAGCGTCCGAAGATAGTCGGCCCAGAAGCGTTCCGGAACCTGCGTGCCCATCCACATCAGGAGCGCCTGCGCAACGAGGCATCCGGCCGCGGCGAACGCCAGCACCGACACGACGACGGCCGCGGTCAGCGGCCAGTGCCGGCGCGTGAGCCACTCGACGACCTTCTGTCCGAGGAGCAGCGCCGGAACGCCGGTCACGTTCGTATAAACCAGCGCCGGCATCCACCCGTGCAGGATGCCGGCGAAGCCGCCATCGCCGTCGCCCAACCCTATCAGCGGCAGCATGACCAGCGTGGCGGCGTTGATGACGGCGAGAAGCCAGAGACGGCTGGTGGCGTTCATCATCGTGGTGCGGTGGCCGCGAGTGTGATCGGCTCGAAGATGCCGCTGCGAAAGACGCTGATCGTCCGCGGCGGGTCCTGGCCGAGCTTCAGCTCGCCGAGAACATCCTCGTAGAGCGTGGCGTACTCGATCTGCTTGGTCGAGAGCGAGACCCAGATCTCACCCCAGTAGTGGCTGCGACCCTTCAGCGTCATGCCACCGTTCGCGATCTCGAGCGGGTTGAAGAACGCTCGGTACTCGATCAGCGCGCACTCCGTTCCCTTGCGCCGTGAACGCCCGGTCCAGGTCAGGACGACGTCACGATTCTGGAACGTCCCGACGCCGGGCATGTGCACGTCCTGCGACGACATCAACCTGTACGGAACGTTCAGCTTCAGGTGCTCGAACTGATCCTGCCCGAACATCTCGAGCATCCCCGTGTCCCAGACCAGATTACGCTCGAACACCGCCGTCGGCGGGAAGCCGTTGAAGAAGTCCGGCTTCATGGTGTCATCGAGCCGACCGGGGCCGATGCGATAGCGAAATCCTTCCATGAACTCGCGCTTCTGGCCTGGCGCCGAGAGCTCAGCAGGTCCGTTGGACTCCGCGACGGTCACGTTCTGCCACATCCCCTGCTGTGCGGGCAGTCCGCGGGTGTAGTCGCCGGTCACGCGCTGACGCTGGATCACGTTGCCCGTCGTGTCCGTGACTGTGTGGTCGACGATGAAACGGTAGGTCCGAGGGCCCGCGTCCTTGACGGCCATGCGCTGCGGCAGGGTCCAGGTCTGCGCCGTCAGGCTGGTCGAGAGCAGCCACGCCAGCCCGGCGGATTTCACGATGACATTGCTGAGTCGCATCGGTGCACCTCCTGGCGGGCAGTCTCGCGTGATCGACCAGCCTCTGCACGCCGAGGCCGACGAAAGGCAGGGGATTCTGACGAAGGGCGCGGGAGGGACGACCAACCGAAGGCTCCTTCACCGGTGGGCTAGTACACGGGCACCGAGAATGAAAACGTCGCGCCGCGGTCCGCGTTCTGTGACGCCCAGATCCGGCCGCCGTGCGCCTGGATGATCGAACGGCTGATGGAGAGTCCTACGCCGGTGCCCGCCGCTTTCGTCGTGTACGAGAGCGTGAACATCCGTTGCATGTCCACGGCATCGAGGCCGACACCCCTGTCCTTCACCGCCACGACCACGGCCCCCTGATCCAATCGCGAGGTCGTGATCGTGATCCGCCGCTCGGCTTTCTCGTCCCGCTCCATCGCGTCGACGGCATTGGCGAGGAGATTGAGGAGCACCTGCAGCAGCTCGATGCGATCCCCGCGCACCGCAGGCAAATCGTCGGTGAGTGCCGTGGCAACCGTCACGTGATGTTCCCGCAGTCGGGCCGCCGACAAGACCACGACTTCACGCACGACGGCGTTGATGTCGAGCGCTGACGTTTGCACCGTCTGGTGCCGGAACAATTCCCGGTTGCGCTGAATCACCGCCTCGGCGCGATGGCCGGCGTCGACGAGATCGGCCAGGCCGTCCTTCATGGCCTCGTGATCGAGCGGCGTCTGTTCGAGCTGGCACAGAGTCGTGTGCGCGTTCATGATGATCGCCGTGAGCGGCTGCCGCAACTCATGCGACAGCGCCGCGGCGAACTCCCCGAGTGCAGTCAGCCGCGACACACGGTGGATCTCCGCGTGCGCCTCGCCGAGGGCCTGCTCGGCCTGCCTCCGGTCGGTGATGTCGAAGCAGCAGCCGATGTAGCCGAGGAACTGCTCCGTCGAATCGTAACGAGGCGTGCCGATGTCGAGCACCCAGCGGTATTCGCCGTCGAAGCGTCGCAGACGATACTCCAGCCGGAACGGCACGCGCGCGTCGAACGCCGCTCCATACGACGCGAGGCACGCATCCAGATCGTCCGGATGCACGCCTTCTGCCCAGCCGTCGCCGAGCTCCTCGGCGAGCGTCCGCCCGGTGAACGTCAGCCACCAAGGATTGAAGAAGTCGCAGCCCTTGTCGACGCCGGACCCAGATCATTACCGGCGCCTCGGATACGATCGCGCGCTGGGCGTCGTGCTCCCGGGCGACGGCTTCCGCGCGCCGGCGCCGACGCCGCTCGAGGATCCACGCGGCAACCACGCCCGCCAGCAGGAGCGCACCGCCGATCTCTTCGAGATGACCGATCCTCACGAGGGGTCTCCCGCGACACGTCCGCCATCGCTTGCGGCGAGCACATGTTCGATGGCGTCCAGAAGGGTTTGCGCATCGAGTGGCTTCTGCAGGATGACGCGGCTTGTCGCCAGTCCCGGCTCGTCAAGCGCCGTGATGAACACCGTCGGGATCGCGCGGCCCTCCCGCTTCAGCCGTTCATCCAGCTCGCGGCCGCTGATGCCAGGAAGATTGAGGTCGATGATCGCGCCATCGGCCGGACAGATGCCCGCCAGCCACGCCTCCGCCGAGTCGAAGGCCCGTACGCCGTAGCCGCACACAAACAGCAATCGGGTGAGCGCACGCCGGACGTGATCGTCATCCTCGACCACGACAAGGGTGGGGCGCCGATCGGTCACGGTTGGGCTGGGCCGTACCCGGTCATGAGTTGGAATGAGGCGACAGGATATCAAAGCCGGCGTGGTTCTTTCGTGGGGGTCAGATCTTGTATTTCAACATTCCCGATTCAACCTTTCAGAAATGTTGAAATACAAGATCTGACCCCGTTCTGAGATGATCCGCAACGTCATGTCAACGCTCTGCAGACGGCTGGCCGCCATTGCCCTTTCGGTCGTAACGCCCGTGCTCCTCTCGGCCCGGCAGGCCCCGCCACCGACGGCCACCGGCGACATGATCGACCGGATCTTCCAGGCCCGGGAGTTCAGCGCTGCGCCGCCTGCGCCGGCACAGTGGCTCGACGGCGGCGCTTCGTACGCGGTCGTCGAAAGAGCGCCCGGCGGTCAGAATGTCGTGGTCAGGTACGACAGCGCGTCCGGCGCGAGGCGGGACGTGGCCATCACTGCGGCGCAGCTCACGCCGGCAGGCGGGACCGCCCCGCTCGAGATAGAAGATCTCGCGTGGTCAACGGATGGGCAGCGCGTGCTGGTGTTCACCAATACCCGCCGGGTCTGGCGAACCAACTCGCGCGGTGATTACTGGCTGCTCGACCGTCGCGCCGGAACGTTGAAGAAACTCGGCGGCGGCGCCCCCGAAGCGACCCTGATGTATGCCCAGTTCAACCCCGACGCCACCAGGGTCGCCTACGTGCGGCAGAACGACATCTACGTCGAGGATCTCGCCACGGGCTCGGTGATGCGCCTCACCCGCGACGGCAGCGACCTGGTGATCAACGGCGGGTCCGACTGGGTCAACGAAGAGGAGCTCGACCTCCACGACTGCTTCCGCTGGAGCCCCGACGGGGCGCGGATCGCGTTCTGGCAGTTCGACCTCCACGGCGTGGGCAACTTCCCGCTCGTGTACTACCTCGGCAAGGATCGGGACATCGTCACCCACGTTCCCTATCCGCAGCCGGGGCCCTATCCGTTGATCGCCAACATCCCCTATCCGCTTGCCGGGACGACCAATTCCGCCGTTCGCGCTGGGGTGATCGACGCGAAGGGCGGCGACGTCACGTGGATGAAGCTGCCAGGCGATCCCCGCGAGCACTACATCGCCCGCCTGCAATGGGCAGACGCGCGGACACTGCTCGTCCAGCAGCTGAATCGCCTCCAGAACACCGTGAGCTACCTGCTCGCGGATGCGGGATCAGGCTCCGCACGTGAGATGTGGCGCGATCGCGATGATGCGTTCATCACGATCGGATTCGGTGGCCTGCCAGAGGCCCGGCCGATTCACAACGGGGCCGAGTTCCTCGTCACGACCGAAAAGGACGGCTGGATGCACGCCTATCGCATCGGCCGCGACGGACGAGAGACCCTGGTGACACGAGGCGCAATGGACGCGATCGCGATCGCCGGCGTGGACGAGAAATCGGGATGGCTCTACGCCGTCGCTTCTCCCGAGAACGCGACGGAGCGCCACCTGTATCGCGCACCGCTCGACGGGCGGACCGATCCCGTCCGGGTTACGCCGCGCGAGTTCGCCGGCTCGAACAGTTATACCGTGTCACCCGACGGCCGTTACGCGTTCCACAGGTTTTCGAGCTTCGACGATCCGGGCATTCGGGAGTTGGTGACTCTTCCGGATCACAAGCCCGTGTCGATGATCGAGGACAACGCGGCACTGAAGAAGAAAGTCGCCGCGCTGATCCGGCCGCCGGTCGAATACGTCCAGGTGAACGCCGGCGGCGGCACGATGGTCGACGGCTACATGCTGAAGCCGGCGGACTTCAATCCATCGAAGCGCTATCCGGTCCTGGTTCATATCTATGGTGAGCCCGCGGGCCAGACGGTCGAGAACCGCTGGGGCGGTAACGCGGCACTCTTTCATCGCCACCTCGCCAACCTCGGCTACCTCGTGGTCAGCTTCGACAATGCGGGGACGCCCGCACCGCGCGGTCGCGCGTGGCGCAAGTCGATCTACGGCGCCGTCGGCGTCCTCTCCTCGGCACAGCAGGCCGAGGCTCTGCGATCGTTTGCGAAAACGCGGTCCTATGTCGACATCGATCGCGTAGCCGTCTGGGGCTGGAGCGGCGGCGGCACGAACACGTTGAATCTCATGTTTCGATCGCCAGACTTGTACAAGGTCGGGATCGCGGTGGCGCCCGTCCCGGATCAGCGGCTCTACGACACGATCTACCAGGAACGCTACATGGGGCTTCCCGCGACGAACGCGGAGGGCTACGAGGCGGCGTCCGCCATCAACTTCGCTCAGGCACTGAAGGGAAAGCTGCTGATCGTTCACGGATCGGGCGATGACAACGTGCACTACCAAGGTACGGAGTTGCTCGTGAATCGTTTGATCGAGCTCGGCAAGGCGTTCGACTTCATGACGTATCCCGACCGCACTCACGCCATTTCGGAAGGCCCCGGCACCTCGGCGCACGTCTACCATCTGCTCGCGCGACATCTGACCAGCAACCTGCCCGCCGGGCCGCGCGACCGGACGTCGAACGGACGGTGAACGGCGCGCGATCGAGGCATGACCACCGATCTGGTCCGTCCGGCGGCACGCGCGTTCGTGTCGTACGCGCGCGCGGACGGTGAGGCGTTCGCGACCGACCTGCGGCTCCGCCTCGAGCGCGAGCACCCGGAGATTTCCCTCTGGCAGGATCGCGCCCGGATGGAGGGCGGCATCGGCTGGTGGAAGCAGATTACCGACGCCCTCGAGCACGTCCAGATCCTCATCATGGTGATGACGCCCGCGGCCACCGTGTCAGAGGTGGCCCGGAAGGAATGGCGATACGCGCGCCAGCAGGGGGCGCGGGTCTGCCCCGTCCTCGGCGACCCGGCGCTCGACTTCGCGGCGCTCCCGTCCTGGATGCGCAAGGTTCACTTCTACGATCTCGAAAAGGAATGGGACACCTTCGTCACGTTCCTCCGGACTGCAGAGAAGGAATCCCGCGTGCCGTTCATGGCGCCCGATTTGCGCGACGGCTACGTGCCGCGAGTCGCCGAGTTCGGGGAGCTCGCCAGCCAGGTCCTGAATCGGGATCGATCCGAGCCGCTGGCAGCGATCGCCGCGTTGCAGGGCGGCGGCGGTTTCGGCAAGACCACGCTCGCAACGGCACTCTGCCACGACGATGACGTGATTAGCGGGTTCGATGACGGGATTCTCTGGGTCACGCTCGGCCACCGGCCGAACGTGCAGCTCGAGCTCACCAAGATCTACGCCGCGTTGACCGGTGACCGGCCGCCGTTCGTCGATGCCGAGGACGCCGCGATCAACCTGGCGATGCGCCTCGAAGACAAGAATTGCCTGATCGTGCTCGACGATGTCTGGAACGTGCATGATGCGGAACCGTTCCTCCGTGGCGGCGGCTCGTGTGCCCGGGTCGTGACCACGCGTCAGCTGGACGTGCTGACCGAGTTGCGTGCCGCACGGGTGCTCGTCGACGAGATGACAGGACCGGAGTCGGTGCAGCTCCTGCTCGGGGCCTTTCAGTCGACACCGGCAAACCTGGAGCCGGTGCGCGCGCTCGCGCGCCGGCTGGGCGAATGGCCACTGCTGCTGCGGCTCGCGGCATCGCAGCTGCGGTCACGGACCGAACGCGGCGATTCGACGGCCGGCGCCCTCTCGTTCGTCAACCGCGCGCTCGACAAGCGCGGAGCGGTCGCGTTCGATCGCGCCAGTCCGGCCGCGCGGCATGACGCCGTCGCCACCACCGTCGGGGTCAGCCTCGAGCTGCTGAAAAGCGCGGACCGCCGCCGCTGCATCGAGTTGTCGATCTTCGCCAACGATCGCGCGGTGCCGGTGACCGCTGTCCGCGCACTGTGGGGCCTGGACGACTTCGAGACCGAGGCGCTGCTCGGCGAGCTCGACGCAGCCGCGCTGCTGAACTTCGATCTGAAAACCGCCTCGCTCCGGATGCACGATGTCTGCCGCGCCTTCCTCGGATCGCTGCTGGAAGATGCCGGGGCCGTGCACCGCCGGCTGATCGAGAACGGCTGGCCGGATCCCTACGCGCTCCCCGACCCCTACGCGTGGCGCTGGTATTCCTGGCATGTGGCGATGAGCGGCGGCAAGGACAAGCTGCGTCCGCTCCTGTTCGATCACGAATGGATGGACCGGAAGCAGCGTGCCACCGAAATCCACGCGCTCGTGCACGACTACGATCTGCTTGGCACTGATGCGGCCGGCCGGGTCGTCCAGGACACGCTGCGACTGTCATCGGCCGCCTTGAGCCGGTTCCCCGAACAGCTACCGACCCAGCTCACCGCCCGTCTTCCGCCGGGCAGGTTTCCCGAGGTCGATGCGATCCTGTCGGGCGCGGCCGCGCGCGCAGCGCGCCCCTGGCTCAAGCCGCTGCACCGGTCGCTCACGCCGCCCGGCGGTCCGCTGGTCGGCATCCTGAAAGCGCATGCGCAAGGTGTCGATGCCCTCGCGCTTTCCAGCGACGGCCACTGGGCCGTTTCGGGCGGACGCGACTGGAGACTCCGTCTCTGGCAGCTCGACACCGGCCGTCTCGAGCGGACGTTCGACAACGGCGCGCCGATCAGCTGCGTCGCCTTCATGCCCGACGGCAGTCACGTCGTCTCCGGATCGGAAAATCGCGCGGTGCGCGCGTGGAACCTGGAGAGCGGCGAACCGGAACACGAGCATCGGCAGCACACGGCGATGGTTCATTCCATTGCCGTGGCGCCAGACGGCAGCGCGGTCTATTCGATCTCGGAAGACGGCAGCCTCTTCGCCTGGTCGCCGGGCGCCAGTCAGGTTGAAAAGCTCGTGCACCACGGCTCGCACCGGATGCACGGCCTCGCAGTGACCCCGGATGGCCGATTCCTCGTGTACGGGTCCGGAGATACGGAGATCGCCTTTTATGACCTCGAACAACGCGCCATCGCAAGGACGATCGAAGGACACACGGGAATCGTTCGCGACGTCGCGCTGAGCCGCGACGGACGACAGGTGGCATCTGGCGCCGAAGACCTCACGGTACGCCTGTGGAACTTCGAAACGGGCGCACAGATCCATGAGCTCGAAGGCCATTCCGACTTCCCGCTTGCCGTGGCATTCAGTCCTGACGGGGCACGGCTGTTCTCCGGTTCCGCGGATCGATCGATTTGTGTCTGGGACGTTGCGGGCGGTGCCCTGCGGCAAACGCTCGAGGGGCACGCAGGCTCCGTGCGTGCGCTTGCCGCCCACCCGGATGGGACGCGTCTGTTCTCGGCGTCGGGCGATCGGACAGTCAGAGTCTGGGAAACGACCGCTGCCGCCGACACACAGCCGGCGCGCGCGCACGTCTCGGCAGTCTCACTGTTGGCCGTCTCCAGCGACGGCCGGTTCTGCGTGTCCGGCGGCACTTCGTCGAATGTCGTACGGGTGTGGAGCGTCGACGAGGATCGGGTCATCGGCTCGCTCGAAGGCCATCAGGGCCACGTGCTCGCGCTCGCGCTGAGCGCCGACGGCACCAGGGCGCTGACCGGATCTGCCGACCAGACTCTGCGGTTGTGGGATCTGCCGGCGGGCCGCGTCATTCACGTGCTCAAGGGACACACCGCGTTCGTGTTCATGACCGTGATGACGCCCGACGGCTCCCGGGCCGTCTCCATGTCACGCGATCGCACGGTGCGGGTATGGGATCTCGAATCCGGCAAGGCGCTTCTTGCAGCGCGACGCGCGGGTTATCCCGGCAGTGCGACGTCGTTCCTCGATATCGAGACCGGCAAGGTGCTCGACATCCTGCGCGCGTCGGTCACCCGGGACTCGCTCGTCGCGCTGTCCGCCGACGGCAAGCGCCTGGTGTTCACGTGTGGATCGTCGTTGATGGTCTGGGATCTCGAGTCCGGCAGCACGCGGGAGCTGGCACTGGGCGACTTCGAGGCGGTCAGCCTGGTCACCGATCCGGGAGGCCGGGTCGCAGTCCTGGGCTCGCGGTTTGGCGCGGTCGGCTTCTGCGATCTCGATCGAGAACTGACCATGCGGGTCCTGACCGGCCACATTACCGCGATCCGCGACGCCGTGATTACCGCGGATCGCCGCGCGGTAACCGCGTCGCGCACGGCGCTGCGCACCTGGGACCTCGAAAGCGGCCGTGAGCTTTCGGTGTGGGACGGCATCTGGGACAAGTCCGATGATGTGGCGATTTCCCCGTCAGGCGAAGTCGCGTATGCGGTGCTGGGAGACACCGTCTCGGCCGCCGCCGCCGCGACCGGACGCTCTCTCGGCAGCGTGTCCCTCGATCACACCATCACATCGATCGCGGTCGCCGGCGACAGCCGCATCCTCGCGCTCGGTGACGAGTCGGGCCGGGTTCATTTTCTGCGGCTCGAGTCCTGAGCTCGCGCCCCCGCTCACACATCACAAAGCGCGACAGCCTGACGCAGCGAAGTCAGCGGATCGCGCACCGGGATGAACTCGTGTGCGAAGTATCCCTGGAACCCGGTGTCGGCGATCGCAGCGGCGACTGTCCGCCAGTTGACCTCCTGGGTGTCGTCCAGCTCGTGCCGTCCGGGGACACCGCCAGTGTGAAAATGCGCGAAGTAGTCCTTGTTGTCCTTGATGGTACGGATCAAGTCCCCTTCCATGATCTGCATGTGGTAGATGTCGTAGAGGAGCTTGACCCGCGGGGAGTCCACGGCCTTGACGATGGCGACGCCGAAGGCTGAGTGGTCGCCCTGATAGTCCTTGTGATCCACCTTGCTGTTGAGGAGCTCCACGCAGATCGTGACGCCGTGCTCCTCCGCAACCGGCTTGATCTTGTTCAGCGCCTCGATGCAATTGGTGGCGGCCTCAGGATCCCCCATGCCGCGCCGGTTGCCGAAGAACGTGATCAGGTTCGGCACCTTCTGGGCCGCGGCAATCGGAATCGCGCGGGTGAGGGCCGCGAGGATCTTCTCGTGATTGGCCTTCACGTTCAGACCGTCGGCGATCGAGCCGCCGGCACCCGAGCCCATCGAGCAGATCAGTCCGTGCTCGCGCGCGATCGGCCACTCCTTTTCAGACAAAAGGTCGACGGCAGTCAGGCCCATACCGGCGACCGACGTGAAAAACTCCGGCAGCGGTATCTTCGAGTAGCACCATCGGCAGACCGACTGCTTCAGGCGGCCTTTCGAGACGACACGACCGGTGGCAGAAGACGACGGTTGCCCCTGCTCTCGTGAAGCCACGATCATCGCGGCTCCACCAGCGAGCGCTTCTCGACGAGTCATGGTCGGCATGACCTTTCTCCCTACTTCTGTTCCCCGGCGGCAGGACGCTTGCCATCCCTCGCCCACCCGAGCAGCGCGTCGAATGCCGTGCCGACCTGGGCAGGGGCGAAGTTGCAGTGGCCGTTGGCCTCGATGAACCGCGCCACGAAACGATCGGACGTGCCGGCGATGGCCGCTGGTACTTCGTAGGCGGTGACGTCGTTTCCAAGGACCAGGTTGTCCGAGGTCGTGTGAATCGTGAGCATGGGATCGCTGATCCGTCCGGTCGGCGTCGCGTACTGGCGGACGTATTCCCGCGCCGCAGCGCTCGCGGTATAGCGCTTCACCGTGCGGTTCAGGACGACGTCGTCTCCGAACCCCATGTAGATGCGGTTGCGATTGTCGAAGGGTTCGCCGCCGGCGCGCTCCTTCACTTCTCCGATGACGGCGTGAAAGAGACCGAGCGCCCCTGGAAGCTGCTCGATGGTCCGTCCGAACCGCTGGGCGTAACGTGCGGCGCGCGCCGGATCGGCGGCGACCGCGGCCTTGACCTTCGCGGCGGTCTCAGGGCTCGGTTCGTAGGGTGAGCCGATAGTGCCGGGAAACAGCGCCTCGAAGGTCACCAGCATGTCGAACACACCAGTGCTGAGAAAGTCGATGGCCGCCCCCAGCGGTCCGCACATCGGCATCGCGCCCTGATAGACGTCGGGATAGCGCTCGATGATCGCCATGGTGATGTGGCCGCCCATCGAGTGCCCGGTGATGTAGGTTTCCGAGGGCGCGCCGTACTTGGCGGCGAAGTAGCGCCGCAGCGCCTCCGTATCCTCGATCGCCTCCTTCACCGCCCATCCCTGCACGCTGTAATCCGAGGCGGCGAACGCAAAGCCGCGCGACAGGAACACATCACGGAACGCTTTCATGCGCGCGCTGTCCTGAGCCGGCGGCCGGCTGCCCGCGATGGTGTAGCCGTGCGTGTACATCACGAGGCCCTTGTTCCACTGGGCCGGAATCTCGATATAGAAGAGCGCGCCGTTGATTGCCCCGGCTTCGACCCGATTCGCTGGTGGAGGCGCCTGCGCGTCGAGCCGCGGGATCCACGCGATCAGGGCGAGCACCAGGCACAACCGTCGTGGGACCATGACTCACTCCTGTTGGACGGGATTATTACACCTCGCGGGCCGCGGTCCGCAGTCCCCGGTCCGGGCTGCGGGCTGCGGGCTGCGGGCTGCGGGCTGCTACAGTACACTCGCGCAGCCGCTCAGAGACTCACAATCATGACCAACACCTGCGCCACCACTGCAATCACGTTCGGCATGCTCGCCTTCCTGACGGTCGCGAGCGCCCAGACTCCCCCGGCACCGGCGCAACCAGCGCAGACCGCACAGGCGCCGCCGCGGCCAACACCGCCCACGCGCGATCCGAACACGCCCGGCTTCGTCGCGAAGAAGGAGCTGCCAGACGGCAGCGTGCCGCCCGCCGATGCGAACGGGAACTTCGCGATTGGTCCGACGCACACACCCGCGCCGGAACTGGCGGCGCAGGACGCTGCTCTCCAGGGCACGATTCACAACTTCACGATGAGCTCGACCGACAGCAAGATGTATCCGGGCATCGCGCGAGACGCCGGCACGTTCGGCACCGTCGATCCCGCGGATCCTGCGAAGTTGATCGTGACGACGAGCCATCCGGCGCCATACACGAGACGTGTGGCGGTCTATGTCCCGAAGCAGTACGTGCCCGGCAGCGCGGCTCCGTTCATCGTCGGCGCCGACGGTCCCGACCAGGCGCTGTTCACAGCGCTCGATGCGCTGATCGCTCAGAAGCGCGTGCCGGTGATGATTGCGATTTCAATCGGCAACGGGAGCGGCGATGCGCAGGGCAGCCAGCGCGGGCTGGAATACGACACCATGTCGGGCCGCTACGCGGAGTTCGTCGAGACCGAAGTGCTGCCGCTCGTCGAGAAGCAGTACAACGTGAAGCTGACGAAGGATCCGGATGCGCGCGCCACGATGGGCTGCAGCTCGGGTGCGGCGGCCGCCTTCACCATGGCGTGGTATCGGCCCGACCTGTACCACCGGGTGCTCAGCTACTCCGGGACCTACGTCAACCAACAGTGGCCTTCGAACCCGGAGACGCCGGGTGGCGCGTGGGAATACCATCGCACACTGATCCCGAACAGCCCACCCAAGCCAATCCGCATCTGGATGCACGTCAGCGATCGCGATCTCTACAATCCCAACGTGATGCGCGACGAGATGCACGACTGGGTGGTCGCCAACGAGAACATGGCCAGGGTGCTGGCGGCGAAGGGCTATCAGTATCAGTACGTGTTCGCACGCAACGCCGGCCACTGCGACCGCCCCGTGAAGCTGCAGACGCTGCCGAACGCGCTCGAGTGGTTGTGGAAGGACTATAAGAGCCGCTGATCGCGGTTCGGATCCGCGGGTTCGCGCCTATCTGACCCGTGCCCTCTGCTCATCGAGCATCGCAGCGGTCGTCATCGCGCGACTGATCAGCGCGTCGGGTGCGCCGTGCAACCGCAGCAGCGCAATCGCGTTCCGGCTGGTCGAAGGTCCGCGCTGGAGACGATGATCGAACAGCAGGCCGTCCGGGCCAACGGAATCGCCGAAGTGATACGGCTCGTATCGGTCTGACGCGAGCTCGACCAGTTCGAGGTCGTGGGTCGCCGCCAGAACGACATGACGCTTGCCCCGGCCACCTGCAGCTTCGAGCAGCTGGGTCAGCACTGCCTGACCGGCGGCTATCCGCTCCACTGCGTTGGTGCCGCGAAACAGCTCGTCGAGGAGAAACACGTGTGGTGCCGGGCCGGTGCTTGCCCTCACCAGCTCGAGCAGCGCTTCGACCTCTGCGATGTAATAGCTGGTTCCCGTCAGGATGTCATCAGCCCTGCCGATGCAGCTGCGGACGTGGAACATCGGTGCGCGGTACTCGCGCGCGAGACAGGTGTTGATCGTCTGGGCCAGGACGGCATTGACGCCGACGGTGCGCAGGAAGGTCGATTTTCCCGACATGTTCGAACCTGTTACGAGCACACCGTGCCCTGCCTTGATCGTGATCGAGTTCGGCACGGCGCTGTCCAGGAGCGGATGCCGGAGATCGACCAGCTCGGTGGCTGCAGCGTCGACCCGAAAGTCAGGACGGGTCCAATCGTCACGGCCGGCCCGATAGGAAGCCACGCTTATCGCGGCGTCGACTTCACCGGTTGCCGCCACGATCCGGACGAGCGATCCGCCTGCACGAGAGAGGTCGCGCGTGCCGAAATAGACGCCGGTTCCGTCGAGCAGCAGCGCCAGGTTGAGATACTCGTACACCGCCCCGACGAAATCGCTCAGCAGGATCGCGAACCCGCCTGAGCCGGTGGAGAGCAGGAACGGGTTGCCATTGATCCAGCGGGAGATCAATTTCAGCCTGCGAACCGCCGGCAGCTCCGATCGCAGACTACCGACAATCGGGTCGATATCGGGGCCGGCGAGAAACTGCAGCTCCTCGGCGGTCGCGATGAGCGGCGCACACTGACGGAACGTGACCGCGATGGTCCGCACGTGCGGGTCGGTCATGTATCTGATGGCAACGTTCAGGCCGAGCAGCAGGAACACCGGCGTGAGTCCGAGCGGCCAGAACGGCGACAACACCGCCGCGACGAGTGTGGTGAAACAGAGCAGCGGAAACATCCGATACCACCCACGCTGCTCGACTGCGTCGGAACCCGCCAGCCACCAGATGTCATAGCCGTGCGGATCCTGCAGGCGATCCAGCGCGAGCTGCGCGCGCTCGCGCACCGCCGCGTCGCGCTGCATGCCCGCGACCAGTGCCTCGAAGGGGCCAAGATGGCCGCCAGCAGGCGAGGTTCGCAGCCGGTGGTAAAGAGCGTGCTGGCCGAGGGTGCTCTGCGTCCGATCGATCGCGCCGAACACCGCATCCAGATCGAGGTCGGTCCACGTCCGGTCGTCGAGCGACGGCGCAGGGTTGGTACGGGCCAGCCTGCTGCGATGCGATGCCGCGATCGCGTCCATGCGCCGGGTGCGGTGGACTGGTTTCCCCCAGGCCGCACGGATGCGTGCGAGACGCCGCTCGCGCGCCAGGCGAACTGCGGCCACTGCGAGCAGGGCCGCGAGTGCGGCTGCGGCCATTGCCATGAGGAGCATGCTGGTCACCGTCACTGTACCAAACACGTCCTGTCGGGGGTGAACCCACGGCATTTGACAGTGGCGCCGTGTGCGCATTACGGTGAGCGTCTTCCCGACACGCGCACGGCACTCAACGCAGGAGCTGGCAAGATGAGTAAAGGTTCCGACGAGTGGTACAACCTTCCCCGTCCCGCTCAAGGCATCAGGCTGTATCAGACACGTGAGGGGTTGCGGGAAAAGAATCTCGCTGACACGGAGGAGCCGCCGCTGGAAACATCCACGGCTCCCCCCGGTGGTGGCGCGTATAACGTGCGCACCAGTGACGGCACCTACAACGATCTGACGTGTCCGCGAATGGGCAGCGCGGGTATGCGGTTCGGGCGCAATGTCCCGCTGAGTGAGGCGTTCCCCGATACCGCGAATCTCATGACACCCAGCCCGCGTCAGGTCAGTCTCGAGCTCCTCACACGGACCACCTTCCAGCCCGCCACGATCCTCAACGTGATCGCGGCGGCGTGGATCCAGTTCATGGTCCACGACTGGTTCATGCACACGAAGGGCACGTGGACTCACACCCACGACATTCCTCTAGGCGACGGCGACTCGTGGCATGAGCGGCCGATGCGGGTGCCGAAGACGCCCGCGGACGCCCCCAAGGTGGAAGGATCGAAGAGGCCGCCGGCCTACATCAACGAGAACACTCACTGGTGGGACGGCTCGCACGTCTACGGCAGCAGCCCGGCGACCCAGGCTTCGCTTCGCGCCGGCCGTGACGGCAAGGTGCTGGTGAGCCCGAGCGGACGGCTCGGGATCGATCCGGTCACGGGCAAGGAGATCACCGGCTTCACCGAGAACGGATGGGTGGGCCTGAGCCTGCTGCACGGCCTGTTCGCGCTCGAGCACAACGCCGTCTGCGATCAGCTCAAGAAGCACAACACGAAATGGGACGATGAGCGGCTGTTCCAGCAGGCGCGTCTCGTCATCGCGGCGCTGCTCGCCAAGATTCACACCGTGGAATGGTCGACCGCCATCCTGCCGCGGGAAGTGCTCACCACCGGGCTCAAATCCAACTGGTACGGGCGGTTCAGCCGGCTGCAGAACGTGTTTCCCAAGCTGGCGGACAATGACATCTTCTCGGGGATCCCGGGATCGCCGACCGAGCATCATGGCGTGCCGTTCACACTGACCGAGGAGTTCGTCTCGGTGTACCGGATGCACACACTGATGCCCGACCACTTCACCATCCGATCGGCGAAGACCGGCGACGGCCTCGCCAACGCGGAGCTGCCGGAACTCCTCGGCCGCCGCGGCGTCGAGTTCCTCGGCCGCTTCGAGCTGGCGGACCTCTTCTACTCGCTCGGCATCCACAACCCCGGCGCGGTCAGGCTGCACAACTATCCGAAGTTCCTGCAGAACCTGGTGCAGGACAACGGCGAGCGCTTCGACGTCGGGACGATCGACATCCTGCGCGACCGCGAACGCGGCGTGCCCCGCTACAACCGGTTCCGGCGGCTGCTGCACAAGCCGCCGATCAAGAGCTTCGAGGAGCTGACCGACGTCCCGGCCTGGGCCGACGAAATGAAGCGTGTTTACAAGAACGACCTGGAGCTGGTCGACACCATGGTCGGCCTCATGGCCGAGCCGCTGCAGGAGGGGATGGGATTCAGCGACACCGCCTTCCGCATCTTCCTGCTGATGGCATCACGGCGGCTCAAGAGCGATCGGTTCCTGTCGCAGGACTATCGTCCCGAGATCTACACGAAGGAGGGAATCGACTGGATCGAGGAGAACTCGATGAAGAGCGTGATCTCGAGGCACTTCCCCTCGATCGCGTTTGCCATGGAAGGGCTCGACGACGACAACGCGTTCAAGCCGTGGAAGGCGAAAAAGGTGTGATCGCACGGGTGTTGGCGGCGTGCCTGCTGCTGGCGCTCGCCGCCTCGGCGGCGCGTGCGCAGGCTCCGCAGCCGACCTACGTCCAGTTCGAGCCGGTCGGCGTCAAGGGAGCGCTCTACCGGCCCGATCCCGCGCGCGAGCGGGACGTGGGCGTGCTGGTCATCCACCGGGTGAACAACTTTCTCGGCCACCTGGCAGCCTGGCAGCTCGCCGAACGCGGGTTCATCGTGCTGGCGATGAACTCGCGATTCGAGAACAACGAAGCCTCGGTGATCTGGGAAGTCATCGCGCAGGACGTCAAGACCGGCGTCGAGTACTTGCGCAAGCAGCGCGGCGTCCGCAAGGTGGTCCTGTTCGGCCACAGCGGCGGCGCGGCGACGCTCAGTTTCTATCAGGCTGTCGCGGAGCAGGGGACGAGTTTCTGCAGCAATCCACAGAAGCTCACGGTGTGCGGTACGGAACTCGCGAACCTGCCGAAAGCGGACGGCCTGATTCTCGTCGATGCCTCCCTGGGGAATCCGGTCGGGCTGCTTCGCGGGTTGAATCCCGCGGTGAAAGTCGAAGGCGATCCCGCCAGCATCGATCCATCGCTCGATCCGTTCAATCCTGCGAACGGATTCGATCCCGGGGGCTCGACCTACTCCGACCAGTTCAAGCAGAAATACTACGCTGCGCAGTCCGCACGGATGAACCGGCTGATTGCCATGGCGATCGACCAGGTGAGCAAATTCGGGACTGCAGGAGCGCCATTTCCGGATGACAACCCCTTCCTGATCGTTCGTGCTGCGGGTGCGAGACTGATCGACAACACCGAGTCGACCGCGACCGTCGAGCCGCGCAAGCATCTCAAGAACAACGGCTCGGTCGTCACCGAGATCGTGAAGTCGTCGGGCCCGCCCGCGACCGCCGCGCCCGAGCAGAACGCCACCTACTACGGCGGTGCGCGCCTCCTGACGCTGCGGTCCTTTCTGACCGCGAACGCGATCAAGTCGACCAACTCCGTGACCGCCATCGACTGGTGCAGCACGAACAGCTCGACGCCGTGCGCGGTGGGAAAAATCGGCGTACCGCTGCTCGTCGCTGCGATGGGCGGCAACACGAGCATTCGCGACAACGAAATGCTCTACGACATGGCCGCCAGCCGCGACAAGGACTTCATCGTTGTCGAGGGAGCCACGCACAACCTCGAGCGCTGCACCGAGTGCGAAACGCGGAAGGGGCAGTACGACAACGTCACGAAGAACTTCTTCAACTACGTGGCCAAGTGGATTACGACTAGATTCTGACCATTGCCAACATTGCCAAGATTGCCAAGATTCCCAAGATTGCCAGGATTGGCCAACGTAGTGCCACCGGGCAATTCGGCAACCGACTGCCCCGATTCAACCACGTTGAATTTCAATGTTGGCAATGTTGGCAATCTTGGCAATCTTGGCAATGCGAGAGGTCGCCCCGGCCACCGTCCCGGGACGAACGTCTAAACGGCCACTGCAAGGAGCGTGTGTATGAAGTCGCTCGCCCGACTGCTGCCGTTATGGAGTCTGTGCCTGATTACCACCAGTGTGGCCCTCCACGCCCGGGAAATCTGGCAGGAACAGCCGAAAACAAACCAGACAATGCCCCGCGTGGTGAGTGAGGTCAAACCCGACTACACTCCCGAAGCCAAACAACAAGGGATCCAGGGCATCGTCGAACTGAGCGTCGTCGTCAAAGAAGATGGGACGGTCGGCGACGTCAAAGTGACCAAGTCCCTCGACGAGAAGTACGGCCTCGATGAGCAGGCCGTCATAGCGATGAAGAAATGGCGTTTCAAACCAGGAACGAAGGACGGAAAGCCGGTGGCGGTCGAGGTGACGGTCGAAATGTCCTTCAAGCTGCGCTAGGCAGCAGGCAAAAACCAGGACGTCTGTTTCGGGCGGCAATCGTCGTGACGGCAGCAGTGGCTGCCGGCGCGGCAGTCAGGGGCGCGGCAGCGCCGGACTGGTCGCGTTTCCGCGGACCAAACGGCTCCGGTGTGTCTTCCGCCACCGGTGTTCCGACCGAGTTCGGTCCGGCGCGGAACCTGCTGTGGCGGTTGCCCGTGCCGGAGGGACACTCGTCTCCGGTGCTGCTCGACGATCGGATCTATCTGACGGGCTATCGCGGCGGCGGGCTGGTGACCCTGGCCATCGACCGTGGAACGGGACGAGTCGTCTGGGATCGTCCTGCGCCCGTGGCAAAGATCCGGATTGTCGACAAACGCAACAACCCGGCCTCGCCGAGTCCGGCCGTCGAACCAAACGCCGTTTACGTCTTCTTTCCCGACTACGGGCTCATCGCCTACGACGGCACGGGCCGACAGCGCTGGGCGATGCCGCTCGGCCCATTCACCAATATCTATGGCATGGGCGCCTCGCCCGTGATCGTTGGCGACCTCGTCGTGCTGGTGTGCGACCAGAGCGTCGGGTCCTTCGTCATGGCCGTCGACAAACGGACAGGGCGAGTGAAATGGCGTACCGAGCGGCCGGAAGCCAAGAGCGGCCACTCGACCCCCATCGTCTGGCGCGACGCCGACGGGCGCGATCAGATCGTCGTTCCGGGCTCGTTTCTGTTGACGTCCTACGACGCGGCCACCGGCCGCAAACTCTGGTGGGTGCGAGGCCTCTCGTTCGAGATGAAGTCCACGCCGGTGATCGGTGCCGACACGATCTATGTGAACGGATACGGCGCGCCGGTGAACGATCCTGGCAACAAGGTCGACGTGCCTCCGGCGGAAGAGGTGTGGAAATCCGCCGACACCAATGGAGACAAGGTCCTGACGAAGGAGGAGTTTCCGAAATACACCCCGGCCTTCTGGTTCGACGTCGCGGATCTGGATGCCAACCGTTCTCTGACGCCCGCCGAATGGGACTATTACCGGGCCGCGCTGGACTCGGAAAACGGAATGCTGGCGATCAGGCTCGGCGGCACCGGCGACATGACCGGATCGGCCGTGCGCTGGAAATATCAGCGCAGCGTGCCGCAACTGCCCTCGCCACTGCTCTATGAGGGCGTCCTCTACATGGTGAACGACAACGGCATCATCACCACGCTCAATCCGGACACCGGGGCACTGCTCAAGCAGGGGCGATTGACGGGGGCGCTGGGACCGCACTTCGCATCACCCGTTGCAGCGGATGGCCACATTTTCTTCACGACGGAAGCAGGTGCCGTCGTGGTCGTCGCACCGGGGGGCGACTTTGCACCGGTCGCGATCAATGAGCTCCGCGAGGACGCCTATGCAACGCCAGCGTTCGCGGACGGGCGCATTTACGTCCGCACAACTGCCGCGCTCTATGCGTTCGGAAACCGTTGAAACATTGGTAAAACTGCCGATCCGGCGCCAGTAAGGGTTTCCCCTGAGATCCTGACCGGACATACCCAATTCTCGGCCTGTCGGCCAGCGAAGTAGCCTGAAGCACTCAGGCGGTCTCCCATCCCGTCCGGCTCGACGTGAAGGGTTGGGATCCGCTGATTTCAGGACAACTTGAGAATGGGAGCTACCGTGTCAGATAAAGACACCTGCCGCCGGTGGACCATCGCGATTAGCCAGCTCAAGAGCCGCGCGGCAAAAGTGCGGCGGGGCGGAGTGCCCAACGAGACGGCGGACCTGGTCGAACAGTGCCTCACTATGTGCGACGCGGTCGTTCGCGATCTCGCAGGTGCGGGATTGCAACTCGACGAGAGCCGTCTGAAGCTCGATTCGCAGATCTCGCTGTGGACGCACCTCTTCGATGAAATGCCGACCGCCTGTGTGGAGACCGACGCGAGCGGGGTGATCCTCGGAGCCAACCGGGCTGCAGCGGTACTCTTCAACACGAGCGTGAAGCACCTGAGCGCCCGGCTGCTGATGCATTTCGCCGAGGACCGCGATCAGTTCGGACAATTGCTGCGAGGCCTCTCGGCCGATGGCGCGCGGCATCGCTGCGCGCTGATCATCCGTCCGCGTGAGCGTGCGCCGGTCCACATGGAGGCCACCGTCGTGGTTCGCAGCCCAGGCGACCTCTCATCGTGGCTCTGGTTCTTCACACCGCTCGAACAGCACGAGCACGCGGCCCGTCGTCACACCAGGGTGCCGCTCGAAACCACTCAGGAGACCGCCCGACTTTCCAGCTGACCCGCCTTCGCCCGCCTTCGCGCTTCGCGCTTCGGCGAGGCAGGCTCTCCCGAGGCAGGCTCGCCGGGGGATTCGTCTGCAGACCAGCGTAACTGGTAGAGTTCCGCATTCACCAGTCGCCGGACTGCCAGATGACACGAAAAACGGCTGCCCTTCTGGCGGTGCTGATCACCGCCACGCTTCACGGCCAGGAAATCGGATGGACGGCCAACGGCCGCGATCCCGAAGGGACGCGATACCTGCCGGCCTCTGTCATCACGCGCGAAAACGTCAGCCGGCTGGAGGTGGCCTGGACCTACAGGACCGGTGAAGCGGACTCGCGCTTCGCGACCCGCAAGCCGACGGCTTTCGAGGCCACTCCTCTCGTGATCGATGGGACGATGTACGTCGGGACGCCGCTCGGCCGGGTGATCGCGCTCGATGCGGCCACCGGTAAGGAGCGCTGGACCTTCGATCCCGGCATCGCGCGAAACATTACCTACGGCGACTTCGCCAGCCGCGGCGTCTCGACCTGGCTGGATCCGGCCGCGGCCCCCGATGCGGCCTGTCGCCGGCGGATCTTCGTGGCCACGCCGGAATCGCAGCTCTATGCGATCGACGCGCGAGACGGCCGGGCGTGCCCCGGATTCGGCAGGCAGGGCATGGTCGATTTGAAGAGCGGCCTTCGCATCGCGCCCTTCGAGCCCGCCGCCTACTCGGTCACGTCCCCGCCGCTCGTCATCAACGGCCTGGTGATCACGGGATCGTCCGTAGCCGACAATACCAGGCCGGATCTTCCCAGCGGCGAGGTCCGCGCCTACGACGCGCGCACCGGCGCGCTCAAATGGTCCTGGGATCCCGTTCCGCAATCCCGGACCGATCCCGCCTACGAGGACTGGCGTGGACCGGACGTGCACGCGAAAACCGGTGCAGCCAACGCGTGGTCGGTTCTCGCCGGTGATCCCGGGCGCGACCTCGTGTTCATCCCGACCGGCAGTGCGGCACCCGATTACTATGGCGGCCTCAGGCTCGGTCACAACCGCTACGCGAACTCGCTGGTTGCGCTCAAAGCCTCGACCGGCGCGCTCGTCTGGGCCTTCCAGACCGTGCATCACGATCTCTGGGACTACGACAATGCCTCGCCGCCAGCCCTCGTGACGCTGACCCGGGACGGCAAGGCGATCGCCGCCATCGTTCAGGCCACGAAGACCGGGATGCTGTTCGTGCTGAACCGCGAGACGGGCGCGCCGCTGTTCCCGGTCGAAGAACGCGCCGTCCCGGCGAGTGATGTTCCCGGCGAACAGGCGGCCCCGACGCAGCCTTTCACCACGGTGACCGCTCCGCTCAGTCCGCATCGTCTGTCGCCGGACGATGTGTGGGGGATCTCGGAGGCCGACCGCGAAGCGTGCCGCGCCGTCATCCGCGGGTTGCGCAACGAAGGCATCTTCACGCCGCCGAGCCTCAAGGGAACGCTGGTGCTGCCCTCGAACATCGGCGGAGCGCACTGGGGCGGCGTCGCGATCGATCCGGTACGTCAGGTTGCGATCGTACCGGTGAATCGCCTTGCGGCGATGGTGCAGCTGCTGCCGCGTAAAGAGTTCGATATGGCGCGGGCACGAGCGGAAGAGCAGCGGCTGGGTGACGACTACGAATACAACATGATGCACGGCACTCCCTACGTCATGCGGCGGCGGATCCTGCTGGCGCCGTCGCGACTTCCCTGCACACCGCCGCCATTCGGCAGCCTGGTGGCCGTCGACCTGCGGACCGGATCGCTTCGCTGGAACGTCCCGCTCGGATCCGCTTCATCGCTGTTCCCGAAGGAGCTCGCGGACAAAGCGGCGTCGGACTGGGGCTCTCCGAATCTTGGCGGTCCGATCGTCACGGCCGGAGGGCTGGTGTTCATTGGCGCGGCACTCGACAGCGCGCTGCACGCCTTCGACATCGACACGGGGCGCCAGATCTGGAACGGGCCCTTACCATCGAGCGGCAAGGCCACCCCGATGAGTTACCAGCTCGCATCGGGCGAGCAATTCGTTGCCATCGCCGCGGGCGGCGGGGGCGCGTGGGGCGCAGGCGACCATGTGGTCGCGTTCCGGGTGCGTCGATGAGCACAGAATCGGGCGGCGTCCTCCAGCGGCGCTTCGGCCTCGTCCAGGCCACGGCGCTCAACATGATCAACATGATCGGGATCGGTCCGTTCATCACGATCCCCCTCCTGATGACCGCGCTCGGCGGTCCGCAGGCCATGCTCGGCTGGCTCGTCGCGCTGATCATCGTCATCTGCGACGGCATGATCTGGAGCGAGCTCGGCGCCGCCATGCCGAAGTCGGGCGGATCGTTCGGCTACCTCCGCGAGGCGTTCGGCGACAGGAAGCTCGGACGCCTCATGGCCTTCCTGTTCGTGTGGCAGTTCATCCTGAGCGGGCCGCTCGAGATCGCGTCCGGCTACATCGGCTTCTCTTCCTATCTCGGTTACATCTGGCCGGCCGCGACGAGGCAGATGCTGTTCGCCGTGGCCGCAGCCGTGGGCGTGCTGAATATCGCCCTGCTCTACAGGCGGATTACCTCGATCGCGAGGATCACGGTCAGTCTCTGGGTGGGGACGCTGCTCACGACTGCAGTCGTGATCGTCACGGGCGCGATGCACTTCGACCCGAAAGTCGCCTTCGACTTTCCGCCGGGCGCCTTCAACTTTTCGCTGGGGTTCCTGATGGGGCTTGGCGCCGCCGCGAGGGTGGGCGTTTACGATTATCTCGGCTATTACGACGTCTGCTACATCGGCGACGAAGTCAAGGATCCCGGCCGCGTCATTCCGCGATCGATCCTGATCAGCACCATCGTCGTTGCCGCCATTTACATCGGTATCAATCTCTCGATCAACGGCGTCGTGCCCTGGCGCGACTTCGTTCCCGCCGGCGATCACCCGGAGTCCGGGTTCATCGTGTCGATTTTCATGGAGCGCATCTACGGCTCCGGTGTCGCCACGGTCTTCACGCTGATGATCCTCTGGACCGCGTTCGGCTCGGTGTTCGCGCTGCTGCTCGGCTACTCGCGCATTCCCTACGCGGCGGCACGCGACGGTTACTTCTTCGCGGCGTTCGGCCGGCTCCATGCGACCGGTGGCTTCCCTGCCCTCTCACTGGTCGTGCTCGGCGTCATCGCCATTGCCGCGTCCGCGTTCTCGCTCGGCATGGTGATTGATGCGTTGATCGCGACACGGATCCTCGTCCAGTTCATGGGGCAAATTGCGGCAGTCGCGTACCTGCGCCGGACACGTCCCGAGATGCCACGGCCGTACCGGATCTGGCTGTATCCGATTCCCGCATTGATTGCGCTGGCGGGCTGGACGTTCATCTTCCTCACCACCGACGTACGGATCATCGGCTTCGGCCTCGGGCTCCTGGCGCTGGGTGTGCTGTGCTTCTTCGTCTGGTCGGCGCGGAAATCGCTAGTCGCAAATCCATAGCCCGGAGTCACTGGTCCTGCGTCCCGGCGACTAGCGATTCGCGCCCGCGAAATCGTGTGGCCTCAGGTCCTATCCTGCTCCAGGAGGCCGCGGTACTCGGCGGGCCAGTCGAAGTCGCGCAACACACCTGGATCGTCGACCTCGAGGTTCCGGACGCGGGACGGATCCTGATGAAGGACCTCGCGGGCGCCTGCCGCGAGGTCGGCACTCCGCAGTGCCGGGAAAACATCGGCACGAAAGATCACTGGATGGCCATGGCGATCGTGGTATGTCGCCCGAAGCACGGGCTCGTCGGTGGCACAGAAGGTGTCCAGCACAGTTCTCACCGTCGCAGGACGGATCAGCGGCATATCAACCGGCACGACGAGCACTCCCGCTGCGCCTTGCGCCTCGGCGAACGCGATGCCAGCGAGCAGCGAGGAGAGCTGTCCAAGCTCGGGTGAGGGATTCTCGACGTAGCTGACGGCCGGCGTCGCCGCACCAACCTCCCGCCTCAGATCGTGATCGTCCACGCGGCCGACGACGGCGATGGTGGTGAGCCCGCCTTCACGCAGCGTGTGGATGATCTGCGTGACGAACGTCCGGCCGGCTGGGGGACACGGAAGCAGGGCCTTGGGCTGCCCCATGCGGGTGGATTGCCCTGCGGCGAGGACAATGCCGACGACCTCAGACACCCCGGAACGTCCCCATGAAGGGCCATTGTGTTACGACGATGACAGCCCCGCCGTTTCTTGACTTCGCAGGTGGAAGTCCCTACACTTCCCCCGTTTCAAGCTCAGCGTGCGCCGAAATAGCGAACCGGCGCCGCTCGAGGGCGGGTGGATTGGAAGGTCGTCGGCGCTCCCGGGTAGTGTTTGGGCCGCGTCCTCTGCCGGCCCCTCCCCAGCACTCAGCTTGCCGACCTCCGGGATAATCCCGGGGGGTCCGTCGCACCGGAGGACACGGTATGCCAAGCGGGACGATCGCTCGACTTCTGATCGACAAAGGCTTCGGATTCATCCGCGACGAGAGCGGAATCGAGCATTTCTTCCACCGCAGCTCGGTCAGAGGAGCCGTGTTCGAGTTGTTGCGGGAAGGCCAGCGCGTCGAGTTCACACCCGAGGAATCCGGCAAGGGGCCGCGGGCCGGGGATGTGCGGCTGATCGAAAGCTGATCCAGTCGCGGACCTGCGCGGCGGGACCGTTGGTCCCGCCGGTTTTGCTCCCGCCTCTCTGTTTCGACCCCCCATGCAACGCGCCGCAGGGCTGCGGCCGGTCATCCTGCGAATCGCTCAGCTTTCACTCGCTGCCGCCGTGATCGGTGGCCTGGTCTTCCTGCCTTTCGCCGGCCGGTTTCTCCGGCAGTCGGACGAGCTCCAGCGCGCGGATCTGATCATGGTCCTCGGCGGGGCCCGCGTCGAACGCTGGCTCGAGGCGGTTGATCTATATAAGGAGGGCTGGGCCCCGGCGATCGTCATCAGCCCGGGAATCGTGTCGGCGCTGGAAGCAGAGCTGCAGGCGAAAGGCGTCCGGTATCCGCGAGAGGGAGACCTCGCGCGCGACGCCGTCATCTCATCGGGCGTCCCGGGCAGCGTCGTCACCGTCCTTCCCGGTGGCGTGGACAATACGGCCGCCGAGGCCGCCGCATTTCGCCGCGCCTACCCTGCCGGATCGATCCACCGCCTGATCGTCGTGAGCTCGTCGTACCACCTCCGCCGGGCCGGCTACGCGTTCCGGCGCGAGCTCGGGCGCGACGGCGTCCAGATCATCATGCGACCGAGCCGCTACGATGAAGCCGTGCCCGGCCGCTGGTGGACGCGGCGAAAGGACATCCGCTACATGCTGTCGGAACTGCCGAAGTTCGCGGCGTATGTCGCGGGGCTTGGGGAGTGAAGCTGAGAGCTGACTGAGAGGACAACCTCCGCGTGGCTTGCCAACCGTAGCTCACGCTCAGTTGCAAGCGTGAGCGAAGGTTGGCGGAAGCGCCTGGGAGTCGAACCCAGCCTGCCCGCAACGCGGGCAACAACCGGTTTTGAAGACCGGGAGGGCCACCGGGCCCCGTTCGCTTCCCAATAGCAGCCAGTTGCCAGTAGCCAGTTCCCAGGTAGTCTCCGTTCGCTCCAACTGGAAACTGGAAACTGGTAACTGACAACTTATCACCCAATCATCCTCATGAACCCTTCGGTGTCGCTGAGGTCCTCGAGCACGAACGGCGCTCCGGTGCCGCGAAGGATCTCGAGGCTGTAAGTGCCCGTCGCCACCGCGACGGGCACGGCACCGACCGCGTTCGCACACGCCACATCGCTTGGCGTATCGCCGATGACGACGACGTCGGCGTAGTCGAAGTCACCGAGGCCGCAGGCGCGGGCGCGGTCGACGGCGAAGGGGACGAGCGCGTTGCGATCGGCGGCGTCGTCGCCGAACGCGCCGCAGCGGAAGTAGTCCCACAGATCGAAGTGCCCGAGCTTGATTCGGGCGGCTTCCTCGAAATTCCCGGTTAGGAGGCCGAGCGCGATGTCGTCTCTCGACTGGAGCAGCGGCAGAAGCTCGCGAATGCCGGGCATCACGTCTTTCACGCCGTCCCCGGGAAGAAGGATCTCCTCGCGGAGGAATTCATGGTGTGCCTCGCGCATGCGCTCGAAGAGATCCTCGTCCAGGTCGTGGCCGGCTTTTTTCAGCGCATCGTGAAGGATGATCCAGTCGGTCCGGCCGGCGACCGGCACACCGTTGAGAAGATTGGTGAGGCCGAGCACGGACTCGCCGGCGCGGTTCATGGCGCGAATGCCGGCGCCGCCGGTGAGCACGAGGGTTCCATCGATATCGAAGAGGACGAGTTTGGACATGGGCACAATCACGACCGGGCGCTTGCGATCCGGTCGGTCACACTGGACAATACACGGTATGAAACAGCCATTTCTTGCCTGCACGATTGCGCTGACGCTGCTTGCCGGGCCAGCAATAGCTCAAGCGCCGCCGAAAACCAAGGCGCCCGACAACGCGTCGGTCTACTTCCTGAGTCCCAAGGACGGCGAAACGGTGTCATCGCCATTCACGGTACGGTTCGGCCTGAAAGGGATGGGGGTGGCACCGGCCGGCGTGACACAGCCCAACACCGGGCATCATCATCTGTTGATCGACATGGCCACGCCGCCCGACTTCAACGCTGCGCTGCCGGTCACCGACAACATCAAGCACTTCGGCGGCGGCCAGACCGAGACCGAGCTGACGTTGCCCCCGGGCAAGCACACGCTGCAGCTCGTGCTGGGCGACGCCCTGCATATTCCTCACGAGAAGCCGATCGTCTCCCAGAAGGTCACTATCACCGTGAAGTGACGCGGCTGGTCACGCGAACCAGCCTTTTTTCAGCGGCTTCAACTGCCCGGTGGCGCCGTCGAGCCTCAGGTTTCGCGGCGCCACGGCCTTTGCAAACGCGTCATCGTTGGTGAGCACGACGGCCGCGACCCGCCGGCCCTCGCACGCGCCCGCGATCGCCGCCGCCAGCGGCTGACGCGCCTCCGGCTCGACATCCGCCGTCGGATGCTCGATCACGATGAGATCCGGGCCAGGCGCCAGGGCACGCGCGAGATGGGCGAGCATCCTGACGTCGGGCGGAAGATCGCCCGCACGGACTGGCAGCCAGCGATCCGGATCGATCGCGCACTCCCTTGCCAGCGCCTCCACACGGCCGACGACGTCGCCGGGCACGGGATCAATCGCGAGCGTGAAAGGCATCGCGAGATTCTGGAGCAGCGTCGAGCCCTCGAGCAGCACCCCGCGCGGCGACACGATGCCGAATCGCTCGAGCAGGTCCAACCAGGCATCCCCGTTCGCGATATCCGCGGTGCGCTGGCCGAACACGCGCACGTCCCCCTGATCAGGTACCGATGCGCCGGTCACGAGGTTGACGAGCAGCTCGCCGGCGCCGGCGTCGAGGCCGCCGATCGATACACGGTCACCGGCATCGACCGTCAATTCGCGGACCCGCAACGGACGCAAGCCACTGTATTGCTTGCTGACATCGCGAATCTGGAGGACCGGACCGTCTGCCGTCATCGTGCTCCGCTCGTGAGCGCTTCCAGGCGGGCGAACTCAGCGGGTGGCAGGAGGACACCGCCCAGGCGGCACGCGCGATGGAGCCCGTCGCCGTGGTAGTCCGACCCGCCCGACTTTGCAATCCCCAGGCGATCCGCGAGCGCCGCGTAATAGGTCTGCTGCTCCGGCGAGTGATCGCTATGCCAGACCTCGATCGCGTCGAGCCCGCGGGACGCGAGCGACTCGATCAACGCATCATCGGTGGCGATCCCGGGATGCGCGAGCGACGCCACGCCGCCGGCGGCGTGGATGGTCTCCATCACCGCAGCACCTGCGACCCCGATACGGGGCACAAAGGCGGGGCAACCACGGCCGAGCAGCCGCGCGAACGCATCGTTGCGATCCACGGTGTGGCCCGCCGCCACCAGCGCGTCGGCGATCGCCGGGCGCCCGATGCTTCGGCTACCGTGCGCGGCGGCAGCGAGGAGCGGCTCGATCTCGATTCGATACCCGAGCCCTGCGAGCCGCGAGGCAATTTCGCGAACCCGCCGGATCCGATCGGACCGCTGGGCCTGCAGGAACGTGGTCAGGACCGTGCTGCCGGACTCGAAAAAGTATCCGAGCACGTGCACGTCGCGCTGGTTCTCGACGGCGGTGATTTCAATCCCGGGCACGACCCGCACGCCGAGCTCCGCCCCCGCTTCGATCGCCTCCCGGAGGCCGCCGACCGTGTCGTGATCGGTGATCGCGATCGTCGTCAGACCTGCGGCGGCGGCGCGCTGCACCAGCACGCCTGGTGAAAGGAGACCATCCGACGCTGTCGTGTGGAGGTGAAGATCAATCACGCCGACGGTTGATGGCGGCGGGTCTTGCCTCGGGCAGCCTGACCACGGCGCTGCTGACGATCGACGAGCGCGCGATACTCGCGGATCAGTAGCTCGAGGTGCTCGCGTTCCTCGCTGGCGAATTCGAGGAAGATCTGCTTGCCTTCGGAATCCTCGAAGCGATCACCGTAGCGTTTGAAGAACCGGTGGGACGCGCGCTCGCAGCGGATGCCAATCATCAGTGCCTGGCGATCGTCGACGCCCTTGGCCAGCTGTTCGGCGCCCGCGGCGAACAGACCGTTGGCCGCTCCCTTGAAAAACAGGAAGGTCGGACGCGATTCGAGCAGCGGGTCGGTCTGCAGGAGCTCCTTGTAGCGCGCCTCGAGCTTGCCGAGATGCTCCTTCTCTTCCTCCGCGAGCTTCTCGAACACGCGCCGACCGCGGGGATCCTTCGTCATGCGGGCGCCGCGCGAGTAGAACTCGAGACCGCTGCGCTCGGTGGCGATCGCAATCCGCAGCGCGTCGCGCGCAAACAGCAGCTCGGTCGTCCCGCCGTCGACCGCCGGAGTCCGTCCCGTGCGGCAGGCCTCGCAGGTGCCGTGAATCTGGAGAATGCTCTGGCGCGCGGTGAAGTTCCGTGCCGCAGCCACTTCTTCGAGCAGCGCCTCGATGTCCGAGCTGAGAAACTCGAACGAGCGGTTGCACGTCTTGCAGATGAGATGAAAGTGACGGGGATGCCGGTACGAGTGCTCGAACCGGAACCGGCCCTCGCCGAAGTCAACCTTGCGCGCGATGCCAGCCTCTTCCATCCACTGCAACGTGCGGTAGACGGTCGCGCGGCTGATTTTCTGATCTTCGCGCTTGATCAGGTCGTACAGATCATCGGCGGTCAGATGTCCTTCCTGGCGAAGGAAGACATTGACGATGAGGTCGCGCTTGCCGGAACGCTTGCTGCCGGCAGGCCTGAGGCTGTCGAGGTAGGCGGTCGTCGATTCCACTGACAGCTTCCAGCCATCAGCCATCAGCCCTCAGCCGCCAGGCCGGCGCGCGTGGCGCCACGGGCTGACGGCTGAAAGCCAAAAGCTTGTTGTTAAACGTTGAACGAAGATCCGCAGCCGCAGGTGGACTTGGCGTTCGGGTTCTTGATCGTAAAGCCGCCGCCGGTGATGTTGTCGACGAAATCCACTTCGGCGCCGCGAAGGTAGCGGGCGCTGATCGGGTCGACCAGCAGCTTCACGCCGTTCGACTGGATTACCGAATCCGTCGACTCGTCGCCCTCGCCCTCATCGATCATCAGGCCGTACTGGAACCCGGAACAGCCGCCGCCCTGCACGAACACGCGCAGTCCGGCGCCCATCTTGTTCTCTTCCGTCAGCAACTCGGTGATTTTCGAGGCGGCGGTGGGTGTGACGTTGATCATCAGCTAATCTCCTGAACTCCCAATTACTTACGAAAGTATACCGGCTCGGGCCGGGGGCAGCAACTGGATCGCGCCCGGATCCACCCGGTTGCATCGGATTAAATCCCGCCTTTTCAGAAGGTTAGACGCTGGCTCTGGCGCTGGCGTCCCCGGAATTGCGGCACTGGCGTTCGCCGGATCTGAAGACCCGGCGCTACGGGGTCCAAGTGATCTATGACAGCATTTCTGCGGTGCGTGAATATCCCTTCTACATCGGAGGAAAACCCAGCCGTTCGGACCGGCCGCTCGAGGTCACCAATCCCTTCGATGGCTCGGTGGTGGGTCAGACCTGGCTGGCCGGCGAAATCGAGTTCGATGCCGCGGCGGAGGCAGCAGTGGGCGCAACCGGACGAATGCGCGATCTTGCCGCCTACGAGCGTGGCGACATCCTCCACCGCATCTCCCGCCTCCTGGCCGACAGCCGCGAGGATGTCGCGCGCACGCTCGCCGGAGAAGTCGGCAAGCCAATCCGCGACGCGCTGATCGAAACGGATCGCGCCACGATGACGTTTCAAATCGCGGCGGAGGCGGCACGCAACATCGCAGGCGAAGTGATCCCGCTGGATCTCGCTCCCTTCGCCCGCGGCCGGATGGGGATCGTGAGGCGCGTGCCGATCGGCCCGATCGCGGCGATTTCCCCGTTCAACTTCCCGCTCAACCTGAGCGCCCACAAGATCGCGCCCGCGATCGCCGCCGGCAATCCCATCGTCCTGAAACCCGCGACGAAGACACCATTGTCGGCGGTGACGCTCGGGCGACTGGCAGCCGAGGCGGGCGCGCCGGATGGTGCGGTCAGCGTGCTGCCCATGGACCGGAAGACCGGCGATCGGCTCGTGACCGACCCGCGATTCAAGCTGCTCACGTTCACCGGCTCCGCCGACGTGGGCTGGGACATGAAAGCCCGGGCCGGCCGTAAGAAGGTGATCCTCGAGCTGGGTGGCAACGCGGCCGTGATCGTCGACGAGAGCGCCGACCTGGCGTTCGCTGCCGCTCGAATCGTGTCGGGAGGGTTCACGCTCGCCGGTCAGAGCTGCATCTCGGTGCAGCGCGTGTTCGTCCATGAAGCGGTGGCGGCCGGCTTCACCAGCCGTCTCGTCGATGCAGTGAACGCGCTGAAGGCCGGGGACCCTCTAGACCCGGCGACCGAGCTCGGTCCGATGGTTGACGAGCGAGAAACCGAGCGCGTGCAGTCCTGGATCGAGGAGGCGGTCAACGCCGGGGCCCGGGTGCTCACCGGAGGACGGCGTCTTGGCGGCGCGCTCTATGCGCCAACCGTACTCGAGGGCGCGCCTCCCGATGCGAAGGTGTGCGCGGAAGAAGCATTCGCGCCGCTCGTCGTGCTGACCCCGTTCGCCGATTTCGAGGACGCGCTCGCACAGGCGAATGCCTCCGCGTTCGGGCTGCAGGCCGGCGTCTTCACAGCCTCGCTCGAGCACGCGCTGCTCGCATTCGATCGGCTGGAGGTTGGCGGCGTGATCGTGAACGACGTGCCGACCTGGCGAGTCGATCACATGCCGTACGGCGGCGTGAAAGATTCCGGCCTCGGACGCGAGGGGCCGCGATACACAATTGAGGAGATGACCGAACTCCGCCTGCTGGTGATCAACCGGCAGCGTCCCTGATCGAGGCCGTCTGACGCCGCCATGACTCTCCCTTACGAAGCCGCTGCGCAGCTCGCGAACCGCCTGCTGCACGAACATGTCGTCTCGCGCATCTGGGATCGCGATCCCGCAACGTGGGGCGCCGAGCCGGGCTCGAGCGCTGCGAAGTCGATCTCCTCCCGCCTGGGATGGCTGGACGTCGCGAGCACGATGGCCCCGCATCTCGATCGAGTCGCCGCGCTCGGCCCGGCGGCACGCGAGGAACGGGTCGAGTCGGTCTACCTGCTCGGCATGGGCGGCAGCAGCCTGTGCGCCGAGGTGTTGCGATCGGTCTACGGCGTCGCGGCCGGGTTTCCGGATCTTGTCGTCCTCGACACCACCGACGAGTACACGCTGACCACGGCGGCCGGGCGCATGAACCCGGCGCGAACGTGGTTCATCGTCGCGAGCAAGAGCGGCGGGACGGTTGAAGTCGCCTCGATGGAGCGGTTCTTCTGGAGCCTGGTCACTGCCGCGGTGGGCGCGGAAGCCGGCCGCCACTTCATCGCGATCACCGACCCCGGAACGGCGCTGGAACAGCTCGCCGCGACGCGCGGCTATCGCGAGACGTTCATCAATCCGGCAGACATCGGCGGCAGGTTTTCGGCGCTCTCGCTGTTCGGGCTCGTACCGACCGCGTTGATCGGGGCGCCGGTTCGCGATCTCCATGCCGCGGGGAAGGCAATGGCCGAGGGCTGCCGCCAGGAAAATCACGCCAACGCGGGATTCGAGCTGGGCTCGTTCATCGGCGCCGCGACGCTGGCAGGCCGCGACAAGCTGACGGTCGTGCTCCCGCCATCGCTGTCGACGCTGGGCCTCTGGATCGAGCAGCTCGTCGCCGAGAGCACGGGCAAACTTGGCAAGGGGGCGCTCCCGGTGGTCGACGAACCGCTCGGCGGTCCCGAGGACTATGGCCAGGATCGCGCGTTCGTCGCGGTGGCCACCGAGCGCGACGCGCCTGACAAGCATCTGCTGGCATCGCTCGAGGCAGCCCGACACCCGGTGCTGCATCTCACGACCCGGCTCGACGGTCTTGGTGCGGAGTTCTTCCGATGGGAGTTTGCGACAGCGGTTGCCGGCGCCGCGCTGAACATCAATCCGTTCGACGAGCCCAATGTCGCGGAAGCCAAGAGCTCGACCGCCAGCCTGCTCGCGGTCTACGAGAGAACTCATCGGCTGCCCGAGACCGAGCCGCTCGCCCGCAACGGGCCGATCGCCCTCCACACCCGCTCGTTCGCCGGATCCTCACCGGCGGACATCGTGCGCACCGCGCTCGCAGACATCAAACCCGGCGACTATGTCGCGTTCCTCTCGTACCTGCCTGCGAGCGGCGACCTCCAGAACGCCATCACCGGAATCCGCCGTGCGATCAGGTCGAAGACGCGCGCCGCGTCGACCTTCGGCGTCGGGCCGCGTTACCTGCACTCGACCGGCCAGTATCACAAGGGCGGCCCGACCACGCCGCTGGTGTTTCTGATTACCGGGGAAGATCAGACGCAGACCGAGATCCCGGGCGCAGGCTACTCGTTCTCGGTGCTCAAGCGGGCGCAGGCCCTGGGCGACTACGAAACTCTGGCGGCACACGGCCGGCGGGCCGTGCGCATACACGTCACGGGCGACGACGCGGCGGATGTGCTGGTTCAGCTGTTCGACGAGGCTCTTCAATAACTCCCGACGGATCGTTGAACTCAGGCGAGTGTAGCGAGGATCTTCCCCGACTCCTCCTCGACGTCCTGGTGCAGGCTGTTACCGTGCGCATCCATGGTGACGATCGCCGGGAAGTCGCGGACCTGGAGGTGCCACATGGCTTCCGGCGTGCCGAACTCGGTCAGCGACACGCCGTCCACCCGTTCGATGCAGCGAGCGTAAAACTGCGCCGCACCGCCAATCCCGTTGAGATAGACCGCGCCTGACTTCTCGAGGCCGGCGAGCGTCTTCGCGCCCATGCCGCCCTTGCCGATCACGACGCGCACGCCGAAACGCTCGAGAATGTCGGCCTGATAGGGCTCTTCCCGGATGCTGGTGGTAGGCCCCGCAGCGGTAATCCGCCAGCCGTCACCTTCCTTCACCACGACAGGGCCGCAGTGATAGAGAACGCCCCCGCGCAGATCCACAGGTGGATCGTGTTTCATCAGGTGTGCGTGAACGGCATCGCGCCCCGTGTAGACGCGTCCGGAGACGAGCACGACATCGCCGACCTTCAACTGGCGGACCTGTTCCTCCGAGATCGGCGCCTGCAACGGAATCTCGCGGCCGGTGCGCGGGAACCCTGCCGCCACCGCTTCCGGAGTCAGCATGGGCTGCGACCCCACTGCTCCATCGCGGTAGAGCCACGACCTGATCGCGCCGGTCGTCGCGTCGAGCCGCACGCCCAGGCGCCGGAACGCCCAGCAGTCGTAGGCGATCGACACGAAGAAGCTGGCAGGCAGGCGATTGAGCGCGCCGATCTTGCAACCGATCAACGTGGTCTTGCCGCTGAACCCCATCGGGCCGACGGTGAGCCGGTTTGCTTCGTCCATGACCGCTTCTTCAATCGCGGCCAGGCGAGGATCCTCATTCGCGTCGTCGAGAGTCCTGAACAGCTGTTCTTTCGCGTGCAGGTAGCCGGACGTGCGATCGCCGCCGATGCACACACCGACCGCGCCGGGACCGCAGCCCTTGCCCTGGGCCTTCCATACCGCATGCAGAATGCACTTCCTCACGCCTTCGAGCGTGCGATCCGCACGCCCGAGGTGATCGAGGGTCGCCGGCAATGAGTATTGCGCATTGGTATTCTCGCAGCCGCCGCCCTTCAGGATGAGCCGCATCTCGATCTCGGGCTCCTCCCACTGCTCGAAGTGGACGATCGGCGTGCCCGGCCCGAGGTTGTCGCCGGAATTCTCGCCGGTGATCGAGTCGACCGAATTCGGCCGCAGCTTGCCGCGCCGCGTCGCTTCGGCGACGGCCTCGCGAATCTTCTGCTTCATCCAGATCTGATTCACGCCCACCGGCACTTTCATCTCGAACGTCGGCATGCCGGTGTCCTGGCAGATCGGTCCTTCACACGATTCGGCCTGGTCGATGTTCTGGGCGATGATCGTGATCGCCTGCCCCGCACGCGTCGCGGCGTCCTCGGAGGCCATGGCCGTCCGCATCGCCGCACGCACATCCGGCGGCAGATCGGTGGAGGTCCGGGTGATGAGCTCGACGGTGCTGTCGAAAAAAGAGGGCAACATCCGGGCAGTATAATTCAGGCTATTCCGGAGATCGCGGGCCGCGGGCCGCGGTCCGTCCCGCTATGAAACCCTTCCGCATCGAAAAAGACCCTCTCGGCGAGCTGCGCGTGCCGTCCGGCGCCTACTACGGCGTCCAGACGCAGCGCGCCGTGGAGAACTTTCCGATCAGCGGGATGACGGCGCCGCCAGAGCTGGTGACCGCCACCGTTCAGATCAAGAAGGCGGCTGCTGAAGCCAATCGCGTCCTGGGCCGGCTCGATCCTGATGTCGCGTCGGCGATTGGAGCCGCGGCGGACGAAGTGCTGGCCGGAGGGCTTCGCGATCAGTTCGTCGTCGACGTGTACCAGGCCGGTGCCGGAACGTCGCACAACATGAACGTGAACGAAGTGCTGGCCAATCGCGCCGCGGAAATCCTCGGGGCGCCGCGGGGCGAGTACGAGCGCGTGCATCCGAACGATCACGTCAACATGGGCCAGTCGACGAACGACGTGTTTCCAACGGCGACGCGTCTGGCCTTGCTGGCGATGCTGCCGGACCTCCTTGCCGCGGCGCGCGAGCTGGCCGAGGGCCTCGCGGCAAAAGCCGCCGAGTTCGAGACCGTGCTCAAGACCGGGCGGACGCATCTCCAGGATGCGGTCCCGATGACGCTCGGGCAGGAGTTCGGCGGCTTTGCCGCCAACGTCGCGCACGCCGCGAAGGAGGTCGAGCGCAGCGCGAAGCAGTTGCTCGAGCTCAATCTGGGCTCGACGGCGGTCGGCACCGGCCTGAACGCCGGCAACGACTACACGACGCACGCGATTCGAAACCTCGCCAGCTACACGGGCGCGGCGGTGCGCCCGGCAGTGAACCGCTTCCGGGTCACGCAGAGCATGGGTGACGTGCTCGGCTACTCGGGCGCCCTGCGCCGGCTCGCCGCCGAAGTCGGAAAGATCGCTTCGGATTTGCGTCTGCTCAGCATGGGTCCACGCGCTGGCATCGCAGAGATTCGGCTGCCCGCCGTACAGCCCGGTTCGTCGATCATGCCTGGAAAGGTCAATCCTTCGGTACCGGAAATGGTCAACCAGGTGTGCTTCCAGGTGTTCGGCTGCGATGCCACGATTCTCATCGCCGCCGAGGCCGGCCAGCTCGAGCTGAACGTGATGATGCCGGTCATTGCGTGGAACGCGATCCATGCGACCCGGATCCTGGGAAACGCGATGCAGGTGCTCCAGAGACGCTGCGTCGCGCAGATCGAAGCCGACGAGGAGCGGACCCGCGAGCTGCTGGATCGAAGCACCGCGATCGCGACCGCGCTCAGTCCTTACATCGGGTACGCCGCCACGGCGGACGTCGCGAAGACCGCCGTCAAGACCGGCCGCTCGATCCGCGAGCTGGTACGCGAGCGTGGTCTCCTGTCCGATGAGAAACTGGATCGCGTACTCTCAGCCGAGGCGATGACCCTGCCGGGAGTCCCCGGCAGCGACGAAGAGCAGGCTCCGCATGGCAAAACTGGTCGTTTACGCAGCAGTGATCCTCGCCGCGGCCACAACCCTGAGCGCGGCGCCGCAGCAGCACAGCCGGCTGTTCCGGCCCGAGCAGCTCGGAACACTCGAGGGACCGGATCGGGACGCGTGGCAACGGCCCGATCAGGTGATGGACCAGCTGCTCATCGCGGAAGGAAGCGTCGTCGCTGATCTTGGCGCCGGCGGCGGCTGGTTCACGATGCGGCTCGCCAACCGCGTGGGCCCGAACGGCATCGTTTACGCCGAGGATGTCCAGCCGCCAATGATCGAGTCGATCACGCGCCGCACGGCGAGGGCCAATGTCCGCAACGTCAGGACGGTGCTGGGGACGTCAACGGATCCCCGGCTGCCCGGGCCCGTCGACGCCGTGTTGATCGTGGACGCCTACCATGAATTCGAACAGCCGATCATGATGCTCGCCAACGTCGCGCGCTCCTTGAAGCCGGCCGGGCGAATCGGGATCCTCGAGTTCAAGAAAGACGGGTGGGGACCCGGTCCTCTGATGGACGAGCGCATGGACCCCGAGCGCATCGTTCGCGACGCCCAGGCAGCGGGTCTCCGGCTGCTGTCACGCGAAACGTTCCTCCGGTATCAATACATGCTCGTGTTCACGCACCGATGACGCTGGTGCCGCGATTTTTCGCGGAGTATCAGCGTCAGATCGATGGTGAACTGCGGCGGGTCGTTCCCGGTTCGGGCAATCGTGTAGAGGAAGCGATGGCGTACGCGCTCCACGCTCCCTCGAAACGAATCAGGCCGGTGTTGACCCTGCTGACGGCGGAACTCTGTGGCGGTACCGTCGCCGGGGCGCTGACCGCCGCGTGTGCGATGGAAATGGTTCACGCCGCTTCCCTCATCCTCGACGATCTGCCGTCCATGGACGATGCGGCGGTGAGGCGGGGGAAGCCGGCGACCCACATCCGGTTTGGCGAGGCCATGGCGATCCTGGCGGCGTTCGGGCTCTTGAACGGCGCATTCACGTCGATCGCCCGAGGGTACGAACCTCCACTCGCGTCACGGATGACCGCGCTGCTCTCGGGTGCCGTCGGCGCCGAGGGCCTGATTGGCGGGCAGTCGGCCGATCTGCTGTCGACCGATCAGCAAATCACTTTCGAGATGGTCGAGCGCATTCACCGGGGCAAGACCGGCGCGTTGTTCAGCGCCGCAGCCTCGTCCGGCGCGCTGACGGCAGGAGCCTCGAGCGATTCGATCGCTGCGCTTCAGACCTTCGCGAAGAATCTCGGCCTCGCTTTCCAGATCATCGACGACCTTCTGGACGTCGAAGGCGATCCCGCGATTACGGGGAAACCGGTTCGCGGGGACGCGAAGAAGACCACCTTCGTGTCGTTCAGCGGACCCGCCGGTGCCAGGCAACTCGCCACGGAGCTGTGCCACACTGCCGACCGCGCGCTGCACCCGTTCGGGCCGCGTGCGGAACGGCTGCGCGAGCTTTCGGCGTTCGTCGCGGCGAGAATGAGCTGACCATCGTGAATGCTCCCAGCGATCCTCGCCGTCGCGAGGTCGACGATCTGCGCCAGCAGCTTCGATCGCTCGGCTACCTGGACGCAGGTGTCGACCGCTTCGTGCTTGCACCGGCGGCACGCGGGCGCCGGCCGCTGGCCATCGCCTGGCTCGCCAGCGTCCGCATCGGCGTGCTTGCAGCGCTCCTGCTCGGCCCGGCCGCCGCCAGTGGCGTGGCGACGCGGGTTTCCGGCCTGATTACCGGCGCACGCGACGGGTTCGTCGTTGCCGCCTACTTCGGCCTGCTGTTCGGCGCCGCCTGCAGCGCGGTCGCGTTTGCCATCAGCCTCATCGCATCGCTGTTCGTCGATCGTCCCGGGAGCAGCAGACGCCGTCGCGGACTGGCACTGGCGGCGGGGACAGCCTTCACGCTCACCTGCCTCGTCTATCTGACGCTCTGGTGGGATGCGTCCACGTTGAGCGCGGCCAGCGGCTGGCGGTCTCTCTGGACGTTGATACCCCTGGCCTACGCTGCCGGAGTCAGTGTGGTCCTCGGGCATCTCGTGACGGTGACCACTCTTGCGGTCGTGGTCTCTCGCAACGGCGACCTCGAACCCGAGCATGGCGTGCCCGGATCATCGCGCGCTGTCGTTGCTGCAGCGGTCGTCCTGACGTTCTGTGGCGCCCTTCTCCTGTTCAGCCTCACCAGTCGATCCGAGCCCGTGATACCAGACGCGCCGCCACTCACCGTGGTATCGAGCGGTGCCCGGGTCAGGGTAATCGCGATCGACGGCTTCGACCCGCGGATCGCGCGGCGGCTTGCAGACAGCGGCCGGGTTCCGACACTCGCGTCGCTGCTCGCCTCCGCGACGGCCACCATCCGTTATGGAGAGACAGGCGATCCCGCCCGTGCGTGGACCACGGTGGCTACGGGACAGCCGCCCGAGGTGCACTCCGTCCGCGGCCTCGAAACCCGGCGCGTCGCCGGCGTTCAGGGCAGCTTCGCCGCCGGAGAACGAGGCAGCGCCGGGCAGGCCGTTGGCGCTGTCACCGATCTGTTGCGGCTGACGCGACCGTCGGTTGCCAGCGGCAGCGAGCGCCGCGTGAAGACGTTCTGGGAGGTCGCTACCACTGCCGGATTGCGAACCGTGGTGGTGAACTGGTGGGCCACGTGGCCGGCACCAGGGGACGCAGGGCTCATCGTCAGCGACCGTGCGACGCTGCGGCTCGAGAAAGGCGGTGTCCTCGACGCCGAAATCGCACCGGCCTCGCTCTATGACGCACTCCACGCGGTCTGGCCGACCTTGCGCACCGAAGCGGCTGCTCATGCCGCGCGGTTGCCCGCCGGAATGGAAATGGATCCTCTGCTTCGCCGTTCGGCGGAGCTGGACACGCTGCAAATCGCGATCGCCAAGCGGATCGCGGCACCGAACGCCGACCTTGTCTGCACCTACCTGCCCGGCCTCGACCTGGTCCAGCACGGATTGTTCGGCAGCGCTGAAGCGGCCGGCACTTCACCGGCATCCGCCGCGGTGCGTCTGGCAGCGCTCGACGAGTACTACGGCCTGCTCGACGCGCTGCTCGCTCCGGCATTGCAGGTGTCGAGCGATGACCTGCTGCTCGTAATCACCAGTCCCGGGCGGGTGGCCGAGCCGGTGCCGGGCCTGCTCCTTGCGCACGGAGCCACGGCGAACGGTCGCCTGCGTGACGGTCACGCGCAGCCTACCGACGTGATGCCGACAATCCTTCAGGCGCTCGGCGTCCCCCTCAGCCGTGAGCTGCCGGGGCGGCCGCTCGTGGAGCTGTTCGCCGCCGACTTCGCGCGGCGGTATCCGGTGCGTCAGGTGAGTACCTACGGCGCGCCAGCCGTTCGCGCCGGACGGCGTGGCGAGCCACTGGATCAGGAGATGATCGATCGGTTGAGAAGTCTCGGATACGTGAGATGAATAGGGGCCGCTTTGCTCAGAGTTGGGCACCGCACGCAGCCTTCCGGCTAAAGCCGGAAGCCACCAGCCCTTACCGGAAGCCACCGGCCCTTATTGGATGGGTGGCTTCCGCCTTTAGGCGGAAGATCCTTTATCGGCGGCCGAGCAGCGTCCACACCCCCGGCATAATCGCCGCGGCGATGCAGATCTTGATGATGTCAGCGGGGAGGAACGGATAGAGACCAGTGCGCAGGGCGGCGCCGAGGCCGCTGTGATCAGGGCGTGCGAACCAGGCGAGCCAGAGCACGCCGCAGGTGAAGACGACGGCGAGCCCGGCCGCCATCGCGATCACCGACGTGACATAGCGCCGATCGAAGCCCCGCTCCGCGAGTGCGCCGGCGACGAAGGCGGCCAAGGGATAGCTCATGAGATATCCGCCCGTGGGTCCGAGCAGACGAAGCGCCCCCTGGGGCAACACTGCGGAGGCGGCAAACACCGGGAAACCGGCGATGCCCAGCGCAAGATAGAGCACCTGGCTCGCCATCCCGAGTCGAGCCCCGAGCACCGCGCCGCCAAGCAGCACGACCATCGGCGTGAGCGTGAACGGCACGGGGGTGAAGGGCAGCGGCACGCTGATTTGTGCGGCAACAGCCGTCAGCGCCGTCGCGAACACCACTGCCGCGACCTTGATCGCGCGATCCAGGGTCGAGCCGGCAACGAGGGTGCTGAGTACGGTCGGGGACGAATCCAGGGCAATTCGAACAGACATCGGTTGCGAATCTTACTGTATGCATACCGCACTGACAATTGCTGGCAGTGACTCGGGCGGCGGCGCCGGTATCCAGGCCGACCTGAAAACGTTTGCAGCGCTGGGCGTGTACGGCACGAGCGCGATCACGGCCGTGACCGCCCAGAACACGCTCGGAGTCCGGGCGTGGGAACCGATCAGCGAGTCGCTCGTGGTGGCGCAGATCGAGGCGGTCGTTGAAGACATCGGGGCCGACGCCGTCAAAATCGGGATGCTCGCCACCGCCGGCATCGTGCGTGCCGTCGAACGGACCATCGTCCGCCTCGGCCTGCGCCGCATCGTCATCGACCCGGTAATGATTGCGAAAGGAGGCGACCGGCTGCTCCAGGACGACGCCGTCGTGGCATTGAGAAGTCTGCTGCCTCGTGCTCACGTGGTCACGCCCAACGTCCCGGAAGCGGAAGTCCTGACGGGCCTGCAAATTCGCACGCTGGACGACATGCGCGAGGCTGGCCGGCGAATCCTGGCGGATGGTCCCCGCGTCGTACTCGTCAAAGGGGGACACACCCAGGGGCCTGAATCGGTCGACATCGCCTGCACGGCGGAGGGCGAATTCGAGATTCGTGGTCCGCGTTTGCCCGGACGGAACACTCACGGAACCGGCTGTACATTGTCCTCGGCGATTGCGGCGCACCTCGCCCGGGGAGTCTCCGACGAGCTGTCTCTGCGGCACGCCCGCACGTACCTGGAAGGGGCGATTCGGAGCGCCCCCGAGATCGGCGGGGGGCACGGGCCACTCAATCACATGTGGCAGGGGACATGCTGACGGCGAGGGGCCCGGCCGGCCCGCCGGTTATACTCACAAGGTGACCGGCATCGCGGAAATCACCCCCGATCGACACACGCGAGGGGCGCGGTTTCGCATAACGTCCGAGCCGCTCGACGCGGCCGCGGCCGCCGCGGCTGTCGAGACCGCGCGCTGCGGCGCGGTCACGGTATTCGTCGGGCTCGTGCGCGATCACAATGCCGGTCGTCGAGTGATCAGGCTCGAGTACGAATGCTACGAGCCGCTTGCGATCAAGTCGTTCGAACGGATCGCGTCGGAAGCCGAGGAGCTTTGGCCCGAGGTCGGGCTCGCGATTGCTCACCGGATCGGGTCGTTGGACATCGGCGAAGCGAGCATCGCGATCGCGGCGGCGTCACCGCATCGGGCGGAAGCGTTCGCCGCCTGCCGCTACGCGATCGAGCGGGTGAAGCAGATTGCGCCGATCTGGAAGCGGGAGCATTTCGAAGGAGGCGACGTCTGGGTGGAGGGCGCCACCGCGGATCCCGACAACGGGGACGCTCGCCGGCAGGCGGTCGCACGCGCACAGCCGTGACCGACGCAGGGTGGGCACGGCGGAATTCATGCGAGTAACGATCCGCCTGTTCGCCAGGCTGCGGGAGATCACCACGGCAGGTGAGCTCGATCGGCAAGTACCCGACGACGCCACCGCTCGCGGCGCGTGGGACGCATTGGCCACGGAATTTCCGGGGCTTGCGGAGTACACCACGGTCATCTCGTGCGCGGTGAACGAGGAGTATGCGCCGTTTGACCGGCGCCTGAAGGATGGCGACGAAGTGGCGTTCCTCCCGCCGGTGTCGGGCGGAGGAGTCAGCCTGCCGCGCCGAAGCGCGGAGCGCGAAGGTGGGTCATGTTCTCAAAGCTGGCCGAAATCGAATCGAAGTACGAGCAGCTGATGTCGGAAATGGCCACGCCCGCCGTGCAGGGCGACGTGGCTACGTTCCGCAACCACTCGAAGTCACTGGCCGAGATTCAGCCGCTCGTCGAGACCTTCCGCCGCTACAAGGATGTCGTTGACGAGATCAACGCCGCGGAGGAGATGCTGAAGGATCCCGACATGCGGGAGCTCGCCCAGGAGGAGCTCGCAACGCTCACTGTCGAACGAGATCGATTGCTCGACGAGATCAAGCTGCTGCTGGTCCCGAAGGATCCGAACGACGAGAAGAACGTGGTCCTTGAAATCCGCGCGGGGACGGGTGGAGACGAGGCGGCGTTGTTCGCCGGCGATCTGTTCCGGATGTACAGCCGGTATGCCGAGCGTCAGGGCTGGAAGATCGAGGTGATGAACCTCAGCGACACGGGCGGCGGCGGAATCAAGGAAGTCGTGGCGGTTATCGAGGGCCGGAACGTGTACAGCCGCCTCAAGTACGAAAGCGGCGTGCACCGCGTACAGCGGGTGCCGACCACCGAAGCCAGCGGTCGTATCCACACTTCGACGGCCACGGTCGCGGTACTGCCCGAGGCCGAGGAAGTCGATATCCAAATCGATCAGAAGGACCTGCGCGTCGACACGTTCTGCTCGAGCGGGCCCGGCGGCCAAAGCGTCAACACCACCTATTCGGCGGTTCGCATCACGCATATCCCGACCGGTCTCGTCGTGTCCCAGCAGGACGAGAAGTCACAGATCAAGAATCGCGCGAAGGCGATGAAGGTCCTGCGCTCGCGCCTCTACGAGATGGAGATGCGGAAGCAGCAGGAGGCGATCGCCAAGGATCGCCGGACCCAGGTCGGCACCGGTGAGCGTTCCGAGAAGATTCGTACCTACAACTTCCGTGAGAACCGGATCACGGATCATCGCTTTCACTACACGATGCACCAGTTGACCGAGGCGCTCGACGGCAACATCGGCGAGCTGATCGATCAGGCGGTCGCTCACGACCAGTCCGAAAAGCTGAAGGCATCGGCGGAGAACGAGCCGGCCACTCCGTGAGGCCCGGGTTCCCCCCACCAGCGCCTCCTGCATTCATGACCCTGCACGAGCGGATCGCCGAGGGCCGGCGACGGCTGATGGCTGCCGGATACCCGGCCGGGACCGCCGCGTTCGACGCCGACGTGCTCGCCCGCCACGTCCTCGGCTGGGACACGGCCCGGCTTCTCGCCCGCAGCCGTGAACCGGTGCCGGATGGATTCGACCCGCTTTTCGACGCAGCCATCACTCGCCGCGTACGACGGGAGCCCGTGGCTTTCATCGTCGGCACCCGCGAGTTCTGGGGACGCGACTTTGTCGTCACGCATGCGACGCTGGTCCCCAGGCCTGAAACCGAGCTCATCGTAGAAGAAGCGCTGCGGATCCTTCCTGCCGGCTCTCCGACCATCGTCGATATCGGCACGGGAACCGGTTGCCTGGCCATCTCGCTCGCCGCAGAGCGCGAGGGCGCGCGCGTGTTCGCTACCGACATCTCCCACGAGGCGCTGCTCGTTGCGGCGGGGAACGCCCGATCGCATCGGGTCGAGGGCCGCGTTCATCTCGTCCGCTGCGATCTGGCCGAGGCCCTGCTCGTCAAGGCGGATCTCGTGGTATCCAACCCGCCGTACGTGCCGGAACAGAGCGCGCCGGCCCTGCCGGCCGACGTGCTGAACTACGAGCCGGCCACCGCCCTCTTCGGCGGACCGGACGGCCTCCGCGTGATCGACCGGCTGCTGGCGCGGACGCCGGCACTGCTTGCCCCGGACGGCGCGTTCATTGTTGAATTCGGCTACGGCCAGGAAGACAGCGTGCGCGCGGCTGCGGAGCGCGAAGGCTGGACGGTTCGGCGGGTGCTCGACGATCTGCAGGGCATCGCCCGCACCGTCGTGCTGGGGAGGTCACGTGGCTGACTGCCTGTTCTGCAAGATCGTGTCGGGAGATATTCCGGGCTCGATCGTCTACCGCGACGAGCACCTGGTCGCCTTCAAGGACATCAACCCGCAGGCGCCCATGCACGTGCTGATCGTACCGCGCCGCCACATTGCAACGCTGAACGACCTCTCACCCGAGGACGACGCCCTGGTGGGCGAGATGGTCCGCCGCGCCGGAGCGATCGCGAGGGAGCACGGCTATGCGGACCGGGGCTACCGGACCGTGTTCAACTGCAACGCCGAGGCGGGCCAGACGGTGTTCCACATTCACCTGCACGTCCTCGGCGGGCGCGCGATGACATGGCCTCCGGGATGAGAGCGCTCTGATCACTACTCGAGTGTCAAGCTCCGACCTCCAAGCTTGGGATTTGATCAGACCAATGACCCGGCGGGACCGGCGACGGCGATGGCCGCCCGTGCAGGATCAAGCACATCGGCGGCTGCGGCGTGGAGGTCGTCGCGCGTGACGCTGCCGAGCAGCGACGGCAGGCGCTGGTCGAAGTCCAGCCCGAGACCGTACTCTTCGGAGGTCTGCAGGAACGCCGCGATGCTCTGGTTGGTTTCGAGCAGCCGGGGGATCGACCCGATCAGGTAGCCCCGGGTTTCCGCAAGCTCAGTCTCGGTCGGCCCAGCTGCCGCCAGCGCAGCCACCTCGTGATCGATCGCTGCGAGAGCGCGATCCACGTTGGCCGGATCGACGCCCGCCCGTACCAGCAGCGGCGCCTCGCCCGCCGTCGCGTCGAGCGTGCTGAACGCGTAATAGGCCATGCCCTGCCGCTCGCGGATGTTGTCGGCGAGCCTGCCGCCCAGGCCAAACTCCCCGAGCACGTTGTTCATCATCCAGTAGGCGTAATACCGCGGGTCCAGCCGCCGGATGGCGGTGAACCCGTAGGCAATGTCGGTTTGAGTCTTGCCCGGCATCGCAATCACCCGGGTCCGCCGTCCCTGGGACAGCGGCGGCACGGCAACGGTTGCCGGTGCCGGAGGCTCTGCGGCCCAATCGTCGAACGCCTGCCTGGCGCGCTCGAGCGCGTGGTCTGGACTGACGTCGCCGACCACGGCCAGTGACATCGCGGCGGGGCGGACACGCGCTGCATGAAACGCGACCATGTCAGCACGCGACACCGATTCGACCCCGATCACCGTCCCCTTCGGCGGCCTGCCGTACGGATGATGCCAGCCGTAGAGCAGCTCCAGCACGGCATCCACGGCCCGGGCTGCGGGGTTGTCTTCGTTCTGCCTCAGGATCGTGAGCGCTTCGGAGCGCCGGCTCTCAATCTCCAACGGCGGAAACGCGGGATTGCGCACGATGTCCGCAACTATCGCCAGCACATCGTCGAAATCCTCGGCCAGGCAGGTGCAGGAGACCGTGAGTGCCTGGCGGTTGGACGACACCCGCATCGAGACGCCACGCTCGTCGAGCTCATCGGCCATCATGCTCGCGCTGCGATGCTCGGTGCCGCGATCGATCGCTCGACCGGTCAGATACGCGAGGCCCGGCAGATCGACCGGATCGAACATGCTCCCTGCGCGGAAGGAGGCGCTGATCGTCACCGCAGGGGTCATGACTGTTTCCTGGACCAGGATCACCCCGCCATTGGAGAGCTCCGCCCTGACCGGGGAGAGCCCCTTCGCGAGGCTGGCTGCCATCACTGTGTCTCAAGAGGCTGGAAAGCCCCAACCGTCAGGCTGGAACGACGCAGGCGGCGCTGCGCAACCTCGCGGACCTGCTCGGGCGTCACCGCGTCGATACATGGCTGCAACTTCGAGTAGAAACCCGGGCCGACCACGGTTTCGAAGAACCCCAGCTGGTGAGCCACATTGGTGACGCTGTCGTCTTCGAAAACAAGCCGCGCACGCAGCTGCCGCTTGCCACGTGTGACCTCGCTGTCGTCGATGGCTCCTTCGGCGACCGGTTCCAGCGCTGAAAAGACAGCCTCCTCCAGGACCGGCAGCGAGACTCCTTCATTAGGTGTGAAGGAGAGCGTGTAGAGGAACGGATCAGCCGTCGCCAGCAGCGCGCCGTTCACCTGCGATGCGAGCCCGCGTTCGAATAGCGCGGTATACAGCCGCGACTTCCGCTGCGGCGGAGCCACCCGGAAACTCGACCACAGGTTGACGCCCTTGGCGCCGGTCAGGATCGCGTCGAGGACGAGCATCGGGAAGAAGTCGGGATGGGTCGCCGCGGGAGCGTGATAGCCGAATTTCAGATAAGGGGTCGTCCCCTCACGCTCGACTCTGACCCGGCGCTCGCCAAGCTGCGGCGGCTCGGCGATCCTGAGCCGGGTCGGCGCGACTCCCGCCGGAATGCGCCCGAAATGCCGCTCCACCTGGCGCAGCACCTGATCGGATTCCACGTCGCCGACGACCACGAGTGTCGCGTTGCCGGGGACGTAGAAGCGGCGATAGTGTGCGTAAAGGTCGTCGCGCGTCATGGCCTGGATGTCGTGCAGCCAGCCGATGGTCGGATGACGGTAGGTGTGGGCGCGAAAGGCAGTGGCGGTGAGCTCGGTATCGAGCACCTGTTCCGGGTCGTTGTCGCCCCCCTGCAGCTCCGAGATGACGACGGTCCGCTCGGATTCGCACTCTTCGCGGTCGAAGAGGCTGTCGTTCATGCGCTCCGCCTCGATGAACAACATCTGATCGAGTGCGTCGCGGCTCGCGGTCTCCAGGTAAGTCGTCTGGTCGATCCAGGTATAGCCGTTCCACATTCCCCCGAACCGTTCGACGATGCCCTTCATGTCGTCGCGGGGAATGTTGAGGGTGCCCTTGAAATTCATGTGCTCGACCCAGTGCGAGGCCCCGGTCAAGCCAATGCCTTCATCGCGCGACCCGACACCGTACCAGGACCACACCGACACCAGAGGAGCTGTATGCACTTCCTGAACGAGCACCGTGAGCCCGTTATCGAGCTGCACCGAACGAAGCGCGAGCTGTGTCGGGAGGGTGCCGGACGAGGAGAGCATTCGTCCATTATACAAGTCGGCCTTTCACCCCAACCGCCCGTCAATAGCCAAAATTCGCTGAAATATTAAGTAAATCTGCCAATTTTAGTTTGGCCTTTGCCTTGCATCTTAGTGCGTGGGAGCTGGTCCGGCCCATCGTTAATGGACGAAGGGACCCGAACAAAGAGCGAATAGACGGTTTGTCCAAGGGTCTCAGGAGGTTACAGATGTTCAAACGGACGATTCTGGCGGCCGCGGCGGTGTTTGCGCTCGCCGTGAGCATGCAGGCGCAGGAGAACGCAACCCTGGTGTTGCGCTCGGGTGAGAAGGTCGCGGGCCAGCTCGTCGATATGGGCGGCGTGGGCTTTACTGTCCGCGTTAATGGACAGGAGCGACAGATCGCGACCAATGATGTGTCCGTGATCGACTTCACGGGCAATGGCGACGTGTCCGAGGCCGATCTGAATCGAGGTCAGACGTTGTGGCTGCGTAACGGGCAGACCATCGACGGTCAGCTTTACGATATCGCCGGGACCGCCCCGCTGAAGATCACGATGAAGACTTCGTCGGGCGATCGCGAGTTCGCCTCATCCGAGGTCGGCCGCATCGTGCTGTCGCGTCCGTCATCTCCTGCCGTTGGGACGAGCGGCTCGTCCTCGACCACGGGCGTCCCCGAGGGCACCGGCGTCGCGGTCCCGGGGAACGCGGCATGGACGCCCACCGGCCAGACCGTGCGGCGAGGCGACCGTCTCTCGTTCAGCGCGACCGGCGAAGTTCGGCTGAGCAACGACGCGTCCGATGTGGCCAACGCGAACGGCTCGCGGGCCGGACGCAAGTCGGCCGGGGCGCCGGTGCCTGACGCGGCGGCCGGTGCGCTGATCGCGAGGGTTGGAAACAGCGCGCCGTTCCCGATCGGTGAGAATCAGACGGTCACGATGCCGGCGAACGGTCAGCTTTTCCTGGGTATCAACGACGATCACGTCGCCGACAATCAGGGCGGCTACCGCGTGACGCTGCAGCGCGCGACCAATTCCCGCCGGTAAACGGCAGCGGGGCCAAACAGAAAGCCGGCGCTCGAAGTGGGCGCCGGCTTTTTTTATGGGCTGAAGCCCTCTGGCCCTTCCATTTCACTGGAAAATTCAACGTCCTTGCAGCCTCAGGCTGAAAAGCGACGGGACGGGACGAGCCTGCCTCGCCGAAGCGCGCAGCGCGAAGGCGGGGCGGTCTAAAATGATCGGATACCCATGGCCGATTGGAAGGATTCTCTCAACCTGCCCCGGACCGACTTCCCGATGAAGGCCAACCTGCAGACCTCGGAGCCGCAGGCGCTGGCGAGATGGGAAGAAATGGACTTGTACGCCCGCATCCGCGAGGCTCGCGCCGGCCGTCCCAAGTGGGTGCTCCACGACGGCCCGCCTTACGCGAACGGGCAGATTCACCTGGGCACGGCGCTCAACAAGATTCTCAAGGACTTCGTGGTCAAGTCACGGACGATGGCGGGCTTCGATTCGCCGTACGTGCCGGGCTACGACTGTCACGGCCTCCCCATCGAGCTCAAGGTCGACCGGGAGCTCGGGCGGAAGAAGCGGGAGCTCAGTCCCGCGGACTTCCGCCGCGCCTGCCGTGCGTATGCCGAGCGCTTCATCGGCGTCATGACGGACGAGTTCAAGCGGCTGGGTATCTTCGGCGACTGGGATCGACCGTACCTGACAATGGACTTCAAGTATCAGGCGGCGATCGCGCGGGCGCTGGGGCATTTCGTCCAAAAGGGCCTCGTCTTCAAGGGCAAGAAGCCGGTGCACTGGTGCATCCACTGCCGAACCGCCCTGGCCGAGGCAGAAGTCGAGTACGAGGATCACTCATCGCCTTCGATCTACGTCGAGTTTCCGCTCGCGCCCGACAGCGCCGACGAGCTCGGACGACGGATTCCTGCCCTCGCGGGAAAGAACGTCTCGGTGCTGATCTGGACGACGACGCCATGGACGATCCCGTCGAACCTGGCGATCGCGTTTCACCCCGAGTTCGATTACGCCGCCTATGACGTCGAGGGTCGAACCGTGATCGTGGCCGAGGTGCTGGCCCCTTCGGTCGCGGCGGTGGCCGGCAAGACCTTCGGTGAGCCGGTCGCGCGGATGAAGGGGGTCGTGCTCGAGCACATCCGGTTCCAGCATCCGCTCTATGCCCGTCCGTCGGTGGCGGTGCTCGGCGAGTACGTCACGCTCGACGCAGGCACAGGGGCCGTGCACACGGCACCTGGACACGGGTCCGACGACTTCGAGACCGGAGTGCGCTATGGGCTCGACATCTACGCCCCGGTGGGGCCCGGCGGGCATTTCCTGGACACCGTGGAGCTCTTCGGCGGGCAACGCGTTTTCGACGCGAACCCGCGGATCGAGGAGGCGCTGAAAGAACGCGCAAGGCTGTGGCACCGCGAGGACTTCTCGCATTCGTACCCGCACTGCTGGCGCTGCCACAACCCTGTCATCTTCCTGGCGACGTCGCAGTGGTTCATCCGGATGGACGGCGAGCCGGTGATCCGTCCCTCGGCCGACGCCGGCGAACCGCGAGCGCTGCGCGCGGCCGGGCTCGAGGCCATCGACCGCGACGTGAAGTGGATCCCGGCGTGGGGCCGCGATCGGCTCTTCAACATGCTGGCGAATCGCCCGGACTGGTGCATCTCGCGCCAGCGCGCCTGGGGTGTGCCCATCCCCGCGGTCGACTGCGCCAAGTGCGGCGAGGCCGTCCTGACCGCCGACCTGGTGGAACGGGCCGCCACGGTCTTCGATCAATACGGCGCAGATGCGTGGTACGAGCGGCCGATCGAAGAGTTCCTCACCCCCGGGCTGACCTGTCCGGCTTGTGGCGCCACCGAGTTCGAGCGCGAGCGCGACATCCTCGACGTCTGGTTCGATTCCGGCTCGAGCCACGAAGCCGTGTTGCCGTTCCGCAAAGAGCTCACCTGGCCCGCCGACATGTACCTGGAGGGCAGCGATCAGCACCGGGGCTGGTTCCAGAGCTCGCTGCTCGTCGGCCTCGGAACCCGCGGCCGTCCGCCATTCCGCGAAGTCCTGACCCACGGATTCCTGATCGACGTCGATGGGCGGAAGATGTCGAAGTCTCTCGGCAACACCATCCTGCCGCAGGAAGTCATCAAGGAGAGCGGCGCCGAGACGCTGCGACTGTGGGTCGCGATGAGCGATTTCCGTGAAGAGCTGCGGGTCGGCAAGCAGATCCTGCAGCGCGTCGTCGAGGCCTACCGCAAGATCCGGAACACGGGCCGTTACCTTCTGGCCAACCTTTACGACTTCGATCCGTCGCACGACATGGTTCCGCTGACCGCGATGCCGGAGGTGGATCGGTATGCACTCGCGCGCTATGCCGACGCGGCGCTCGAGATTCTCGACGCGTACGACGGGTACGACTTCCCAACGATCTTCCAGCGCATCAACCAGTTGACCACGGTCGACCTGTCGGCGTTCTACGCCGATGTCTCCAAGGATCGGCTTTACACGTTTGCGGCCGGCGCGACCGCGCGGCGCTCCGCTCAGACGGCGATGTATCTGATCGCGGAGGGCCTGTCGCGCCTGCTCGCGCCAATCCTTCCGTTCACCTCGGACGAGCTCTGGCGTCATCTGCCTGGAACGCGGCTGCCCTCGGTCCACATCGTCGAGTTCCCGGCGCGGGCGGACGTCCAGGCGTTGATCGACCGCGACCTGGTGGCTCGATGGCAGCGGCTGATCGCAGTCCGCGACGACGTCAACCGGGCGCTGGAGTCGGCACGTCAGGGCAAGACGATTGGCAATTCACTCGGCGCGCGCGTCACGCTCACCGCCGGCGGAGCGACCGGCGCGCTGTTGCGCCGGTACGAGGACGACCTGCCGATGCTGTTCATCGTGTCGCAGGTCAGCCTCCACGCGGCTGACGGGGGCGAGGATACGCTGGCCATCGATGTCGCCCGCGCTGAAGGTTACAAGTGCGCACGGTGCTGGCGGACGGTCGACTCGATTTCATCGAGCCCCGACGCCGACGGCCTGTGCGAGCGGTGCGTCGGTGCCCTCGGAGGATCGCAGGCCGCATGACCGGCGAGCCGGAGACGATCGCCGGATCGGGGACGCCCACTCCTCCGGCACCGAACGAGGCCGCGGAGGCCGAGGCCCGGTTCGCTCGCCCGGCCGAGGTCATCACCATTCTCTCGGTAATCGGCGTCGATCAGCTGACCAAGCAGATCGTGCGGCAGATGGTGCCGCTGCACGAGACGGTCAGCGTCATACCGGGTCTGCTCGACCTGACCCACGTCCAGAACACCGGCGCGGCGTTCGGCCTGCTGAACGCGGCGGAGTTTCCGTACAAACCTGCGGTCATGATTGTGATCGCGGCGATCGCCCTGATCGCGATTGCCGCCTATGGCGCGCAGCTCGGGTTCCACGAGCGCATGGCACGGCTCGGGCTCTCGCTGATTCTCGGCGGAGCGTTCGGTAACCTCATCGACCGCGCGCTCGTCGGGCACGTGGTCGATTTCGTGGACGTGTACTGGCGCAGCTCACACTTCTGGGCATTCAACGTCGCGGACGCGGCGATCACGATCGGCGCGATCCTGGTCCTTCTCGACATGATTGGCCTCGGACGGCACCATGCATCCCATCCTGTTTGAAATCCGGGGCTTCCCCGTCTACACCTACGGCGTCCTGCTCGCGGCGGCCTACCTGCTGGGGCTGCAGTTCGCGCTCGCGCGCGCGAAATCGCGCGGACTCGAGCCGAACCGGGTCATGGACCTCGGCATCTGGATCATCGTCAGCGCGCTGGTCGGCGCCAAGCTCCTGCTGCTGATCGTCGAGTGGGATACCTACGGACGAAATCCCGCCGAGCTGATGACGCTCATCCGATCGGGCGGGGTTTTCTACGGCGGCCTGATCGTCGCCGTCCTGGTGGCCTTCTGGTATATGTGGCGGCATCGGCTGCCACTCTGGTCCGTCTCGGACGTTTTTGCGCCCGGCATCGCGCTCGGCCACGTCATCGGCCGCTTCGGCTGTTTCTTTGCGGGCTGCTGCTTCGGCAAGGAGACGACGGTGCCGTGGGCCATCACGTTCACGAGTGAATACGCCGCGCGCAACGTCGGCACTCCGATTAATCGCCCGCTTCACCCGACGCAGCTCTACGAAGCCGGTGCCGAGCTGATCATCCTGTTGTTCCTGATCGCCACCGAACGGAAGGGCCGCCCCTTCCCCGGACGCACCTTCTGGGGTTACATGCTGCTCTACGGGATCTCGCGGTTCATCATCGAGTTCTACCGTGGCGACGTTCGCGGCACCATCGGCCTGTTCTCGACATCCCAGTTCGTCTCGCTGCTGATCGTGCCGATCAGCATCATCATGCTGTTCATCCTGGGGCGGCGACCGCAGCCGGCGCCACACGCAGCGGCTGCCCGGCGCGCGGCCTGATCTGCGATCCATGGACGCCGAGGATGCGCTGGTCGTCGAGGAAGAGCACGACGGCCTGCGCCTGGATCACTTTCTAACGTCGGTTCTTACCGGCCAGACCCGTTCGCAGATTCAGCGGCTCATCAAGGATGGGCGGGTGACCGCGGTCTCGGGCAGCGCGATCCGCGCGAGCACGCCGGTTAAAGCGGGCGAACGCTTCATCGTCCATATTCCCGAGGTGCGAGCCGCCATTCCGGAGCCCGAGGCGCTCCCGCTTCGCATCGTCTACGAAGATCCCGACGTCGTGGTCCTCGACAAGCCGGCGGGGATGGTGGTGCACCCCGGGGCGGGCCACGCCGGAGGAACGGTTGTGAATGCGCTGCTGCACCACGTCAAGGATCTCAGCGGCATCGGGGGCGAAGCGCGGCCCGGGATCGTGCATCGGCTCGACCGCGGGACGTCGGGACTGATGGTCGTCGCGAAGCATGACCGCGCGCATCAGGAACTGGCCCGGCAGTTTCACGATCGCGAGGTCGAGAAAGAGTACATGGCGCTCGTCTGGGGCGTGGTTCAGCCGGGGCGCCGGATCGACGCGCCGATCGGACGCGATCCAAACGACCGGCAGAAGATGTCGACGAGGGCGCGCCGCGCCCGAAGCGCGGTGACGCGAGTGACCTTCGCCCGGCATTTCAAGGGCGCGACTTTCCTGAAGGTCGCGATCGCCACCGGACGGACCCACCAGATCCGGGTCCACCTGAGCGCGATCGGACATCCAATCGTCGGCGACCAGACTTATGGCGGCGTTCACCGGCGCGTCGGGGACAACCTGCGCGCCGTGATGCGCCTCGAGCGCCCGTTCCTGCACGCGTGCCGGCTGTGCTTCACGCATCCGTCGGATGGCCGCCGCGTCGAGTTCGACTCCCCCCTGCCGCCCGATCTCGAGGCGGTCATCGATGACATCGCCGCGCGCGAAGAAGCCTGAGGCATCCAGCAGACATGCACGATCCCGAGCGACTCTCCACCGAACGCGTGTTCACAGGCAAAGTGTTCGACGTCGATCGCGATCGCGTGCGGATGCCGAACCGGCGCGAGCTGACCGTCGACGTCATCCGTCACCCGCCGTCAGCCGTCATCGTGCCGGTGCCCGAACCCGGCCGCGTGATCCTGATCCGGCAATATCGTTACGCGATTAATCAGTGGCTCTGGGAGTGCCCGGCCGGCAGCGTGGACGAGGGTGAGACGCCGGAACAGGCCGCAAGGCGGGAGTGCCACGAGGAGATCGGACAGCTGCCGGAGACGGTGGTCCGGCTCGGTGCGATGTTCCCGACGCCGGGCTATTGCGACGAGGAGATGTTCTTCTTCCGCGTGTCAGGCCTGAGCGTGCCGGAGCACGAGGCGGAGCAGGACGAGGACGAGGACATCGAGGTGCGCGAGTTCACGCTGAAAGAGGCACGCGAGATGGTCAGGCGCGGCGCGATCACCGACATGAAGACGGTGATCGCGCTGAGTTATTTGTGACGATCGGCCGATGCGGGTCATTGCACCGCTTCTTGAATCTCCTGGTCCATCGGCAGGCCTGAGTGCGTCTGCGCGGCGCCCGGGGTCAGCGCGATCTTCAGGACTTCCTCGATGTGTGAGACGTACCGAATCGTGAGCTCGTTGCGCAGCTCCTCGGTGAGATCTTCTTTGACGTTCTTCTCATTCTGACGCGGCAGGATCACCTCGCGGAGGCCATGACGACGGGCAGCCAGCACCTTTTCCTTGATGCCGCCAACGGGGAGCACCCGTCCCGACAGCGTGATCTCCCCGGTCATGGCCAGGTCGCCACGAACCGGCCGGCCGGTCAGCTCCGACGCCAGCGCGGTCACCATCGTCACACCGGCTGACGGTCCATCTTTCGGGATCGCGCCGGAGGGAACGTGCAGATGGATCTCTGCATCCTTGTAGAAATTGGGATCGACGCTGTAGCGGGGCGCATTGGCCCTGAACCACGACAAGGCAGTGCGCGCCGACTCCTTCATCACGTCGCCGAGGTGACCGGTCAACGTCAACGTGCCGCCGCCGTGCATCCGTGAGCCCTCGACGAACAGCACTTCCCCACCGGCGGGCGTCCAGGCCAATCCCACGGCGACCCCGGGATCCTTGGTGCGGTTCTCGATCTCTTCATCGAGAAAGGTGGGAGCGCCCAGCATCTCCACTACTACGTCAGGCGTGATCACGACCCGTGACTCGTCTCCCTCGGCGCGGCGCCTGGCCACCTTGCGGCACAACGCCCCGATCTCGCGCTCCAGGTTCCGAACTCCGGCCTCGCGGGTATAACCGCGAATGACGTTGCGGATCGCCTGGTCTTCGAACACGACGTGCTCGGGCGTCAGGCCATGGTTCCCGATCTGCTTCGCGATCAGGTGCTCGGTGGCGATCTTGAGCTTTTCCTCTTCGGTATAGCCGGCGAGCTCGAGCACTTCCATACGATCGCGCAGCGCCGGCGGGATCGGATCCATCACGTTGGCGGTCGTCAGGAAGAGCACTTCGGACAGATCGAACGGGACGTCGAGGTAATGATCGCGGAACGTGTTGTTCTGCTCCGGGTCGAGCACTTCGAGGAGCGCGGACGCCGGGTCGCCCCGAAAATCCGACCCGAGCTTGTCGATCTCGTCGAGGATGAAGACCGGGTTCTTCGACTCGGCCCGGCGCAGCCCCTGAATGACCTGACCGGGCAGCGCCCCGATGTAGGTGCGGCGATGGCCGCGGATCTCCGCCTCGTCGCGCATGCCGCCGAGCGACACCCTGACGAACTTGCGTCCGAGCGAGTTCGCGATCGACTTGGCGAGCGAAGTCTTCCCGACGCCCGGCGGTCCAAGGAAGCAGAGAATCGGCCCCTTGACGTCGGGGTTCAGCTTCCGGACGGCCAGGTACTCGATCACGCGATCCTTGACCTTCTCGAGGCCCGAATGATCGGCGTCGAGCACGTCCTTGGTTTTCTTCAGATCGATCGAGTCCTCGGTGCGCTTCGACCAGGGCAGCGCGACGACCCAGTCGAGATAGGTCCGTGACACCGTATACTCCGCCGCGGCGACCGGCATCTTCGACAGGCGATCGAGCTCGCGCAGCGCCTCCTTCTTGACCGGCTCGGGCATGCCGACCCCCTCGATCTTGGCGCGCAGCTCCTCGATTTCCTTGGCCTGCTCGTCCCCTTCCCCGAGCTCCTTCTGAATCGCCTTCAGCTGCTCCCGGAGGAAGTATTCGCGCTGGTTCTTGCCGACCTCGGACTGCACCTGCGACTGGATCTTCGAGCCGAGCTCGAGCACCTCGAGCTCCTTGATCAGCAGGCGGTTGAGGGAGTCCATCCGCGCCCGGATGTCGAGCGTCGCCAGCACGTCCTGCTTCACCGGTGTGCCGATGGTGGCCAGGCTGGAAGCGATGAAGTCGGCGAGCTTGCCGGGATCGGTGATGTTGGCCGCCAGCGCCTGCAGGTCGTCGGACAGGAGCGGCGACAGCGACACCACCTGCTGGAAGTTGCTCTTGATGTTGCGCTGAAGCGCGTCGATCTCGAGATGGTCCTGGTCGCGCAGTTCCTCGTCGGCAATCGTCACCGCTGCCTTCAGATACGGACGGGTCTGCGTGATGCGATCGAGACGGATCCGGGCCAGGCCCTGGACAATCAGCCGCAGGCTGCCATCCGGCAGCTTGAACATTTTGTGGACGTGCGTCGCCGTGCCGATCGAATACAGGTCCTCCTGGACGGGGTCTTCGACCGAGGCCTCACGCTGCGTGAACACGCCAATCATCCGCCCCGACGTGGTGGCTTCGTCGATGAGGCGAACCGACGCCTCCCGCGCCACCGCGAGCGGCATGAATGAGTTGGGAAACAGCACCGTGTCGCGCAGCGGCAACACGGGCAACTCCGCGGGAATCACCAGCGGGCGATCCCCTGCCGAACCATCGTCAATGACGATCGGCTCGTCCTGATCGCTCATGAGCGATCCTCCTCGACTGGCGGCCTGGGGCTGCCGTTACTGCAGTGTTGGGGATGGGGCCGCAGGCCCCGCGCCCGGGGGCGAATCGCCCCCGGTCGAGCCTGCGAAATGTAGCATGCCTTGCCGCCGCCGTCCGGTAAGAACGGCGGGACCGCAGTTTAGCCCTGCATGTCGAGGAAGAGAGCGGCTGCGCCACGGCGCTGCATCATCCGCTCGCGCTGCTGGGCGACCTCGCGGGCCTCCTCGCAGTCCTTGCAGCGAACCGCGAAGGGCAGGGCGCGCAGCCGGCGCTCCGAGATTTCCTCACCGCACTCGAAGCAGTAGCCGAAGGTGCCTTCCTCCAGACGGCGGAGGGCTTCTTCGATCTTCGAGAGCGTTTCCGCCTTCATCTGGATGAGGGCGAACTCGATGTCGTCCTGGATGTCGGCCTCGGACGACTCGGCCGCGTCGAGAACGCCGTGCGTCGGGCTGTTGGCACCCTCGGTCCGGACGTCGCGAATCTTCTCGTGCACAGCACTCATGATTTCGCGGCGGCGTTCCTCGAGGATGTTCTTGAGCTCCGCATAGCGATCCCGGTTCATCTGACCACGTGGCGAATTATTGACGCTCATATGATTCCGCTCCTTCTTTCTCCGCCAGCCCGCGTAATAAAGTCGCAGGCCGTTATGCAATGGGTCTGCCAGCCAAGAAATCCCGACAGTTTACACCAGATGTGCTCTCCGCCGAAAGCGGCGGCTGAATCCCGTGGGCAGCGGGATGAGGGAGGTGAGATAGACGCGGGTTCGAACGGCCGGAATCACGCCCCTCGCTCAGGGCAGCTACGTCGTGGCATCTGGTTATGAATCAGCAGTTTACAACCCGGTTCTCCAACCCATCTGGCGCTGGCAACGCTGCAGATGTCCCTTTAGACGCCAGTACCCCCGATCCCGGTTCGGTTAGATCGTTGTTGGGTCGGCGTAGGAAATTACAGTTGTGTTTGCGCATACCAGAACTGTCAGTGGGATCGGGATCCGGGAACCGGAGTCCGAGGTCCGGTATCGGGGTGTGACGAGGCTGGCGGAATACTCCGACTCGGCGGACCCCGCACCCCGGATCCCGGATCCCGCTACTGCAGGAAGCGTTTTCCCACGGAGCTGTTCGGGACGATGCCGCGTTCGATAAGGCGCTGACCGTCGCGTGCGCTCCCGGTGCGCAGCCACTTCTCATAGATGCGGAGCAGGTCGTTGTTCGAGGTCAGCGTCGTGCGCTCGCTGATGTCGGCGAGCACGTCGCTGAAACCCACGAACTTGCGCGAGAGCTCCGCGAACACTTCGCGGAACGCATCTTCGGCGCGGCTCAGCGATCCGTAGGCATAGGCGCCCATCGACACGTAGTAGTCGACGTCGACGTGGCGGCGCGAGAGGCTGTCTGAGAAGAACCCCGTCGTAAACAATGAGAAATCGCCGAGGCTGCGAAGCCTCGCGCGCTGCTCGGTCCCGCCCGTCTGTAATGCCCGTGCGAGACGGACGGCAAGCGGTTCACCGTGATCGGCATGCGCGGCCGGATCGAGGCGGACGTACTGACACAGCAGGTTGACCAGGTAGTACTCGGTCAGGTCCCCCGCCTGAACGTGCTGGCGAGCGAGCGCCGACTCCACCAGCTCTTTGAAGTACTCGGTGGGGGTCTGCTCCCGCAGGACGGCGTCGATTCGGCGTTCCATGGGGTTCTCCTCCGCAGCACCGGAACCGTTCCGGTTGGCGGCTGCGTGTGCAACTCCTATTCCGATGCAGATCGCGTGTTTTGTTGAGAAATTTTGTGAAATCTGTCCTACGTCACCGTCGGGCTGCGCTCGGGCGGGCGACAAATGTGTGCGTCCGTTGGGTCACCCGTGCCGTCGGTGGAGAAGGTGTATAATTTGACGTTTGTGCCGACCGTTCTCCTCGACGCCGGGGGAGGGCTGGTTCGTGAAAGGTCCCGGCGCCCAAACTCCAGACCCTAAGCCATGGCAAAACGTTGCGAAATCTGCGGAAAAGGTCCGGTCGTCGGCCGGAACATCAGCCACGCGCATAACGTGACTCCCCGGCGGTTCGAGCCGAACCTCCAGCGGGTGCGCGCGCTCGTGAACGGCGGCATCCAGCGGCTGCGTGTGTGTACGCGCTGCCTGCGTTCAGGCAAGGTCGTCAAGGCGGCGTAGAGCGTTGATGCGCGAGGCGGTTTCCACCTCCACGGCGCCGGCCGCAATCGGCCCGTACTCGCAGGCGATCCGCGCCGGATCGTTGCTCTTCGTCTCAGGGCAGATTGCGCTCGACCCTGCGAGCGGCGTGCTCGTCGAAGGGGACGTCACGGTCCAGACTCACCGCGTCTTCCGCAACCTTGCGGGAATCCTGGAAGCGGCCGGCAGCTCTCTGGACCGTGTGGTCCGCGCCACCGTCTATCTGGCGGACATGAACGACTTCGCCGCGATGAACGAGGTCTATGGGATCTACTTCAGCTCCCCTGCGCCGGCGCGCTCCACGATCCAGGCAGCAAGGCTTCCCAGGGACGCGCGGGTAGAGATTGACGTGATTGCGGAAATCGCCGGCTAGCGATTGACGATTCCTCAGTTCGTCGCCCGCTCCACATCCAGCACCCCTTCAACACTCCGCAACGACTTGATCACCTTCTGCAGGTGCTTCACGTCGCTGATCTCCACCGTCATGTCGATACGTCCCATCGTTTCGGTGGTGGTGGCTTCGACGTTTCGGATATTCGTGTTGATGCCGGCAATCTTGGAGCTGACGTCGGCAAGGATTCCCTTGCGATCCTCGACCTGGATGCTGAGGCGGACGGTGTAGGGTGAGGCGTCCGATCCCTTGTCCCACTCGACGTCGATGCGGCGCTCGGGGTCGTAGAGCAGGTTGAGCACGTTCGAGCAACTGGCGGAGTGGACGGACACGCCCTTGCCGCGGGTGATGTAGCCCACGATTTTCTCACCGCGGATTGGATTGCAGCAGCGGGCGCGGAACACCATGATGTCGTCGATCCCGCGCACCTTGATTTTCTCTTCACCGGTCCCGAGCACCCGCTTCACGACCGACGTCAGTGTGCTCTCCTGGGGCTCCTTCAGTTGCTCCTGGGGAACCAGCTTGGCCAGCACCGCCTTCGCCGACAGCTTCCCGTAGGCGATCGCCGTGAACAGCTCGTCGGGCTTCTGATACCCGCCTTCGGTCAGCACCGCCGTGAACTGCTCTCCTTCGGTCAGTTTCGTGACGTTGAGGCCGAACCGGCGCGCTTCCTTGTCGAACAGCTTGCGCCCGAGCTCCAGGCTGCGGACCTTCTCCTCGGCGTGGATGAAGTGCTTGATCTTGTTGCGCGCCCGGGAAGTGGTGACGAAGTTCAGCCAGTCGCGGCTCGGCTTATGGCCCGGCGTCGTCGCGATCTCGACGATGTCGCCGTTGCGCAGCCGGGTGCGGAGCGGAACCATCTTGCCGTTCACGCGTGCGCCGACACACTGATGGCCGACGTCGGTGTGGATGGCGTAGGCGAAATCGACAGGCGTCGCGTCGCGGGGCAGCGCCTTCACTTCACCTTTCGGGGTGAAGATGTAGACCTCCTCCGGATAGAGATCGATCTTGAGGTTCTGGAGGAACTCCTGCGGATCGCGAACCTCCTGCTGCCATTCGAGGAGCTGGCGCAGCCACAGGAAGTACTGCTCGTCGCGATCGGCGCCGATGCGTCCTTCCTTGTATTTCCAGTGCGCGGCAATCCCTTCCTCCGCGATGCGGTGCATCTCCGCGGTCCGGATCTGCACCTCGAACGGGAAACCCCGCTCGCTCACTACCGACGTGTGCAGCGATTGATACCCGTTCGGCCGGGGCATTGCGATGAAGTCCTTGATGCGCCCCGGCACCGGCGCCCACGTCTGATGGATGATGCCGAGCGCCGCGTAGCAGTCACGCACAGAGCCGGTCACGATCCGAAGCGCCATCAGGTCGTAGACCTGCTCGAGATCGATCTTCTGCCGCTTCAGCTTCTGGTGGATGCTGAAGAGGCGCTTGATCCGGCCATCAATCTGAATGACCGGGACCTGCGCTTCTTCGAGCTTCGCGGTGATCGTCCTGCGAAGCTCCTCGATCATGCCTTCGGTGGCGCGCCGGCGCGCTTCGACGCGCTGGCGCAACGATTCGTAGGCGGCGGGTTCGAGGTACTTGAACGAGAGCTCCTCGAGCTCGTTCTTCACCTTGCTCATCCCCAGCCGGTTGGCGATCGGAGCGTAGATGTCGCGTGTCTCCTGCGCGATCTTGATCCGGCGCTCCTCGGGCAGATGGTGCAGCGTCCGCATGTTGTGCAGCCGGTCCGCGAGCTTGACGAGAATCACGCGGATGTCGTCCACCATCGCCAGCAGCATCTTGCGGAAGTTCTCGGCCTGGCGCTCCTCGCGCGAGGAGAACTGGATCGACCCGAGCTTGGTGACGCCCTCGACCACATGCGCGATGTCGATACCGAAAAGCTCCCGGATCCGCTCGATCGGCGTCTGCGTGTCCTCGACGATGTCGTGCAGCAGGCCGGAGGCGATCGCGACAACGTCGAGCTTCATGTCGGCGAGGAGGTCCGCCACTTCGAGCGGATGGACGAGGTAGGGCTCGCCGGAGTGCCGCACCTGCCCCTTGTGCTCGAAGGCGGAAAACATGTACGCGCGCCTCAGCAGGTCAGTGTCGGCGTCGGGATTGCTAGCCCGCACTTTTTCGACGAGGTCCTCGAACCGGATCATGAAAGTCGGTGTCTAATTTTCGACGGGATGAAGGGAGGGGGGACCCGTCCCCCTCTTGCGGCGCGATTTTTGGTTCAATATACTGACGCGGTTCAGGCCGGGTAAGCCCTCCGCGTTCGTGCCTGCACCATTCTAATACCCACTTTTCAGCGCGCACGTGGATGTCCGCGCCTCGAGGGAGAACATGAAGACCCGGATTCGGACGGCGTCGCTGGCGTTTGCAGTGCTCGTCATCGGGCTCAGCGCCGCGACTGCCGGCTGTGGCAAGTATTCGATTCGCAACCTGAAGGCGATGAAGGCCTTCAAAGAGGCCAACGACCACTACCGCGGCCAGCGCTGGCGTGAAGCGGCCGACCGGTACGAGGCCGTCATTGCGGCCGAGCCGAATACTGAAGCTGCCCCGGATTTTCTCGCCGCCTACTTCTTCCTGGGTAACAGCTACGACAACCTGTGGAAACCGGCCCGCAAGGGTGAGCCGGAAAACGACGCCTACATGACCAAGGCGATCGAAAACTACACGAAAGCGGCCGAGTTGTCGAAGGATCCCCTCATCAAGCGGCGCGCCATGGAATACATCGTGGCCGCGTACGCACCTGACAAGCTCAACGACCCGTCCCAGGCCGAGCCCATCGTCCAGAAGATGATCACGATGGACCCGAACGAGCCGACCGCCTACTTCCAGCTGTCCAAGATTTACGAGGACGCGGGGCGTTACGAGGAATCGGAACAGGCGCTGCTGAAGGCCCGCGACGCCCGGCCCAACGACCCGACGGTCTGGAGCAGCATCGCCGGCTACTACAATCGGCAGGGCGACTTCGACAAGACGATGGAGGCCTTCAACAAGGCCGCCGAGCTCGATCCGAACAACCCTCAGGGCTATCACCTGATCGGGAGCTACTACCAGGAGAAGGCCTCCAAGGACTTCCGTCTGAGTCCGGCCCAGAAGGCCGAAATGAACGCCAAGGGCATCGCGGCCGAGGACAAGGCCCTCCAGCTCAACCCGAACTACATCGAAGCCCTGGTCTACAAGAACATCCTGCTCCGCCAGCAGGCCAACCTCGAGAAGGATCCCAACAAGCAGAAAGAGCTGATTCAACAGGCCGACGACCTGCGCAGTAAGGCCATGGAGCTCCAGAAGGGCGGCGCAGCCGCGGGCGGCGGCGCCAAGCCCGCAGCCGGTGCGAAGCCGACGAAGTAGGCGTAGGGGGGGATTCGGAATTCATTGGCCGGGGCGCCTCCAGGTGTCCCGGCCTTTTTGTTGCCTGTACAAACGAACGGCGGCGCGCGGAAAAGCACGCCGCCTGACGACGTCAGCTGCTCTCAGTTGCTCGAGTCGCCCTTCCGCATGCCTTCCGTGACGATGCCGACCTTGTCGACGCCGGCGCCCTTGGCTGCGTCAATCACCGCGATGATCTCGGCGTAGCGCAGCGTCGGATCGCCGATGATGAACATCGTCTTTTCCTTGCGCGACTCGAAGGTGGTGCGGAGGAACTCCGGCAGTGCGGTCAGGGCGATGACCTGCTTATTGACGGTGATCGTGCGGTCGGCGGTGATGTCGAGCACGATCTGGTTCGGATCGACGGCCTGCTGGGCCGACTTGGTCTCGAGCGGCAGGTTCACGTCGACGCCCTTCTGCGTGAGCGGCAGGGCGGCCATGAAGATGATCAGGAGCACGAGCAGCACGTCGATGAGCGGGGTGACGTTCATGTCCGCACTGGTGTGCGGCATCTCCCCCTTGACGACCTTCTCCGCGCCGAAGTGTTTATGGGCGTGAGCCATTACTTGCCTCCTGCCGTCGCGCCCGGCTTGGTCCTGCGCTCGGTGATCAGGCCGATGTCTTCGATCCCGGCTTTGCGGAGGTCGTCCATCGCCGCCATGATCGCCGAATAGCTGGCGTCCTGGTCACCCTTGATGAGGACGATCCGCTCGGTCTTGTCCTCGAGCTTGGTCTTGACGCGATCGGCCATCACCGCGCGCTCGACCGGCAGTCCGTCCACGTAGAACTTGTTCTTCGAGTCGACGGCGACGACCGTCTGGTTCTGCGTTTCGGGCTTGTCGACCGTGTTGTCCGCGACCGGCAGAGTGACGGGCACGCCCTTCTGCAGCATCGGGGCGATCAACATCATGATGATGAGGAGCACGAGCATGACGTCGACCAGCGGGGTGACGTTGATGTCTGATTTCGGGCCGCCCTTTGCGCCGCCTACATCCATTGCCATGGGTGTTACTCCGTTGTTAACGCGCGGTCAGCAAGTGCCGCTGCCACCTTCGAGGCCGGCGGCGGCTTTCAGCGTACGTCCGAAAGCCCACCTCCGGCAACCCGGTAGCGTGATTACGCCGTCTTCTTGATGAAGTAGTCCACGAGCTCGGAGGACGAGTTGTCCATCTCGACGTTGAAGTACTCGATACGGCCGGTGAGGTAGTTGTAGAACCACACTGCGGGGATCGCAACGACGAGGCCGAGCGCGGTTTCGACCAGGGCTTCCGAGATACCCGCCGAGACTGCGCCGAGACCGCCTGAGCCGGTGGCCGCGATGCCCTGGAAGGCGGTGATGATGCCGACGACCGTGCCGAGCAGTCCGACGAACGGTGCCGTTGCGCCGATCGTGGCGAGCGAGGAGACGCCCTTCTTCAGGTCATTGGCGGTCAGGGCCGAGGCGCGCTGAATCGCGCGGCGGACCGTGTCGACAAGGT
>Ga0111538_10000093_pt1 | contig 96646 bp, 80 predicted proteins | sample SoiMethybrSBSTD1_FD_79669 | JGI IMG/M metagenome (GOLD analysis project Ga0111538, IMG submission 79669) | Bulk soil microbial communities from a Populus tree surrounding site in Tennessee, USA - Soil MetaG P. TD hybrid SBSTD1 (version 2)... | ecosystem: Environmental > Terrestrial > Soil >... | reverse complement strand
CTTCTTCGGCGCCGACTCCTTCTTCGGCGCCGGCTCCTTCTTCGGCGCCGGCTCCTTCTTCGGCGCCGGCTCCTCTTTCGGCGCCGGCTCCTCCTTCGGCGCCGGCTCCTTCTTCGGCGCTGGCTCCTTCTTGGCCGCTGGCTCCTTCTTGGCCGCCGGCTCCTTCTTGGCCGCAGGCTCTTTCTTCGGCTCGGCCTCGTTCTTGGCCGCCGGGTCGGCGGCGGGCTCCTTCTTCGGCTCCCCCTCGCCTTCCTTCTTCAGATCGCCCGGGAGCTTGGGGAGCTCGGCGAGCAGCGGCTCGACGATGAGCTCGATGCGGCGATTCTTCGCCCGGCCGCCCTGACTCTTGTTGCTGCGCGCCGGGTCGTGCTCGCCGTAGCCGGCGGCCGCCAGACTGCCCGGCGCCACCCCCTGGGCGATGAGGAAGCGTGTCACGACCAGGGCGCGGCGTGCCGACAGGTCCCAGTTGTCCTCGTAGAGGGACTTCAGCTTCTCGCCGATCGGTTTGTTGTCGGTGTGACCCGCCACCAGGAAGCGCCGCTCGGGGAACTCCTTGAGCGCCGCGGCGACTCGCGTGAGGGTGCCCTGCCCCTTGTCCGACAGCTCGTGCTTGCCCGAAGGAAACAGGACCTGCGACGGCATGCCGACCACCATCCGGCCGCGCCGCATGTACACGTCGATGTCACCGACCGCGATCATCGACTGCAGCTTCTCGGTGAACTTGCGGAACAGCTCGAGCTGCGCCTTCTGCGCCTCGCGCTGCTTGCGCAGCTCCTCGAGCTCCTCCTGGGTGGCGGCCAGCTTGCCGCCCATCTCGATCTTGGCCGCCTCGAGGGCGCCGTGTAGCCGGTCGCGCTCGCGCCGGAGCTCGGCGTTCTCCGCCTCGGCGTCCTTCAGCTTGGCCGTGGTCGCCTCGTGCTTGGACTTGGACACGCAGGAGGCGCCCGCACACAGCGCGATGACGCCCACCCACCTCGCCGCCGCTTTCGTGGTCACGTCGCGACGGTAGCCGAAAAGCTCGAGAGGCGCTCGGGGGAGCGCCTCTCGAGGGCTGAGATGTCGGTCGGGGCCTAGAGGACGGCCCCCTGCTCGATCCAGAGCAGCCACTTCTGGTAGTAGGCGTTGTCGATGGTGCTGAAGGTGGCGTTCTTGTGGTCGGGCGGGTCCTCGTAGAGCGGGTTGGTCAGCAGGCCCGACTGCGCCGGGTTGCCGGTGTTGATGACCCCCGGCCGCGCGAGGATCGCCGCGTGGACGTCGGCCGCCGGCTTGTCGTACTGCAGGGCCGCCATCTGGCCACCCGAGGTGTGGCAGACGGCGCAGGACAGGCCACCCTGCGAGGCACGCTGGAGGTCCGGGTAGATGTCGACCGAGAACGTCAAGGCGCCGCCACCGCCGCCGCCACCACCGCCACCGCCGTCGCCGCCACCCGCGATCTTCTGCAACGTCGCGCCATCGGCCACGGTCACGATCGGCACCGTGATGGTCTGCGGGTTTCCCTGGCCGTCGAGGTAGGCCAGGTTGATCTTGTAGCTGCCGGGCGGGACGTTGAGGAAGCCGACTCGCGCCTTGCCGAAGGCCAGCGTGCTCACCGTGATCGCCGGATCCATCACGTTGCCGTCCCCGATGAAGAACGGACCGGCCACGCCCGGGACCGCCGCGTCGAGCTCGTCGGTGAAGGTCACGTCCGCCAGCGGGACATCGACGAACGGCGCACCGTTGTTGCGGATCATGTCCCCGATGACGATGGCGGTGCCGAGCTCCTTGGTCACCACCGTGGTCGCGTAGTGCTGGTCGACGTGGGCCTCGCTCACCAGGAACAGGTCGAGGTCGATCGGCTCCTCCGCCACCGTGATGACTTCGTTGCGGGTCGGTCGGTAATTGACCGGCCCGGGCGCCGCGTTGACGTAGAAGACGCTGCCGGGCGGCACCACCCCGAAGGTGTAGGCGCCGTCGGCCGCCGCGGTCGCGTTGAGCGCCGGGGTCATGCCCTCGGTCGCCAGCGTGCTGCCGGCCAGCGGAGAGCCGATCTGGTTGGCGATCCACTCCTGGTAGTCGACCACGGTGCCTGAGACGGTCACCTCGACAGCACCGCCGCCGCCGTCAGGGCCGCCGCCGCCACCCCCGCCGCCGTCGGGACCGCCGCCGCCGCCGCCGTTTTCGAGCCCGCCACCGACGCACGCCGGAGCCATGACCAGCGCGGCTCCGGCCAGTGCCGGGAACAACAATCTCAATCCAAGGTGCCTCGTCATCTCGTTTCCCTCCGTCGGAAATGAGACCGCCAGGGCGACCAACCATCCAAGAGGTGTGCCACTCGGAACCTCCTGTACTCACTGGCGGATCGCGCCGCTGGTGGGGGACCTCTACCCACGTGCAGGTGCAACCACTCCCACCCCCGCCTGGTCCGGGGGCGGCCGCGTCAACCGTCCCGTCCCTTTCTGGGCGGCGCTTGTCGGTGTCGGGGAGCACCCGTATCCTCCGCCCATGCTGGGCGACGAACCGCTGCGCGAGGCGCTGACCTTCGACGACGTGCTCCTCGTGCCGGCCGAGAGCGGCGTGCTCCCGACCGAGGTCGAGGTCGCCACCCGCCTCACGACCGGCATCCGGCTCAACATCCCGCTGGTCAGCGCCGCGATGGACACCGTCACCGAGGCAGAAACCGCCATCCGCATGGCGCGCGAGGGCGGCATCGGGTTCGTGCACAAGAACGTCGGCATCGAGGCGCAGGCGCTCGAGGTCTCGAAGGTCAAGAAGGCCGAGTCAGGGATCGTGGTCGACCCGGTGACCATCGCGCCCGATCGCCTGGTCAAGGACGCGGTCGATCTCATGCGCGCGCACCACATCTCCGGCCTGCCGGTGGTGGACGGCGAGCGGCGCCCGGTCGGCATCCTCACCCGCCGCGATCTCCGGTTCGAGCGCAACCTCGAGCAGCGGGTGGCCGACGTGATGACCAAGAAGCTCGTCACCGTGCCCGAGAGCGTGACCGCGCAGCAGTCGATCGAGCTGCTCCACAAGCACCGCATCGAGAAGCTGGTGGTGGTGGACGGCGCCGGGCGGCTGAAGGGGCTCATCACCATCAAGGACATCGAGCAGTCCGAGGAGCACCCGCTCGCCGCCAAGGACTCGATGGGCCGGCTCATGGTGGGCGCCGCGGTCGGGGTCGGGCCCGATCGCGAGACCCGCGTCGCCGCCCTGGTCGCCGCCGGCTGCGACGTGATCTGCATCGACACCGCGCACGGTCACTCGCGCCGCGTGCTCGACGCGGTCGCCGCCACCCGCAAGAAGTGGCCCAAGCTCGAGCTCATCGCCGGCAACGTCGCCACGGCCCAGGCGGCGTTCGCGCTGGTCGAGGCCGGGGTCAACGGGGTCAAGGTCGGCGTCGGGCCCGGCTCGATCTGCACCACCCGGGTGGTGGCCGGCGTCGGCATGCCGCAGCTCACCGCCATCGCCGACTGCGTGCAGGCGGCCAGCGGCCGCGGGGTCCCGGTCATCGCCGACGGCGGGGTCAAGCACTCGGGCGACGTCGCCAAGGCGATCGCCGCCGGGGCCGAGACCGTGATGATCGGCTCCCTGTTCGCCGGCACCGACGAGGCGCCCGGCGAGATCATCCTGTACCAGGGACGCAGCTACAAGACGTACCGCGGCATGGGCTCGATCGGCGCCATGCGGGCCGGCTCGAGCGATCGCTACTTCCAGGGAGGTCGCGCCGAGACCAAGCTGGTCCCCGAGGGCATCGAGGGCCGGGTGCCCTACAAGGGGCCGCTGCGCGAGAGCATCTACCAGCTGGTCGGCGGCCTGCGCTCGGCGATGGGCTACACCGGCTGCGCGACCATCGGCGAGATGCGGCAGAACGCCCGCTTCGTGAAGATGTCATCGCAGGGACTGCGCGAGAGCCACGTCCACGACGTCATCATCACCAAGGAAGCGCCCAATTACCGCGGCGAATGAGCTCGCGCGAGGTCCGTCTCCTTCCTGCGTGCGAACAGGGAGTTGCGTGATCCTCGCTGCCTGCATCAAGTAGCCATCTGGCCGAGCGGGAAGCCACCGGGACTCACCGTGAGTGCGGTCGTTCCGCGAGCTTGGCGGCGGCCTGATTCTTGCGAGACGCGCCTCGCACCATGTCGACCGGCCGACTTCGCGCCTCACTCGTTGTCCTCTGCATCATGGCGGCAGCTCCGCTGGCCGCCTCGCCGGCCCAGGCCGGCGCCCTCACGCGAACGCGCGTGGTCAAGAAGGGCAAGGTCGCCCGGGCAGGCAAGGTGGCTCCGCTCGCCGTCCGCCAGCGCGAGAACGACGCCATCATCGCCAAGCTCGGCCGCAAGAAGGAGAAGGCCTCCGAGCAGGCGAAGCGCGAGGTGGCCGGCTGGAGCGCGCGCAAGCTGGCCAAGACCGGCTGGCGAGCCGATCAGCGGGAGAAGGCGGTCAAGGAGCGCGAGAAGCAGCTCTTCACCCGCACCCCGCGGCGCATGCTCGAGGCCGCCGAGATCGTCCGCGACCTGATGGTCAAGGAGGCGGCCGCGGTCTCGTCGATCGAGAAGAGCCAGCTGCAGGCCAAGCAGTTCGAGATCACGCGCTCGGCGCAGCTGAACAAGAAGATGGGCCTCGAGCGGCAGGCGCTGAAGAAGCTCCGCCGCATCATGCACAAGAAGCTGCCGCGGGTGAGCTACGCGCTCGGCAAGCTGGTCCCCTGGTTCCGCCGCGACACCCAGCTCGACCCCAACCTCCTCGCCTCCAACCTCGAGGCCGGCGACGCCGCCAGCGATCTCCGCGATCCCGAGGACTCGACCATGTGGAAGGACCGCAAGGCCGAGAAGGTGGCGGCGTTCGAGCTGAACGTCGGCCCCTGGCTCAAGCCGGAGAAGCGCCCCACCCTGCCGTCCGACGAGACAGTCCTCGCCCTCGACGGCTTCCGCAACATGGACGCCGACGGCACCCACCCGTCGGTCTACGTCGAGGACCCGGCGACCGGGCTCGAGTGGAAGCTCAAGTTCCAGGGCGAAGGCCGGATCAACGGCGACAAGTACATCAGCCCGGATCCGGTGGTCTCGCGCCTCCTCTACGCCATGGGCTACCACACCTCGGTCACCTACAACCAGGGCACCGCGAAGGTCGATCCGCGCGCGCTCCTCGCCGCCTTCGAGCACAAGCCGCGGGTCGGCATCCGCATCCGCAAGGACAAGAAGATCGGCTTCTCGCAGTACAAGATGCGCAACTTCATCGGCCACGTGAAGATGAAGAACGGCCGGATCGTGCGCGGCAAGGCGGCCTACTCGCTGCTCAAGTACGCCCGCAGCGAGCCGGAGATCCTCGAGCGCATCGCCTACGTCCAGGTCCACGACGTCGACATCGCGCTCAAGGAAGGCGGCGACACCTCGATCGGCCCGTTCAACCCGGACGACGCGCCGCACGTCGATCGCCGCGAGATGCGCGCCCTGTCGGTCATCCAGCAGTCGTGGCTGCTCGGCGGCGACATCAAGCCGTCGAACGTCCGCCTCGATCTCGACACCGAGGACGGCAACGTCGAGCTGGTCCACCGGGTGAGCGACACCGGCGCCTCGCTCGGCGCGGCCGATCCCAACGCGGTCGGCTGGACGGTGGGGATCGACCCCACCGGCAACTGGCTGCACAACGACGTCAACGGCTACACCCTGCGCGCGCTCGACCGCACCCGGCTCGACGACGCGAAGTGGGCCGTGCGGCAGATCGGCAAGCTGTCGGAGAGCCAGATCATGGCGTCGGTCGCCTCCGGCACCAAGTCGTGGGCGGTGGCGAGGCTCTACACCGAGAAGCTGATCTCCCGGCGCGACGACCTGGTCAAGACCTTCGGGCTCGAGAAGGAGCTCGGCCTCCTCCGCCCGAACGGGGCCGACCGCCACCTGAACGTGAGCGGCCCCGGCCGGTTCAAGGCGAAGGACGCCAGCGGCGTCGAGCGCGACATCGAGGTTCCCGCCGGCGACTTCAAGGTGGTGGACGGTTGTCTGGTCGACGCGGGCTAGCGCACGATGATGACACGACCGAGCGCCCTCCTCCTCGTCTCCCTCCTCACCGTCGCGCTCGCCCACCCGGACACGGCGAAGCCGGCCGCCGCCGCCCCGCGCGCCAGGGCGGCGAAGACGGCGCGAACCGCCCGCAAGGCGGCCGTCCGTCCGATCGCCGAGCGGAGCCAGAAGAACGACAAGCTCATCGCCACGCTCGAGCGCAAGCAGGCCGCGGCGGAGAAGCGGGCGACCCGCGAGGTCTCGCGCTGGAGCGACGGCAAGCTGGCCCGCTTCGGCTTCCGCCCGCCGCAGCGGGACAAGGCGGCCAAGGTCAGGACCGGCATGATCTTCGGCCGCAACGACAAGCGGCTGCTCACCACCGCGCGTCTGGTCCGCGACCTCCTGGCCGCCGAGGCGAGCGCCGCCACCGCCGACGGCCGCGCGCTGCTCCAGGAGCAGCAGGCCACCCTCATGCGCTCCGGCCTGCTCAACCGCAAGCTCGGCACCGAGAAGCAGTGGTGGCGCAAGATCAAGCGCTTCGCCCAGCGGCGCTTCCCCCGCTTCAGCCAGCGGGTCTGGTTCCTCCGCCGCGACACCCAGCTCGAACCCGGCACGGTGGCGAGCAACATCGGCGCCACCGACGCCATGGAGCGGACCGATCACCTCGATCCGATCGATTCGACCATGTGGAAACCGCGCAAGCCGGAGCGCATCACCAGCGAGTCGCTGTTCCACGGCCCCTGGATGAAGCCGGACGAGCGGCCGACCCTGCCGGACTCCGGCTCGGTGCTCGAGCTGGAGAACGTCCGCAGCCTCGACGCCGACGGCGTCCACCCGTCGGTCTTCGTCACCGATCCCGCCACCGGCACCGAGTGGAAGGTGAAGTTCGTCGGCGACAGCGACAACCCGCTCAGCTCCGAGGCCGTGATGTCGCGCTTCTACTACGCGCTCGGCTACCACTCCTCGCCGGTCTACCACGTGGAACAGCTGAAGATGGACCCGCGCGCGGTCATCGCCGCCTACGACCACAAGCAGCGGGTCGGCTTCCGGGTCAGCGAGCACGGCTTCCTCCACCGCCTCCTCGGCGTCCGGCCCGGCAAGTACGGCATCTCTCCCTACAAGATGCGGCCGCAGATCCGCAACCTCAAGCTGAGGGGCAAGGGGCTCCTGCAGGGCGAGGCCGCCTACCAGGCGCTCGCCCAGGCCCGCCGGGACCCCTCGCTGCTCGACGGGATCGAGTACGTCACCGTCCACGGGGTGGACCTGGCGCTCAAGGGTGAAGGCGGCGGCGAATCGATCGGCCCCTTCCACCCCGACGACCCGGGCAACGTCGACCGGCGCGAGATGCGCGGGCTGTCCTTCATCTCGGCGGTCTGGGCGATGGGCGACGACGTCCGCTTCAACAACGTCCGGCTCGACGCCGACATCGACGACGGCGTCCTCGAGCTCAAGCACGTCCTGTCCGACGCCGGCGCGCACTTCCAGACCAACGACCCGAACGCGCTGGCCTGGGAGGTCGACATCGACCTCGCGCGCGAGCGGCTGCACAACGACAACAACCGCTTCACCATCGACGCCTACGACCGCACCACGTTCGACGACGCCCGCTGGGCGGCGCGCAAGCTGGGCGGGCTGAGCGAGGCGCAGATCACCGCCATCGCGGCCGCCGGCAGCCACTCGTGGCCGGTGGCCCGGCTCTACGCCGAGAAGCTCATCGCGCGCCGCGACGACATGGTGAAGAAGCTCGGGCTCCACCAGGAGCTCGGCCTCCTGCGTCCGAACGGCCCCGACCGGAACCTCACGGTGAGCGGCCCGGGCAAGGTGACCCTGGCCGACGCCCGCGGCGCCCGGCGCACGGTCGAGGTCCCCGAGGGCGCCTACAAGGTCGTGAGCGGCCGGGTCGTGGCCCGGTAGCTCGTCTTTCTGCCAGGCAATCCGAGCGGTCGCTGAACATTGTGGGCAGTCGGGCAAAAGGACCACGATGACGGCTCGTTACAGCACTGTCGCGCGGGCATGGCGATTGCGTTGCAGGCAGGCACGATGACCCGCTCCGCCGCCCTCGTGATCGCCGTCGCGCTGGCCCTCCCCGGCCTGGCCCGACCGGCCGCCGCCGCCCGCACGAAGGCCAGGGTGACCGCCCGCGCCGCCCGCAAGACGGCCGCCCGCCCGCTCGCCCAGCGCAGCAAGAAGAACGACAAGCTCATCGCCAGCCTCGAGAAGAAGAAGGCCAAGGCGGAGGATCAGGCGACCCGCGAGGTCTCGCGCTGGAGCGAGAGGAAACTGGCCGGGTTCGGCTTCCGGCCGGGCCAGCGCGACAAGGCGGCCAAGGTCAGGACCTCGATGCTGTTCGGGCGCAACGACAAGCGCCTGCTCACCACCGCGAAGATCGTGAAGGGGCTCATGGCCGCCGAGGGCGCGGCCCCGACCGCGGGCGCGCGCGCCGCCCTGCAGGAGCAGCAGGCGACCCTGATGCGGTCCGGCCTGCTCAACAAGAAGCTCGGCACCGAGCGGCAGATCCCGCTCCAGGTCAAGCGCTTCCTCCAGCTCCGCTTCCCGCGCCTGAGCCAGCGCATCTGGTTCCTCCGCCGCGACACCCAGTTCGACCCCGGGACCATCGCCAGCAACGTGGCCGCCGCCCGCGACACGGCGCGGACCGATCACATCGATCCGGTCGACTCGACCATGTGGAAGCCGCGCAAGCCCGAGCGGGTCACCAGCGAGGCGCTGTTCGCCGGCCCCTGGATGAAGGCGGAGGATCGCCCGACCCTGCCCGAGACCGACTCGGTGCTCGAGCTCGAGAGCTTCCGCAGCCTGGACGCCGACGGCATCCATCCCTCGGTCTTCGTCACCGATCCGGCGACCGGCACCGAGTGGAAGGTGAAGTTCCTCGGCGGCTCCGACAACCCGCTCAGCCCCGAGCCGGCGATGTCGCGCGTCTACTACGCGCTCGGCTACCACGCCTCGCCGGTCTATCACGTGCCCGAGCTGAAGATGGACCCGCGCGCGGTCATCGCCGCCTACCAGCACCAGCAGAAGGTCGGCTTCCGCGTGCGCGAGGGCTCGTTCCTCCACCGCATCTTCCGCATCAAGCCGGGCAAGTACGGCCACACCGCGTTCAAGATGCGGCCGCAGATCAAGAACGTCCGCGTCCGCGGCAAGCTGATCGCGGGCGAGGAGGCCGCCCAGCTGCTCGAACAGGCGCGCCGCGACCCCTCGCTCCTCGACGGCATCGAGTACGTGACGGTCCACGGGGTCGACATCGCGCTCAAGGGCGAGGGCGGCGGCGAGTCGATCGGCCCCTTCCAGCCCGACGATCCGGACAACGTGAACCGGCGTGAGATGCGCGCGCTGTCGACCATCTCGGCGGTCTGGGGCGTGGGCGACGACGTCCGCTTCAACAACCTCCGGCTCGACGCCGAGGAGAAGGACGACGGGACCGTCGAGCTCGAGCACGTGCAGTCGGACGCCGGCGCCCACTTCCTGACCGAGAAGGGTCCGAACGCGCTCGGCTGGGAGGTCGACCTCGACCTCGGCGGATCGCGCCTGCACAACGACTCGAACCGCATCACGCTCGACGCCTTCGACCGGACCACGCTCGACGACGCTCGCTGGGCCGCCCGCAAGCTGGGGGCGCTCAGCGAGTCGCAGATCGTCGCCATGGTGGCGGGAAGCGCCGAGTCGTGGCCGGTCGCCCGGCTGTACGCGGAGAAGCTGATCGCGCGGCGCGACAGCCTGGTGATGAAGCTCGGCCTCGAGAAGGAGGTCGGTCTGCTCCGCCCGAACGGTCCCGACAAGCACATGAACATCACCGGGCCCGGCCGGATCACGCTGACGCGCGCCGACGGCAAGAAGCGACGGGTCAGCATCCCGGCCGGCAACTTCAAGGTGGTCGACGGGCAGGTGGTGACGCAATGAAGACGACGATGATCCGCGCGCTCGCGCTGGGCGCCACGCTGCTCCTGGCCGGCCAGAGCGCCGAAGCCGCCCGCGCGGCGCGCCCGACCGCGGCGCCGAAGCCGAAGAAGACCCTCAAGTCGCCGAAGAAGATGGCGCGCTTCCTCGGCAACCGGAAGCTCTTCAGGAAGCTCAGCCCGGCCCTGACGCGCGGCGAATTCGACGCCAAGTTCGCCGTCGCGCTCGAGGCGCCGGCCAACCTGGTCCGCTCCTACGCCGGCGTCTTCTGGCGGCTGTCCAGGAAGGCGCCGCCCAGGCGGCGGCTGGCAAAGGTGGGCAAGGTCTTCGGCGACGCCCACCGCGAGAACTTCGGCTTCGTCCGGGTGGGGAAGCGCACCGTCTTCGGGATGACCGACTACGACGACTGCGGCAACGGATACGTCGACGACGACGCCGCCCACTACTTCGCCGAGCTGCGCCTGGCCGAGGGCAAGAAGAGCAGCCTGGTCGACAAGGCGATCGCCCAGTACGCCGCCACCGTCGCCGATCCGTCGAAGGCGGTCGAGATCGATCCCGACCTCCAGCCCGACTGGGACCAGACCACCAAGAACGACCTCGACCGCACCGTGCGCGGCAACCGGTTCCGCTACGGCAAGAACCCCAGCCTGCGCCCGGCGCGCGTCAACGAGCGCGGCATCATCGAGCGGGCGGTGGCCGGCAATCCCAAGCTCGCCGGGCTCAAGATCCTCGACGTCGCCGAGCTGATCCGCGTCCAGGGCGGCTCGGGCGGCCTGGCGCGCTACTGGCTCCTGGTCGAGCCCGCCCGGGGCGGCAAGGCCTACACCATCGAGCTCAAGGAGATGGGCCAGCCGGGCGTCGCCGAGTCGGGCGAGCCGCAGGAGAGCGACCCGGCGGTGCGCATGCAGTCGCTCAAGCGCGCCTTCTGGGGCACCGCCAGCGCCGGCGACTGGTTCCCCATCGACCTCGACGGGACCCCGTTCCTGGTCAGGAATCGCCACTCGGTGGAGAAGGTCGACCTCGGCCGCCTGAGCAAGTCGGACTACGAGAAGGTCATCCTGGCTCAGGCGAGCTACATGGCCAAGGTCCACCGCCCGGCCTGGCGCGGCGTCAGCGCCTCCGACATCGAGAAGGACGTCGGCACGCGCACCGGCGATTTCGCCCGGGCCTACCGCAAGGCCCACAAGAAGATGACCCGAGTAGACTAGTTACTGCCTTTTTTCAACCAGGGCAGGAGCGCCCGCCCCCCACCGCCGGGGGCGAGCCGCTCGATCGCCTCCTCCAGCTGGGCGCGCCCGCGCGCGGCGGTGATCGAGCGGGTGCCGGTGGCGCGGCGGAAGCGGCTCCAGGTGGTGAGCTCGGTGGCGTGCGCGCCCGAGGCCGTGTGGACCTGTCGCGATGCCGCCAGGAGGCGCCGCTCGATCTCGCCGACCGCGGCGCCCTTCGCCTCGAGCGCCCCCTCGCCGTCGATCCGGCCCAGCAGCGCGGCGGCCGGCCGGGGTAGCCTGGCGAGCTGCCAGGTGGCCCGCTCGGCGCCGACCGCGGCGAGGGCGGCGAACAGGCTGCGGTGGACGAAGGTGACCTTGCCGGCGATCAGCTTGGCGGTGGTGACGTCGCCGTCGTCGTCGAGCGCGCTGGCGATGCGGAAGATCTCGCGGCCGGCCGGGTGGCCCCACCAGGAGCCCTTGATCGGACCGCCGGCGACCAGCGCCGCCAGGCTGGGCAGCCTGGGGTCCTGGAGGAGCAGCAGGCCGGAGCGCTCGAGCTCGCTGCGCACCGGGTCGCGGCTCACGGCGGCGCCACCTCGACCGGGCCCTGGCGGCGGAGGTGGACGATCGCGACCGAGGCCAGGTCGGCCACGCGCGCGGCGACCAGGGCCCCGACCCACTGGAGGCCGCGGTGGTAGCTCAGCCGCCAGCCGGTCGGTCGCGCGAAGGTCAGGCGGGCCATGTCTCCAGGCTACATGACGGGCGGTCCTCCGGATCGGACCGGTTTGCTATGGTTCGCGGCATGGCGGCGGCCGCGCGGGAAACCATCCTCATCCTCGATTTCGGCTCGCAGTACACCCAGCTCATCGCCCGGCGGGTCCGCGAGCACGGGGTGTACTCGGAGATCCATCCGTTCAACCTCCCGCTCGAGCGCGTCCGCCAGATGGCGCCGCGCGGGATCGTGCTGTCGGGCGGGCCGTCATCCTGCTACCAGGAGGACGCCCCCAGCATCTCGCCGGAGGTGTTCGCGCTCGGCGTCCCGGTGCTGGGCATCTGCTACGGCGCCCAGCTGGCGGCGCGGCTGCTCGGCGGCAAGGTCGAGCCGGCCGACAAGCACGAGTACGGCCGCGCCCACGTCAAGATCGCCGACGAGCGCGGTCTGTTCCGCGGCTTCAAGGCCGGCGAGGAGATCTCGGTGTGGATGTCGCACGGCGACCGGATCAGCTCGATGCCGCCCGGCTTCCAGCTCATCGGCGAGAGCGACAACTCGCCGGCCGCCGCGTTCGCCGATCCGGCGCGCCGCATCGCCTGTGTCCAGTTCCACCCGGAGGTGGCCCACACGCCGCGCGGCAACGAGATCCTGGCCAACTTCCTCTTCGGGACCTGCGAGGCGTCCGGCAGCTGGTCGATGGCCTCCTTCGTCGAGCAGGAGGTGGCCGCGGTGCGCCAGAAGGTCGGCGAGGAGGGCCGCATCATCTGTGGCCTGTCGGGCGGGGTCGACTCGTCGGTGGTGGCGGCGCTCCTCATCCGCGCGGTCGGGGCGCGGGTCACCTGCATCTTCGTCGACAACGGGGTCCTGCGCTCCGGCGAGCGGGAGAACGTGGCGGCCGTGTTCCGCGATCACTTCCGCGCCGACCTCAGGGTGATCGACGCGGGGGAGCGCTTCCTCGCGGCCCTGGCCGGGGTGAGCGACCCGGAGCGCAAGCGCAAGATCATCGGCACCGAGTTCATCCGGGTGTTCGAGGAGGAGGCGCGCACCATCCCGGGCGTCAAGTGGCTGGCGCAGGGGACGCTCTATCCCGACGTCATCGAGTCGGTGTCGTTCAAGGGCGGCCCCTCGGTGGTCATCAAGTCGCACCACAACGTCGGCGGGCTGCCGGAGCGAATGGACCTGGCGCTCATCGAACCCTTGCGCGAGCTCTTCAAGGACGAGGTGCGGGTGCTCGGCGCCGAGCTCGGGCTGCCCCGCCACCTGCTGCAGCGGCAGCCGTTCCCCGGGCCGGGGCTGGCGGTCCGCTGCCTGGGGCCCATCGACCGCGAGCGGCTCGACACCCTGCGCGCCGCCGACCTCATCATCGAGGAGGAGATCCGCGCCGCCGGGCTCTACGAGTCGCTGTGGCAGTCGTTCGGCGTCCTCCTGCCGGTGCAGACGGTCGGCGTGATGGGAGACCAGCGGACCTACGCCGACGTGCTGGCGGTGCGCGCGGTCCATTCGGTGGACGGCATGACGGCCGACTGGGCCCAGCTGCCCTACGAGCTCCTCGGGGTCATCTCGCGGCGCGTGGTCAACGAGGTGCGCGGCGTCAACCGCGTGGTCTACGACATCACGTCGAAGCCGCCCGGCACCATCGAGTGGGAGTGAGGGCGGCGCGGCGCTGGCTGGTCCATCCCGCCCTCGCCGTCGCGTTCGGGCTGGCAGCCGGCACCGCACGCGCAGCGCCGATCGAGATCGCGGTGCGGCGGGCCTACCACGCCTGGATCCCGCCGATGGCCGAGCGGGTGACCGGCCTCCGGCTGGTCGCGGTGGAGCTCAGCGTGCGCGATCAGCTCGGCGGCACGTTCGGTGCCCGCACGCTGACCGTCGCGGGCCGGACGGCGGCGCTCGCCATTCACCTGACCGCCGCCGGCGAGCCGGCCGATCCGCGCGACCCGGCGCTGGTCGACCAGGAGCGCTTCGGCCTGCTCCTCCTGGTCGTCCTGCCGCGCGCCCTCGACCGGGTCCAGGTGCGCCACCGAGCCGACGCGGTCGGCGAGGCCGCGGTCGAAACCGCTGGCCCGCGCATCCCGGTCGCCTCACACCGGGTGAGCGCCCACGCCGCGGCCGGCGCCGCGCCGCTCGCCGGATTCCAGCGGCACCGGGTGGTGGTCGAGGCGCGCGACTGGTCGAGGGTGGCGGAGCCCGGCGGCTTCCGGCTCCTCTACCAGCTCGCCGGCGAGGAGCGGACCGCCGACGTCGACCGGTGGATCGAGGTCGACCAGGAGATGCGCCCGCTCGGACGGGAGCCGCGCCAGCGACCGCTGGTCGTCCCGCTGCGCCGGTTCGTCCTCGAGTTCTGGCTGGTCGACGGGGGCAGACCGCTCGCGCTGATCGGCGGCGGCCAGCAGGCGCTGCCGGCGGCAACCCTCGCGCTGCCGGCCGCTGCGGAGGCGGCTCTCGCCCGCGCCGCCCCGAACCTCGACGCAGCGCACTACCAGGCGGAATGAGCCGGCCGGCGCGGGCGTTTGCCCTGGTGTAGAGTGAGGCCATGGTCCGGACCCGAGCGCGCGCTGCCGCTGCGGCCGTCGCCGCCCTCGCGCTCTTTCCGGCGCTGGCCGCCGGGAACGGCAAGGGCGCCGTGGTGGTGGACAAGGGTCAAGGAGCGCGGGTCGACTGGACGCGCGGCCTGGTGGTCGCGCGCGGCGCGGCGGCGGCCGACCTGCGGGCGCCGTCGCCCCAGGTCGCCCGGCTGGCGGCCGAGCGGCGGGCGCGATCGGCGGCGCAGGCGCGCCTGCGCGAGCTGGCCCGCGAGCTCCGCATGGCCGACGGCCGGACGGTCGGCGCCGCGCTCGAGAAGGACCCTGCCGCCGCGGCCCGCTTCGACCACGCCGTGGCCCGCTCGCTCGATCTCGCGGTCGACCACACCTCCGATGGATCGGTCGTGCTGAGCGCCGGGTTGCCGATCGAGGCGATCCGCGCCGCCGCCACCGGGCCGATGGATCTGCCGACCGGCGCCGGGGCGAGTGCGAGCGCCAAGGCGGAGGCCGGCGAGCGGCCGACCGCGCTGGTCGTGACCGCGGGCAAGCACCTGGGGCGGCCGGTGATCGGCGTCATCCTCACCGCCGGCGATCAGCGCTACGCCGGTCCGACGGTGTTCGCCGGCCGCGAGGGGGCCATCGACGCCGATCGCCTCGGCGCCCGCCCGGTGCGCCTCAAGGCGGGCGGCGGCACCGGAGGCTCTCTCGAGCTGGCGGGGGCCGATGGCGCCCGCCGGCTGGCCGACGCCCGCGCCGCCGGGGCGCTGGTCGTCATCCTCGTCGCGGAGAAACCCTGAATGCGAACCTGGTCTCTCTCTCCCGTCATTGCCGCCGCCGTGGCCTGCACCCCTGCCCTGGCCCACGCGGGCGACGAGGGGCCGCCGGCCGGCAAGCCGAGCGCGGTCCTCCTCCTGGTCGCCACCACGCCCGACGGCACCGTCGCGACCTTCGGTCAGGGCGGCGGCGACGGCGGGGCCGCCGGGGCGGCGCTGGCGCGCGCGATCGAGGCGCTCGGCTTCAAGCTGGTGGCGGCCGCCGGTCAGTCGGTCGCGGTGACCACCGAGGGCGGCGACAGCTCGCTCGTCCCGGTCGGCGACCAGGCGGCGCTCGACGTCGCGCGCAAGGTCGGCGCCGGCGCAGCGTTCGTGGTCGGCGTCCACGTCAAGGCCGACGGCGGCATCCGCGGCACCCGGCTGGTCGGCGCCGCCGGGCGCGGCCAGGTCCGCCTGCTCGACGTGCAGAGCGGCAACGCGGTGGCGAGCGCCGACAGCGAGGGTGCCGGTTTCGACGCCGCGCTCGACCGGGCCGCGGCGGGCGCCGCGCGCGACATCGCCGAGCACCTGGTGCGCGCCATCGAGGGCCGCGCCACCGCCCGCTGGCCGGTGTCTGCCCCGGCCGCGAGCGGCTCGTTCGTCGCGGTGGAGGTCAAGGGGGCGCGCGCGTGGAGCTCGGTCGCCGCCGTGATCCAGAAGCTCGGCGCCACCGAGGGTGTGTCGGCGGTGCACGCGCGCGACGTGCGGCGCGGCCACATCGCCCTGGCCGTCGAGACCCGGCTGGCGGCCCGCAACCTGGCGGCCGCCATCGAGCGGGCCCGCCTGCCGAGCGGCACGCTCCGCGCCAGCGCGCGCGGCGATTCCCAGATCCAGGTCGAGATCCGCGGCGACTCGGCGGCGGCGACCGCGCCGGTCGAGCAGCCGTGATCCGCCAGAGGCGGGCGGCTCTCGCCGCGCTCGGCTGTGCGCTCGCCTGCGCGCTCACCCTGTCGTGCGGCGGCGCGCGCGGCGGCGACGGCGCCGGCAACCGGGCGGTCCTCCAGATCGAATCGCCGGTGGCCGACGCCGTCCTCTGGGTCGACGGCCGCTACGTCGCCCAGCTGCGCGACATCCGCGGCGGTGTGCGCCTGCCGCCCGGAGTTCACCAGATCGAGATCCGGCACGACAGCTACCACGCGTACTACGGCGAGCTCACGCTGCGCCCCACCGAGCGCCTGCGCCTCACCATCGAGCTGGCCGAAAAGCTCGACTGAGGATGATCCTCTCTCAGCCGAGGCCGTCCGGGTGGTAGGGGCGCAGGTCGCCGCCCTGGTAGCTGTAGCGGTGGGCAGGCACCCAGGGGCGCGCATGCACATCGCACCACCAGCCCACCCCTCCGGTCGCCTCGCGGACCTCGACGCAGTCGGGACACGGCGGCTCTGGCATGAAGCGTGCGGACTCAGCGCGCTTGCGCGGGCGCATCACCAGGACCGGACAGCTCGCCGCCCGCATGACCTCCTCGGCCACCGAGCCGAGGACCAGCCGCTTGATGCCGCGGCGGCCGTGCGTTCCGACGATGATGAGCTCGGCGTCGACGTCCTGGGCCATGTCGACGATCGCCGCGGCGGGATCGCCGATGAGAGCGTGGGTGAAGATCTCGACACCTTCGCCGGCGCCCTCGTCGTGGAGCGCCTGCTGCGCGGCCGTCCGCAGCGCCTCCTCGAGCTCGTGGTTGACGTCTTCCTTTGGTGACGTGGAGTTCCGGTTCTGCTTGCCGATCTCGCTGCGGGCGTGGACCACGTGGATCGCGAGATCCGGCCGTTCGCAGGCGAGCGCCGCCGCCTCGCGCAGGGCGAGCTCGGCGAGGGGTGAGAAATCGAAGCCCACGACGACGTGGACCGAAGCGCGGGTCGTCTCCATGGCATTCCTCCTCTACCGCCAGGCCACGCAAGACGCGCGCCACCCCCCCGCGGAGCCAAGAGCGACGTGGCGACTGAGCCGGCGACAGAGGCCGTTTCCAGCTCGACACACTCTGGCCGCTGGAAGCCGCACCGACGCTGGCTCAAGCGCCACCGCCCCGCCACCGCCCCGTCGGCCAGCTGTCGCTAGGAGACCTGGCCGAGGTCGGCGAGCGCGGTGGCGCCGTCCACGGCGATCTCGACCGAGAACGGCTCCCGCGGGTCGGCCAGATGCTCGATGCTGGGGCCGCGGCCGGGGTAGACGCGGGCAGCAAACACCTCGAGCGCGGGCCGGGCAGCCGCGAAGGTCTCGGCGCTGTTGGGCGCCAGCCGGCGGCTCATGACGGCGACCCGGAGGCGGTCGCCGCGGAACCGGATCGGCCGCGCCGGGTCGTCCTCCAGGGCGCGCGCCGCCGCCAGCGCGTCGCCGAACGCCTCGACCAGCTTGCCGTCGAGCTCGCCCGGTTCGTCGCGCTTCACCGAGTAGAGCAGCCCGAGCGGCCCGCGCTCGCTGTCGATGGCGTAGTGGGCCTGGTGTCCGACCAGGAGGATGCCCGGACCGTCCGGCACGTGCCGGTAGTCGGCCACGTCGATGAGCAGCTGGTGCGGGATGCGGCTCTCCTGGATCCAGCGGTGGAAGATGGGCGGGAACGCCTCGAGCACCACGGCGGCGGGATCGGCGGCGAAGAGTTTCACGCTGAGCTGCTGGGCCTGCATCGGTTGGCTCTCGGGTCGGCTCAGGCGCTCGGTTGCTTCGCCGGTTTCTGCGTGGCGGCCGTCTTCTCGCTCGCCTTCAGCTGCTGCACCTTGCCGTAGCAGGCGTGCGCCGCCTCGATGAACAGCTGCGCCTCCTCGATCTTCTGGTGCGCCTGCTCGCGGGTCGGCTGCCCGGCCCGCACCTCGTGCGAGCTGAACAGGAAGGCGGCGAACTTGGCCCCGGCGAACCGGTCATGGAACAGCTGGGTGTCGTGGAACCGGCTGCGGAACTCGCTCACGATCTGGTGCTCGTCGTCGGCCACGTCGGCGAAGTCGATGGTCACCAGCGCCCGGGCCGCGCTGAGCATCGCGCGGTAGGCCAGGTCGGCGGCGCGCGGCGCGTCGCCCCCGTCGAGCACCAGTTGCGCTTCGAACACCTCGCGCTCGCTGGTGGCCAGGCCGAACTCGGTGGCGGTGACCACCTCGCCCGCGCACTCGCCGACCCCCATGTCGCCGATGGTGTAGTCGCGCGGGTCGCCCCAGTCGGCGTAGAAGGAGCGGTCCTCCTCGTAGGTCGGCACGTGGCGCAGGTCGTCGAGCGCCTCCTTGATCTTGGCGCGCCCGGCCCGCTTGATGAACGCCTGCAGCCGCTCGTCCGGCTGCCGCTCGCGCAGCCACACCTCGGTCAGCCGGTCGACCAGCTCCGGGATCCGCTTGGAAGGGAACGCGCCGATCGCCAGCCCGTAGCTGCCGCCGTTGTTGTTCCACTCGCCGCCGACCACCAGCTGGAAGTGCGGCACCCGCCGGCCACCGACGTTGCGGCTCACTCCGAGGAAGCCGATGTCGGCCACGTGGTGCTGCCCGCACGAGTTGAAGCAGCCGCTGGTCTTGATGTGGAGGGCCGCCAGGTCGGGGTGGATGTCGCCGCGGGCCGCCAGCCGCTCGCCGAGCTCGCCGGCCAGCCCGCGCGAGGCGGCAATGCCGAGCTTGCAGGTGTCGGTCCCCGGACAGGCCGTGATGTCGGCGATGGTGGAGGCGCCCGCCTGGCCGAGGCCGAGCGCGACCAGCTCGGCGTGGAGCTCGGGCAGGTCGGCCTCCGACACCCAGCGGAGCACCAGGTTCTGCTCGACGGTGAGGCACAGGGTGTCGCCGGTGAAGCGGCGCGCCAGGTCGGCGATGCGCCGCGCCTGCGACGAGGTGAGATCGCCCAGCGGCAGCCTGACGGTCGCCACCACGTAGCCGGGCTGCGGCTGCGGCCTCACGTTGCTCGCCCGCCAGGCGGCCAGCGCCGGGCTCCCCGCCCCGGTGAGCGCGCGGCCGGGCCGGAGCGGCTTCTCGTCGGTCACGTCCAGGTGAGCGAGGTAGGTCGTCCAGCGCTCGTCGGGCGGGATCTTGTCGCGCTCGACCTCGACCAGCCGGCGGAACTCGTCGATGCCGAGCTTCTGCACCACGAACTTGAGGCGCGCCCGCGCCCGGTTCTTGCGCTCGCCGTGCTGGGCGAACACCCGGCAGACCGCCTGCGACAGCGGCAGGAGCTCGTCCTCGGGGACGAACGGGTCGAGGAGCTTGGCCTGGTGCGGCACCGCGCCCAGGCCGCCGCCGACGTAGAACTCGAACCCGCGGCGCCCATCCTTCTCCACCGCGATGCAGCCGATGTCGTGGAAGTTGGCCAGCCCGCACGGGTGCGGCTTGCAGCCGGAGAAGGCGATCTTGAACTTGCGGCCGAAGTCCTGCACGTCGCGGTGGCCGAGCAGGTACCAGGCCAGCGCGTGGGCGTAGGGCGAGACGTCGAACGCCTGGTCGCCGCACACGCCGGCGAACTGGCAGGCGGTCACGTTGCGCACCGAGTTGCCGCACGCTTCGCGCGTGGTGATGCCCACGGCGGCGAGCCGGCGCATGAGGTCGGGCGTGTCTTCGATGTGGACGAAGTGGAGCTGGATGTCCTGCCGGGTCGTGACGTGCAGGATCGAATCCGAGTACTCCTCGGCGAGCTCGGCGAGGACCTCGAGCTGCAGGACGCTGAGCCGGCCCATCGGGATCTTGATCCGCATCATCCCGGGCGCGTCCCAGACCGTCTCCGGCCCCTTGGTCAGCCCGCCGCAGGGGAAGGCGAGCGTGCGCTGGGCCACGCCGTCGTGGCGCTGGCCGTTGTCGTAGCGCTGGCCGTAGATGCCGCGCCGGAGCCGGGTCTCGGCGAAGATCTTCTCTTCCAGCTTCCCCGCCCGGCGCAGGGTCATCTGGGTCTCGAAGACGTCGATCTCCTCGGCCAGGGCCTCCGGCATGCGCCCGGCCAGGCGCTCTCTCCAGGTGGGTGGGGTCATGGCGTCCCACCCCATTGCACTCGCCCCGGCGAGGTGAGTCAATAATTCTCTATCGGAATTAGCGGGAATTTACAAAATTAAATCATTCAGAATGCATATCCCGCAGTGACGTAGCCACCGAGGAAGCGATCCGAAGCGCCTCCCACGTCGGCCGACCCATTGCCGTCCCGGTCGCTCTGGACGCCGTTGCCCTTGAAGCTGTAGCCGATCATCATGAGCCGCGCGCCGGCCCGGGCCAGGAAGTGGTCGCCGAACGCGTACTCGAGCGCGGCGTCGCCGTCGAACCCGGTCACGGTCGCCGCCCCGTACTGCTCCGGCGTCTGGATCTGGCCGGTGTCGAGCACGGCCATGAACTTGCCCTCGACCAGGGCGGACACCGGCCCGGCGACCGGCACGCGCACGCCGAGACCCGGGTCCACGTAGGTATAGGCGGTGTTCGGCACGTCGACGATGACGTTGTCGGGCGCCCCGCTCTTGTCGATCGAGAAGGTCAGCTTGTTGTAGCCGACCGCGCCCCACACGCTGACTCCGCGCGGGCCGCTGCCGAAGTTGTGGCGGTAGCGGAGATTGACGCCGTAGCGCGACTGCTTGGTGGGAAGCAGCGCGGTCCCGTCCATCCCGTCGGACACCGAGGAGTTGAGCTTGATGACCCGATCGGCCACGAAGCCGACGCCGACGTTGCCGAGCGCGCCCTTGGCGCCGGCGAAGGTCATCGGGTAGAGCTCGCCGGTGGCGTAGACGCCCGGCACGGTCGTGCCCTTGTAGCCGCGCGGCGCCTGGTCGGCCGGGGCCGAGCTCTTGAAGGTCAGGTTGCGCCCGATGAAGCTGACGCCGCCGTTGACCAGGAGCGGGGTCGTGCGCACGCCGGTCGCCGTGGTCGGCTTGTCGGCCGCGGCGGCGACGCCGAGATCCGGGTTGCTGGCGTTGTCCTCGTCCTCATCCTGGCCGGCGTCGCGCATGGCGGCGCGCTTCGGCTCGTCCTCGTCGTCGTCAGCCGAGGCCTCGTCCTCGTCGACCGCCTCGTCCTCGTCGTCGTCCTCGGCGGACGCCTTCTTCTTGCCGTCCTTCTTGCCCTTCTTGCCCTTGACCGCGACCTCCTCGTCGTCGGCCTCGCCGTCGTCGTCATCCTCGTCGTCGTCGTCCGACTTGGCCTTCTTCTTCTTCTTGGCCATCTCCTTCTCGGCCTTCTCGCGCTCCCTCTTCTCGCGCGCCTCGCGGGCGGCCTCCTCGCGCGCCTCCTTCTCGGCTGCCTTCTTCTCGGCCAGGGCGGCCGCCTTGGCCTTCTTGTCGGCGGCGCGCTTCTCCGCCTTGGTCATCTTGCGAGGCTCATCCTCCTCGTCGTCCTCGTCGTCGTCCTCGGCCGCCTTGCTCTTCTTGCCCTTCCGCTTGACGGGCGCGGCGTCCTCGTCCTCGTCGTCGTCGTCGGAGAACTTGCTCTTGGCCCCCTTGACCTTGGTGCCTCCACCCGCGCGCGGCAGGTCGGCGATCGCCGCCAGCAGGCGCTCCTCCAGCTGGTCCGCCATGTTCTGCGACAGACTCGGCTGGTTGATGAACATGGGGATCTTCTTGGCGATCGCCCCGGTCACGGCCGAGCGGAGCCGCAGGGTGAACTTGTAGCGGCCGTCCTCCTGCACCAGGGTCCCGTCGATGACCCCGTCCGCCTCGAGATAGGCGCAGACCTTCTTGACGTTGGTCGGCGTGAGCTTCTCCGCGCGCAGCCGCCGGGCCGCGTCGCGGTAGCTCGACCCCTCCATGATCTCGTACTGCTCCTTGACCATGCGAGTGATCGACTTCTTGAGGCGCGGGCTTCGCTCCCCCTCGATGTCGAGCATGACGATGTGCTTGCTGCTGGCGGCCTCCGCCTGCCGGACGAACGGCAGGACCGTGCCTCCCAGCACCGCAAACGCGATAAAGAGTTGTCCCCTGGCGGCCATGCCACTTCGTGATGCAAGAGGAGCGCCTGTAGGTTGGCCTTGCAATACCGGGTGCTTGCCGCGGCCTGCAGCGCGGAGTGGCTGGGGTATTGCATCAGCCTGGAGGCCCGAGTCCCCACTGGTTCGCGCGCTCCCAGGTGTAGGTGCGCGAACGTAGGGCGATGTCGCGCTCCGGCCGGGCCCGAGAGACCCCAGGGGCGCTAGAATCGCCGACCGTGGCCGCGCGGCTCTCCTCGAAGCCAGTCTTCTGGCCTGCGGCCGCCACGCTCCTCCTCGGCGCGGCCTGCTCGGTCATCGGGGTCAAGCGGCTGCCCTCCGATGTCCAGCCGGGTGAGGCGACCGACTGCACCGCGAGCTACACCCTGCCGCTCCTCGACTTCGCTTCCGCGGTCCTGAGCGGCTCGGCCGCGGTGGTGATGCACGGGCAGGCCTCGAGCGAGCGCGACGAGCCCGACGGCGGCTCGAGCAAGAGCTTCCGCGCCATCGCCTGGACCGCGACCGGCATGGCGGTGGTCTTCATCGTGTCAGGCGCCTACGGCTCGAAACAGGTGCAGCGCTGCCGCGGGGCGCAGATGACCGCCGGGATGCTGCCGGCCGAGGGGCCCAACCCGAACTGGCAGGAGGAGAGCAAGCCCGGCCGCGGCACGCCCGGCGCCTCGTGCACCAGGGACGCCGACTGCGGCGAGGACCTGGTGTGCGACGAGCCGATGAAGACCTGCGTCGAGCTTCCCTCGCCGCCGCCGCAGCCATCCCCCGACGCTGCGCCGCCGCAGCCATCCCCCGACGCGGGACCGGGTCCGACTCCTTGACCAGCGATGCGACCACAACCGTCGGGCGGCGACGCGCCCGCGAGCTCGGCATCGCGGTCGGCACCTATGCGACCGGGCGCCACAACGCCATCACCGACGTGCGCGGCGTCCAGGTCGGCCACACGACCCTCATCCGCGGCAAGGGCGGGCCGTCGCGCCCCGGCAGCGGGCCGGTCAGGACGGGGGTCACCGCCATCCTGCCGCGCGCCGGCAACGTCTACCACCAGGCGGCGCTGGCCGGCGGCTTCGTCCTGAACGGAGCCGGCGAGCTGTCCGGCCTGACCCAGATCATGGAGTGGGGACTCATCGAGACCCCCATCCTGCTCACCAACACGCTGTCGGTCGGCACCTGCTCGGCCGCGGCGGTCGAGTACATGATCGCCGCCTACCCGTCGATCGGACGCGAGGCGGACGTCATCATCCCGGTGGTCGGCGAGTGCGACGACTCGTGGCTCAACGACATCGCCGGCGGCCACGTGCACTCGAACCACGTGCACGACGCCATCGAGAACGCCCGGGGCGGCCCGGTCGACGAGGGCAACGTCGGCGGCGGCACCGGCATGATGACCTGCGGCTTCAAGGGCGGCATCGGGACCTCCTCGCGCCGGCTGCCGCAGGACCTCGGCAGCTACACGGTGGGCGTCCTGGTGATGAGCAACTTCGGCAACCGGGAAGATCTCAGGGTGGACGGCATCCCGATGGGCCGCATCCTGGCGCCGCGCTACGCCCACCTGGAGGAGCGGCGCTCGAGCTACGGCAGCATCATCGCCATCGTCGCGACCGACGCCCCTCTCATCGCCCACCAGCTCACCCGCCTGTCCAAGCGGGTCGCGCTGGGCATCGGGCGCGCCGGCTCCTTCGCCGCGCACAACTCGGGCGAGATCGTCGTCTCCTTCTCCAACGCAAACTCGGTTCCCCGCCAGCAGAAGCGCCCGGTCTACCGGCTGCGCGTCCTGCACGACCACCGGATGGATCCGCTCTACCAGGCGGCGGTCGAGGCCACCGAGGAGGCCATCCTGAACGCGCTCTGCATGGCGACCGACATGGATGGCGTGGACGGCCACTTCGCCCCCGCCCTGCCGCTCGAGGAGCTGACCGCCATCTACGAGCGACACCTGGCGGCCCGCAACCTGTCGTGAACCGGGCGGCGCGCTCCGCAGGGTCCGTCCGGTCACACTGGCTGGCAAGTCCGGGTCGCGCGCGGGGTTAGCGCCGGCATTTCGCTTGCAGCCTCCTGTGTCGCATGTCACCCGGAGTGCCCCTCGCGCGCGGCAGTCGCGTCGGAGCCTACGAGGTGATCCGCCGCCTCGGCTCCGGTGGCATGGCAACGGTGTACGAGGCGCTGGCGCCCGGCGGCGAGCGGGTCGCGCTCAAGGTCCTGGCCCCCGAGATGGGCGAGGGGCTGCGCGCGGCGCGCTTCGCCCGCGAGGTGACGAGCGCAGCCCGGCTGCGCCACCCGGGTTGCGTTCGACTCATCGACCGGGGCTTCCTGCCCGACGGCACCCCGTTCCTGGTCACCGAGCTCCTGGCCGGTCCCACCCTGCGCGACGCGCTCGCGCAGCGCTTCTCCATCGCGGAGGTGGTGCTGGCCGGCATCGAGATGTGCGACGCGCTGGCCCACGCGCATCGGGCCGGAGTCCTCCACCGCGACATCAAGCCGGAGAACATCATGTTCCGCGAGCCCGGCCGCCGCGGCGGAGTCGTGCTCATCGACTTCGGTCTCTCGCGCCTGTTCGACGACGCCCCGCTGACCGCGGTGGGGACCTGCCTGGGTTCTCCCTCCTACCTGGCGCCCGAGCGGCTGCTCGAGCGCGGGTGCGACGAACGGGCCGACCTGTACGCCGTCGGCGTCGTCCTCTACGAGCTCCTGTGCGCCAGGCCGCCCTTCGTCGGCGACAGCCCGCTCGCGATCGGCCGCCGGCACGTGCTCGAGCTGCCGCGGCCGGTGCGCGAGCGCCGCCCCGCCACGCCGCCGGCGCTGGCCGCCGTCGTCCACCGCGCGCTCGAGAAGGACCCGCCCCGCCGCTTCGCCCGCGCCGAGACCATGGCGGCTGCGCTCGCCAGCGTGGCCGTGCCGGCGCATATTTCGCGCCCGCCGCGGGCCTCCGATTCCCTCGCCTGACCCCTTCCCGGGCTCGCTGGAGAGGGCATATTCTCGCGCCGGGGGGACTGCGATGTCCGACGAGCACGTCGATAGAAAGCATCTGCGCATCACGGGTCAGCACAAGGCGATGGGCGACGAGGCCCACATCCTGGTCACCGAGGAGAAGCCGGGCCGGGTCACCGTCATCGTGACGCAGGCGTTCGGGCCGCGCGGCGACTCCCTGGTCGGCATCTCGGGGGTCGAGTTCGACGGCTACCCGGCCCTGACGCTGCTCGTCCAGGCCGGCGAGCGCGAGGGGCTCCTGCACCTCTCGCCGATCCACGGCGACGACCGCAAGGCCGGCTTCACCGACATCCCGAAGGGCACCCGCTGCCGCCTGCTCTGTCCGGTGTCGCGCGAACCGCTCGAACCGATTCCGGTCGACATCGAGGTGACCGACCCGGGCGACCAGACCGACTACTTCGCCATCTACCTGACGCCGCAGCTCAGCATGGGCTCCATCGTCGCGATCAGCGACGTCTGGGGCCACTACCACTCGCGGATCGTCGACAACTTCGAGCTCATCTCGCTCTGGGATCGCTAGGCGCGCGCGCCGCCTGCTGTACCAGGGCTGCGCAACCGGCGCCTGGGCGCGGACTTGCCGCGCCGCGACGGGCACTCGTGTGGGTGGCGGTTACACGAATCACGCCGCCTCGGGTGTACGAAGCTTGCAGTGTGCGCAGCCGGCTCCCCCGGTGGGCTGGGGCCTCACGCGGGCTTACGCTGGCACGCGAGGTGAATCGACAGCCGGGCATGAGGCTTCCACGACATACGCTCGACCCGTACGCCGATGTGTCGCCGGTTCTCCAGATCGGACGCTCCGAGGTGGAGCACAGGTTCCTGGTCGACGGCGACGCTGCCGTCCGCTTCGTCGCGCAGGTGGGCGAGCACCTCGACGAGGAGATCCACGACCGGAGCAATCCGGTGAACGTCCTGGTCACCACCTACTTCGACACCGAGGACCGCCGGCTGTTTCAGACCAGCCGGCAGACCGGGCTCGGCCGGGTGCGCATCCGGCAGTACGCCAGCGCCGCCACCGCCGAGGATAGCGGCTTCATCAGCGCGACCTGCGCCTTCGAGCTCAAGGAGTCGACCGGCGAATCGCGCCGCAAGGCCCGCATCGTCGCCACCCCCGACGACATCGACCGGCTGCTCTACCAGGACGACTGGCTGCGGGAATCGCACGCCAGCGCGGTCAGCACGATGCCGCTCTTCCGGGCCGCCAGCGCGATCGGCACCGGCGCGCTGCGCCCGACCCTCACCACCACCTTCCGCCGCCGCGCCTGGATCGGCCCGGAGATCCGCGTCACCGTCGACGATGGGATCCTGTTCGCGGCGCCCGGCGGACTGCGCCGGCCGGGTGACCCCGCCGCGCCGAACGGCGTGTTCAGCCGCCTGCCCCACAGCGTGATCGAGGTGAAGCTGGGCGTGTGCCCGCCCGACTGGCTGGTGGAGGCGATGCGCGGGCACCGGCTGTCGGAGCGCTTCACCAAGTACCGGGACGGCCTCCTGGCAGCGCAGCGTATCGAGGCGCTGGCGACCGCCGCCCGCTCCGCCGCCTTCGCCAGCCGCTCGCCGCGGACCACGCTGCGCGCCTTCGAGCACGAGCCCTCACGCACCGGGGTCTCCTCGGTCTGGGGCGAGCCGACCCGCGCCTGAGGTCGCGCGCCGACGTCAGCCGCCGATGACGACCGGCAGGCGGCGCGGGCCCCAGGAGCCGGGGCGCTTCTCGAAGCGACCGGCGATCGGGGCGCCGCAGTCGCTGCAGGCCGACTCGCGGATGCGGTACTTGCCCAGCCGGTACCAGTCGCGCTCGATGAGCAGGGCGCCGCAGCTGCCGCAGTAGGTGCTCTGCCCGTCGGCGTCGTGCACGTTGCCGGTGTAGACGTGCCGGAGCCCGTGCGCCCTGGCCTGCTCGCGCGCGCGCCGCAGGGTGGCGCCCGGCGTGTGCGGCACGTCGGTCATCTTGAAGTCGGGGTGGAAGGCGGTGAAGTGGAGCGGCACCTCGGGGCCGAGCGTGCGCGCGAACCAGTCGCACTGGCGATCGATCTCCTCCACCGAGTCGTTGTGCCCGGGGATGAGGAGGGTCGTCACCTCGAACCAGACGTCGGTCTCGTGGCGCAGGTAGCGCAGGGTCTCCAGCACCGGATCGAGATGGGCGTAGGTGACCTTGTGGTAGAAGTCCTCGCTGAACGCCTTGAGGTCGACGTTGGCGGCGTCCATGTGGGCGAAGAATTCGCCGCGCGCCTCCTCGGTGATGTAGCCGGCGGTCACCGCCACGGTCTTGACGCCGCGCTCCCGGCAGGCCCGGGCGACGTCGATGGCGTACTCGGCCCAGATGACCGGGTCGTTGTAGGTGAAGGCCACGCTGCGGGCGCCGGCGCGCACGGCGGCGTCTGCGATCGCCTCCGGGCCGGCCTGGTCGGCCAGCCGGTCCCACTCGCGCGCCTTCGAGATGTCCCAGTTCTGGCAGAACTTGCAGCCGAGGTTGCAGCCGGCGGTGCCGAACGAGAGCACCGAGGTGCCGGGCAGGAAGTGGTTGAGCGGCTTCTTCTCGATCGGATCGATACAGAAGCCGGACGAGCGGCCGTAGGTGGTGAGCACCATCCGGCCGCCCTGGTTCATGCGGACGAAGCAGAACGCCCGCTGCCCCTCGCCGAGCCGGCAGGCGCGCGGGCAGAGCTGGCAGAGGATCTTTCCCCCTCCGTCGGGCGTCCACCACCGGCCCTCGTGCTCTCCGTCGACCACGGGGGGAGCGTAGCAGACGGCCAGATCTGGCGAAGGCCGCCAAATCCGGGTAGTCTGCGCCCGCGGATGAGTGTAGCTCGCACGGCATGTCGAGTCGCCGCGGCGCTCTGGCTGAGCATGGCGGCCGCCTGCGGCAAGGAGAAGGAGCCGGCCAAGGGGCGAATCCTGGTCGAGGACGACAAGCCGCCCCCCGCCCAGGCCATCGGCGTCCTGGCGGTCGACTTCAAGTGCGAGTCGGTGGTCGCGCCCGAGACGGTCGAGGCCGCGGTCGGCAAGCCGCTCGATCCGGTCGACACCAACTTCACGCCGCCGCAGGGGGTGGCCAAGCCCTGCCAGTACGCCAGCGCCATCCCGGAGCAGCCGGAGGACTGGAGCTGGGACCTCGACTGCCGCGAGCGCGCCATGGGCGACGGCGCCCGCCTGATGGCGGAGCACGCCACCAAACCGGGCGCCAAGGCGGTCCTGGTCGGGCGCTCCGGCCTCGACCACTCGGGCGTCCAGCTCATCTTCTTCGACGACGACGCCCCCTGCTACGTGCGGGTCAACGGCCCCAGCGAGGCGGCGCGCCTCGCGCTCGCCCGCGCCATCGCCGAGGGCCTCACCCGGCGCAACGCGCCCGGCAAGGTGAGCTTCGTCGAGGTCAAGACCGGCGAGATGCAGCCGGAGAGCGGCGCCGGCGGCGACAAGAAGTAGCGCCGGGTCGACGTTGCGCGCCGGTTCCGACACCAGGTTCCGCGAGCTGAGAGAGCTCGCCGCTCTCGCGCTGCCGCTCTGCGTCGGCCACGCCGGCGTCCACTTGATGAGCGTGGTCGACACGGCGGTCCTCGGCCACTACCGCGACGCCTCGATGGCCGGCGCCGGCATCGGTGGCGGGGTCCTGTTCGCCTTCATGGTGCTCGGCATGGGCACGGTGATGGGGATGGACACCCTGGTGCCGCAGGCGCTCGGCGCCGGCGAGACCACCCGCGCCCGGCAGCTGCTCTCGAGCGGCACGCGGCTGGCCCTGGTCGCCTCGCTGCCGCTCGCAGCGATGATCGCGCTGGCGGCCTGGCTGTTCCGGTTCACACCGGTCGACCCCGAGGTGGCCAGCGAGGCCTCGGCCTTCCTGATCGGACGGCTGCCCGGATTGATCCCGTTCATGGTCTACACCGCGCAGCGCTCCTACCTGCAGGCCCACCACGTCACGCGCCCGATCGTGGTGGCGATGGTGATCGGCAATGTGGTCAACCTGTGCGGCGACTGGGTGCTCGTCATGGGGGACGAGGGCCTCGCGCGCATCGGACTGCCCGGCGTCGGGCTGCCGGCGATGGGCGCAATGGGCGCGGGGTTGGCGACCAGCGGCGTCAACCTCTGCTCGTTCGTCGTCTTCTGGCTGGCGGTCAAGAAGCTCGAATCGGGCGGCCCGGTCGCGCGCGACCCCGCCCTGTCCCGCGCGATCGTCCGGCTCGGTCTGCCCATCGGCCTCCAGCTGGTGGCCGAGGTGGGCGTCTTCGCGCTGACCGGGATCCTCGCCGGGACGCTGGGCAAGATGCCAGCCGCCGATCACCAGGTCGCGCTGTCCCTGGCCAGCCTGTCGTTCAGCATGGCGATCGGGGTCGGCGCCGCCACCTCGGTGCGGGTCGGGCGCGCGGTCGGCGCCGGCGATTCCCCGGCGGCGCGGCGCGCGGGCGGTCAGGGCATCACCGTCGGCGCCCTCCTGATGGGCACCTCCGGGCTCTTCTTCATCCTGATGCCGCGCCCACTGGCGGGCCTGTTCACCGACGACCCTGCGGTGATGGACGCGGCTGTGCCGCTGATCCGGATCGCGGCGGTGTTCCAGCTGTCGGACGCCATCCAGGCGGTGTCGGCCGGGGCGCTGCGCGGAGCGGGCGACACCCGGTTCAGCTTCGTGGCCAATGTGTTCGGCCACTACGCCATCGGCTTGCCGGTGGCGGCCGGGCTCGGCTTCGCCGCCAACATGGGCGCCGCCGGCCTCTGGTGGGGCCTCTCGCTCGGGCTCACCGCGGTGGCGGTGGTCCAGTCGGTGCGCTTCGCCCGCATCACCTCGCGGCCGATCGCACGTAGCGGTTGAAGGGAGCCTGCCGCCCGGCGTAGGTTCCGCGCATGGTGCGGTCCGTCGCCATCTTGATCCTCTGCGCCGGAGCCTGCGCCTGCGGCGGCGGCGACGACGAGGAACATCCGACCGGGCCGGCCGCGATCACGGTCCTCCACTACGACTACGCCTTCGATCTCGACAGCCGCGCGGCGGCGGTGGTCGCCACCCTGCGCATCGAGTCGCCGGGCGACTGCGTCAGCCTGCCGATGCGCGCCGGCGGCCTCGAAGGGGTCCTGCTCGGCGGCGAGCCGATCTCCGACGGTGCGCTCGAGGGCGGCGTCCTCACCGCCTGCGGCCGCGGCTGGGAGGCCGGCGAGGAGACCGCGCTCGAGGCCCACATGGTGGTGGCGCTCGAGACCTGGGACGATTCGCAGGTCGGCTACTCGGTCGCCACCGACGCCGAGGGAGCGCCCTTCCACTACCTGGTGAGCTGGATCGGCGGCTGCGACCAGTTCGGGCCGTGCGACTCGGCGCCCGACCGGTTCGCCACCTACCGCTTCACCGTCACGCATGCGCCGGACATCCAGGTCCTCTGCCCCGGCTCGGTGGTGCAGGGCGCGCCCGACACCGTCTGCGAGCTCACCCAGGCGGCCCCGACCTACAGCGGCTTCGGCCTGGCCGCCGGCCCGAGCTGGCTCGAGGTGCCGCTCGGCGACTGGGGCGGCATCGACGCGGTGCTCTACGACATGCCGAGCGTCGACATGGCGGCGGCGTTCGACCCCGACGTCCACGCCCACTTCGTCGACTGGATGGCGGAGCGCTTCGGCCCCTACCCGTACGGCGACCAGCTGCGCTTCTTCGTCGGGCCGACCTACTGGAGCGGCTTCGAGCACCCGGGCAACATCGCGCTGTCGGACATCCTGCACACCGCGCCGTCCGATTACGCCGATCCGCTGACCCACGTGGTCGACCACGAGATCGCCCACCAGTGGGCCGGCGACCACACCACGCTGGCCGCCAGCCGCGACTTCGTCTGGAAGGAGGCGATGGCCGAGTACCTGAGCTTCGTCTTCGAGGCGGAGGAGCTGGACCCGGAGGACGGGCTCACCACCGCGCGCGCCTGGAAGCGGTTCGCGGTCGGCGCCCAGTTCTACCCGGTGCCGGAGGAGGAGCCGCCGCTCCTCGACTACTACGGCGACGTCTACGGGCCGGGGCCGATGATCCTCTTCCGCCAGATCGAGGGGATGTACGGGCGCGAGGCGGTGATGACGGCGCTGGCCGAGCTGATCGGCGGCGAGGAGACCGCCGCCCGCTCGATCGAGGACGTCCAGGCAGCGCTCGAGGCGGCGACCGGGGCCGACCTGCAGAACTACTTCGATACCTGGATATTCGGCAGAGATGCCCCCGCCTGGCCGGTCTACCAGGTCGAGTGGAGCCAGACCCGGGCCGGGCCGCTCAGCTACACGGTCCGCCAGAGCTTCCCAGCCGAGCCGCTGTACGGCTGCGCCTTCGCGGTCGCCTTCACCCGCGACGCCCAGCGGGCCGACACCTGGATCGATCTCGGGCCCGACGGCACCGCCGAGGTGACCGGGACCATCGAGCCGGGCTTTCACGCCACCGAGGCGGTGGTCGACCCGGACGGCAACTGCCTGGCCTTCCAGTCCGCCGCGGTGGCCGCGCCGGCACCCCTACGCCGCCACCCCTGGCGCGCGGCTCAGTGAAAGTCGACCGAGCACTGCACCTGGCTGTCGGGCTCGTGGACGGGTGAGATGCACATGCCGCTCTTGCCGTTCCGCTCGTTCCGGCAGAGCAGCCCGGAGGCGCAGTCGTCGTCGTCGTCGCACCAGTCGCCGCAGTACTCGTGGATGAAGGTCGTGCCGAGCTCGTTGCCGGCGTCCAGGCAGGCCGTGTCGGCCGAGGAAAACTGGTCGAGCGGGCGGCAGACCAGGTCACCGTCGCACTCCCAGTTGAACCAGCAGCGCTCGCCCCAGTCCTTCCAGCCGAACCAGCCGTCGCTCTTGCCCATGTCGGCCGGGCATTCGGCGGCGGTGAGCTCCTCGGCGCGGGAAGGATCGTCTTCGCAGGCCTGGTAGAAGGCGTCGGAGACCGCGCCGGCGCACAGCTCGACGAGCTCGGCGCCCCGCTGGCAGGTCGGGTCGATCTCGACGGCATCGTCGCTGGCGCAGCCGGCGAGGAGAACGAGGGGCAGGAGGCAGGTGTGGATTCGCATGGCGTCGTCGTCGGGCTCGGGCTCAGTGAAAGTCGACCGAGCAGATCGCCTGGCGCTCGACCTCGTGGTCGGGTGACACGCACATGCCGTTCGCCAGGATCTCCTCGTTGCGGCAGAGCAGGCCGTCGGCGCAGTCGTCGTCGTCGTCGCACCAGTCGCCGCACCAGTCGCCGGCGAAGGCCCGCCCCTTCTCCCGGCCCGGTTCCAGGCACACCTGGTCGCTCGGCACCTCGTACTCGAGCGGGCGGCACTCGAGACCATCGCCGCACTCCCAGTTGAACCAGCAGCGCTCGCCGTGCTCTTTCCACCCGAGCCAGCCGTCGCTCTTGCCCATGTCGGCCGGGCATTCGGCGGCGGTGAGCTCCTCGGCGCGGGTGGGATCGTCCTCGCACGCCTGGTAGAACGCGTCGGGGACCGCGCCGGCGCACAGCTCGATGAGCTCGGCGCCCTGCTGGCAGGCCGGATCGATCTCGTCAGAAGCGTCGCTGGCGCAGCCGACCAACAGGACGAGGGGCAGGAGGCAGGTGGACAGTCGCATGGCGCCGCCGTAGAGCACGGCGCGTGCCGGCCGCAACCGCGCGAACCCCATCAGGCGCGCCAGGTCGGCCGGCCCCAGGGGCAGTCATTCCCCTGGCCAGGGACCATCCTTCTCCTGGCCAGGGACGGACGGCTCCGCGGCGCTCTAGTCGTCGGCGACGCCGGCCTCGATCTCGTACTTCTTCATCAGCTTGCGGAAGTACTTGCGATCGATGTCGGCCTCGCGGGCGGCGTGCGAGATGTTGCCGCCGTGCCGCTTGAGCAGCGAGATGATGTAGTCGCGCTCGAACGACGACACCCAGCGCTCCTTGGCGTCCTTGAAGGTGACGTCGCCGCCGATGAGCTCGGCCGACGGCCGCGGCGCTTCCAGCGTGGGCATCGGGGTGTTGCCGCCGCCGAGGGCGTAGATCGATTCGGCGGTGTGCGGCCGCATGGTGCGCGGCCGCGCGTCGCGGATGTGCTCCGGCAGATCGTCCGGCTGGATGACCTCGCTGTCGCTGAACGAGACCGCGCGCTCGACCACGTTGACCAGCTCGCGGACGTTGCCCGGCCACTCGTAGGCCGACAGGCAGGCCAGCCCGCTGGGCGACACCGCCTTGACCCGCGTCTCCCCGTTCGAGCCGCGGTTGTACTTCTGGCTCTTGAGGAAGTGGCCGACCAGGAGCGGGATGTCGTCCGGCCGCTCGCGCAGGGCCGGCAGGTGCAGCCGCACCACCGAGAGCCGGTAGAACAGGTCCTGGCGGAAGCGCCCCTCGCGCACCTCGGTCTCGAGGTTGCGGTTGGTCGCCGCGATGATCCGGACGTCCACCTTGATCGACTTGGAGGAGCCGACCCGCCTCACCTCGCGCTGCTCGAGGGCGCGCAGGAGCTTGGGCTGGAGGTCGATCGGCAATTCGCCCAGCTCGTCGAGGAACAGGGTCCCGCCGTCGGCCAGCTCGAACAGGCCCTGCCGCGTCATGACCGCGCCGGTGAAGGAGCCCTTCTCGTGGCCGAACAGCTCGCTCTCGATCAGGTTGGGCGGCACCGCGCCGCAGTCGAAGATGATGAGCGGCCCCTTGGCGCGCGGCGACAGGTTGTGGATCGACTGGGCGACCACCTCCTTGCCGGTCCCGGTCTCCCCCTCGATGACCACCGTGGTGTTGGTCGGCGCGATCTTCTCGATGATGGCGTAGATCTCGCGCATCCGCGCGTTGCGCCCGATGAGGTCGCCGCAGCGGTCGGTGTCCGACGGGACGATCTCGACCTGCTCCTCGCGCGCGTTGAACTTGAGCTGCTGCTGCCCGACCGAGATCATGCAGCCGGGCTTGAGGTAGGCCTCGCGGATCCGGACCTTGTTGATGAAGGTGCCGTTGGTCGACCGGAGATCGACCAGGACGTAGCCGGAGTCCTCCTGGACGATCCGGCAGTGGTAGCGCGACACGGTGTCGTCGCGCAGCACGATGTCGTTGTCCTCCATGGCGCCGATGGTGATCTCTTCCTTCTCGAACTGGAGCTCGGGCGCCCCGCTCGGCGGGGACAGAGAGCATCGGCGCAGGTGCAGCATCGGCCGCAGGTCGCCGCCGTACTGGATCTTGGTCGGCGGGACGAAGTCGGGGAACTTGCCGCCTCCGGGCAGCGACCGCCCGCCATCGCTCGGGTTTCCGGCTGAGGACATCTGACCCAGAATACTCCTCCGAAACGCTGGTGACAACAGACCCGGTCGCCGGTACGGTGGCCTGGATGGCGCAGGAGCTGGACCACTTCCTGGACGAGGAGGGGCAGGTCCGCCTGGTCGAGCGCCGCTTCGTGGTCGAGGAGGCCTTCGCCGGGTTCCGGCTCGACCACTACCTCAAGCGCAAGATCCCGCGACTTTCCCGCACCCGGTTGCAGCAGATCATCCGCACCCAGCTCATCGCCCCGCGCCCGATGAAAGCCAGCTCAGCGGTCCAGGTAGGCGACCAGCTGGTCATCCGCCGCCCGGCTCGCCCGGAGCCGAGCTGCCCGCGCACGATCGGCGTCCTCCATCGCGACGAGCACGTGCTCGTCATCGACAAGCCGGCCGGCCTGCCGGTCCACGCCTCGGCCAAGTTCTACTTCAACACCGTCACCCGCGTCCTCGCCGAGACCTTCCCGGGCGAGCCGCTGCAGATCGCCCACCGCCTCGACCGCGAGACCTCCGGCGCCCTGGTGGTCGCGCGCGGCTTCACCGCCGCCTCGCGTCTCAAGACCGCGTTCGCCCGCAAGCAGGCGAAGAAGGCCTACCTCGCCATCGTGCGCGGCGCCCCCGACTTCGAGTCGCGCGAGGTCGACATCCCGATCGCCATCAACGACGCGCCGGGTGGGCTCGACGTCCGCATGGTGCCGCGGGCCGACGCTCCTCCCGCGCTGACCCGGGTCGCGGTGGTCGAGCGCCGCGCCGGCTGCGCGCTGGTCCGCGCCGAGCCGGTCACCGGCCGGCAGCACCAGATCCGCGCCCACCTGGCCGCCATCGGCCACCCGATCGTCGGCGACAAGATCTACGGCCACGGCGACGACCTCTTCCGCGCCTACTGCGCCGGCGGCCTCACCGACGAGCTCCTCGCCCTCCTCGAGCTCCCGCGCCACGCCCTCCACGCCGCCTCCATCGAGATCCCCCATCCCGCCACCGGCGACCCGCTCCGCGTCGAATCGCCGCTGCCCGCCGACCTCGCCGCCTACCTCGCCTCCCACTAGGAAGCAGGAGCGGTTGACCAACCGCCAGCCAAAGCCGCCAAAGCCGCCAAAGCCGCCAAAGTCAGATCAGTTTCTCTCTCTGAACCAAGAATTCTCCGTTTGGCGTGCTTGGCGCATTTGGCGGTTCAATCCTGCTGTCGGTGAGATCAGTCGTCCCAGACGATGGAGAAGGGAAGGCGGGCCTGGGGGACGCCGGGCTGATACCAGACGGAGCCGGGGATGGCCTGGAGCAGCGCCTTGTCGGCGCCGAGCGGCAGCATCTTCTCGAGCAGCGAGCGCTCCGCCTCGGCCTGCCGGTCGGCGTCGCTGCGGGCCAGGCCGCCGAGCAAGAGGCCGAGCAGGCTGGTGCTCTCCTGGGGCAGGAGGACGAGGCGGACCTCGCGGTCGCCGGACAGGCCGACCCGCCGCTTGGCCAGCTGGATCGCGTCGCCGATGTTGCCGAATCCGTCGATGAGGGAGATCGGCTTGGCCTGCAGCCCCGTCCACACCCGGCCGCGTCCGACCTGGTCCACCTGCGCGGTCGACAGGTTGCGCCCCTCGGCCACCGCGCGGATGAAGCGGCCGTAGTAGTAGTGGAGCTTGCGCTTGAGCATCTTGAGCTCGTTCTCGTCCCACGGCCGGACCCAGCTGTCCATGTCGGCCAGCTGGCCGCGCTTGTAGGTGCTCCAGGTGATGCCGAGCTTGCCGAGCAGCCCGGAGAAGTCGAACTTGCCGTTGAAGATGCCGATCGACCCGGTGATGGTCAGCGGATCGGCCAGGATGGTGTCGCAGCCGGCCGCCGCGAAGTAGCCGCCCGATGCGGCGACGTCGCCCAGCGAGCAGATGATCGGCTTGATGCCGCGCGTCTTGAACACCTCGCGCGCCATCAGCTCGGAGGCCAGCGCGCTGCCGCCCGGTGAGTTGATGCGCAGGATGATCGCCTCGACCTTGGGGCTGGCGCGCGCCGCGGCGATCGCCGCCGCGATGGTCTCGCCGCCCGACAGGCGGATCCCGATGAACGGGATGACCGCGCTCTTGCCGTCGACGATGTCGCCGTCGATGTAGATGACCGCGATGGTCGGGTAGTCCCAGCGCTCGTCGCGCTCGCTCGGAGCCGGCATCACCGGGATCGCCTCGCCCATCTCGCGCACGACCTCGTCGGACAGCTGCTCCGGCGTCACCACGCGGTCGACCAGGTCCGGGATCTTGCGCAGCTCGCCCGAGGTGTAGGGACCGTTGTCGATGAGGACGCGGACCCGCGCCGGGTCGATCCCGCGCCCGCCGCCGATGGCCTGCACCACGTGCTCGTACATGCTGTCGTAGAGCTCGTTGCGCGAGGTGAACGCCGGCTCGGTCGGGCCGGTGCGGGTGTAGGCCTCGGGCGCGCTCTTGTATTCCTCGATCTTCTCGAACTGGGCGACCACGCCCAGCTTGTCGAACAGCCCCTTGAAATAGAGCGACGTTGCCGACATGCCGGCGAGCCGGAGCCCGCCGGCCGGGTCGAGGTAGATCTTGTCGGCCACCGAGGCCAGGAAGTAGTCCTTGGTGGTCCCCTGCACCATGTAGACGAAGACCTTCTTGCCGGCGGCGCGCACCGAGGCCAGCCCCTGGCGGATCTCGTTGGTCGCCGCCCAGCCGGCCGACAGGCCGTCGATCTGCACCAGCACCGCGGCCACCGCCTCGTCGCGCGAGATGAGCCTGAGCTGGGCGACCAGGCGGGTGAGCTCGCGCTCGCTCACGTCCCCCTTGAGGTCGATCTGCTCGATGCGGCGATCCTGCGACAAGACCGAGGGGACGTCCTCCTCGCTCACCCGCATGACGGCGGTGATTCCGGCGAAGCGGCCGTCGCCGTCGCCGTCGAAGGCGCTCGTCGCGTAGCCCGCGGTGCCGAGCCCGCCGAACGAAAGCTCGACGCCACCGGTCACCCGGGTCTCGCGCCGCTCGACGGTGCCGGTGCCCGACGGGCCCAGGTCGAGCTGGAACAGGCTCCGGTTCTCGACCTGGGCGCGCAGGTAGACGCCGCGCACCACCCGCCACGAGCCGCGCAGCCAGCCGTCGATGTCGTCGCCATTGGAGAAGTCGGTCCGGATCTCGCCCAGCCGACCGCCCAGCCCGAGCTCCAGGCGGTCGTCGCCGGTCGGCCGGGTCACCACCTCGAGCTCGTAGCGGCGCTCGACCGGGGCGCCGGCCACCACCGGCTGGCCGAGGTCGCGCAGCGCCAGGCCGGCGGCCAGGTGGGCTCCGAACCTCACCGAGGCGCCGAGGTCGAAGGTGTCGAGCCCGCGCAGCGCGGCGCCCGACTCGTCGAAGAAGTGGTGCCAGCCGACCCCGATGGCGGCCATCCGGCCGAGCGGCAGCGAGGTCGCCAGGGTGAAGCGGGTCGGACTGCCGGGATCCGGCGCCAGCACCACCCGCGGCGGCGACAGGAACTCGAGCCCGAGCCCCCAGCCCAGCCGCGGGAGGAGCTTGCCGCCGAACGTGCCGGCCGCGAACATGCCCCAGCCGGATCCCGCCGAGGTGGCCTCCTCCTCGTCGGGCACGAGATCGAGCGCCAGTGCCAGCTGCCAGCCGCCCAGGAAGTGGAGGCCGGCCGGGTTCTGCGACACCGCCAGCGCGTCCGCCTCGCCGGCGATCCCGCTGGTCGGCAGGTTGACGCCGGCGGTCGGCTCCTCGGCGTAGCGCGACGACGACGGCTCCGGCTGGGCAGCGACCTCGGCCGACGCCACCAGGAGGACGAGGAGGGCGGCGGCGGTGAACGCCCCTGGGTGTCCGGCGCGGGAGTTTTTCATTGTCGTTGGGGCATAATACCCGGGTGGCGGGCGACGACGGCCTCCTGGAACGCCATCCGCTCCTGCTCGGGCTCGAGCCGGCGCAGATCGAGCGGCTGGCCGAGACCGGCGAGATCGAATCGTTCCGGGTCGGCGACGCCATCGTCGAGGACGGCTCGCTCGGCGACTCGATGTACCTGCTCCTGGCCGGCTCGGCCGCCGTGGTCAAGCAGAAGCGGCTCCTGGCCGAGCTGCGCGCCGGCGACTTCTTCGGCGAGATGTGCCTGGTCGAGCCGGCCCCGCGCTCGGCCAGCGTGGTGGCGCGCGAGAGCACCTTCGTCTTCCGGCTGCCGCACGCCGCCCTGCAGCGGCTGGCGCAGGAGGATCCGCGCGCGTTCAACCACGTGCTGGTCCGGGTCGTGCGCGCGCTGTCCCAGCGGCTCCGGCGGACCAACCAGCTCCTGTCGTCGGTCGGTCACCTGGCCGACTGGCTGGCCGGCTCGCTGGTATAACCGCCTGCCATGAAGATCGGACTGGTCGGCTACCCGGGCAGCGGCAAGAGCTCGGTGTTCAGCGCGCTCACCGGACAATCGGTCGAGACCGGCTACGGGTCGCAGAACCGGACCAACCTCGGCGTGGTGAAGGTGCCGGACTCGCGGGTGGACGCCCTCTCGCGCCTGTTCTCGCCCAAGAAGACCACCTACGCCGAGATCACCTTCAGCGACGTCGGCGGCGGCCACGGCGAGGGCATCGATCGCGCGGCGCTGAACGGGATGCGCGAGGCCGACGCGCTGTGCCAGGTGCTGCGCGCCTTTCCCGACGCCGCCGGCGACGCGCCGGATCCGATGCGCGAGCTCACCGGCCTCGAGACCGAGACCATCCTGGCCGATCTGGAGCTGGTCGAGAAGCGGATCGCCAAGCTGACCAAGGAGCGGACCGACCCGCGCGAGCTCGAGCTGATGAAGCGGCTCGAGCAGTCGCTCAGCGCCGAGAAGCCGATCCGCGCCACCGAGATGAGCGAGGCCGAGCGCAAGATGGTGACCGGCTACCGGTTCCTCAGCCAGAAGCCGCTGCTCCTGGTCCTCAACGTGCCGGAGGCGCAGGCCGCCGCCCCGGCCCCCGGCGGGCTGGCGGCGGCCGCCGCCGAGCGAAAGCTCGGCCTGGTGGTCCTGTCCGCGCAGGTGGAGATGGAGATCGCGCAGCTGCCGGCCGCCGAGCAGGCCGAGTTCCTCCAGTCGCTCGGCCTGACCGAGCCGGCGGTCAACCGGTTCATCCACGCCGCCTTCCAGCTCATCGACCTGGTCTCGATGCTCACCGCCGGGCCGGACGAGTGCCGCGCCTGGCCGATCCAGCGGGGCACCGCGGCGCCGCGCGCGGCCGGCAAGATCCACTCCGACATCGAGCGCGGCTTCATCCGCGCCGAGGTGTGCCGCTGGGACGACCTGGTGGCGCTCGGCAGCGAGGCGAAGTGCCGCGATGCCGGCAAGCTGCGCATCGAGGGCAAGGAGTACATCGTCCAGGACGGCGATGTGGTCAACTTCCGGTTCAACGTGTGACGATCGCGTGCCGCCAGATCCTGCTCGTCTTCGCGGCCGCTTGCGGGGGCACCGCCGGCCCCTCTGCCCTGCCGGGCCCGGCCGCTGGTAACCTGGCCGCCGTGGAGCCGCACGTCTCGCCCGCCGGGCCCGAGGCCGGATGGCCCGCGCTGGACACCTCGTTCATCGCCCAGCAGACGGCGACTCTCAACTTCCAGCTGGGCAAGCCGGGCTGGATCTGGGTGGCGCCGGACGGCGCCTCGGTGCTCTTCACCCGCTCGGGCGCGCGCTCCTTCGGGTCCGACCTCTACGCCTTCGACGTGGCGAGCGGCAAGGTCGAGCGCCTGCTGACCGCCGGCGAGCTTTTGACCGGCGGCAACGAGACCCTGTCGATCGAGGAGCGGGCGCGCCGCGAGCGGATGCGCCAGGTCACCCGCGGCATCAGCGGCCTGTCGGCGTCGGCGGACGGCTCCCGCCTGCTCATCCCGCTGTCCGGCCGGCTGTTCGTCTACGACAGGTCGCGGCGGAAGGCGCGCGAGCTGGCGATCCGCGGGACCGCGAACGCGCCGCAGATGTCGCCCGACGGCAAGCTGGTGGCGCTGATCCGGGACGGCGACCTCTACACCGTCGACGTCGCGCGCGGCCAGGAGAAGCGGCTCACCCGCCGGACCTCGGACGCCATCGAGTTCGGTCTCGCCGAGTTCGTCGCCCAGGAGGAGATGGGACGGATGAAGGGGACCTGGTGGTCGCCCGACAGCAAGTACCTCGCCTTCCAGAAGACCGACACCAGGCCGGTCGAGCTGCTCCACGTCGCCGACGCCACCCACCCGGAGGTCGCGCCGATCCCGTTCCGCTACCCGCGGGCCGGCAGCGACAACGCGGTGGTCGATCTCGGGATCGCGCCGGCGCGCGGCGGGCGCACCGTCTGGGTCAAGTGGGACCACAAGCGCTACCCCTATCTCACGACGGTGACCTGGAAGCCGAAGGCGCCGCTCACCATCGCGGTCATGAACCGCCGGCAGACCGAGCTGGTGCTGTACCAGGTCGACCCGAAGACCGGCGCCACCCGCCAGCTCCTCAGCGAGGAGGACGCCGCCTGGATCAACCTCGACCAGGAGATGCCGGCCTGGCTGGCGGACGGCAGCGGGTTCCTGTGGACCAGCGAGCGCGGCGGCGCCTGGCAGCTCGAGCTGCGCGACAAGAAGGGCGCCCTGGTGCGGACCCTGACCGGACTGGATTTCGGCTACCAGGGCTTCGCCGGGTTCGACCGCGAGCGCAAGGCGGCCTGGGTGACGGGCTCGGCCGATCCGCTGCAGAGCCAGGTCCACCGGGTGCCGCTCGACGGCTCGGCGATCGAGCGGGTGACGCGGCACGAGGGCGAGTACAAGCTGGTCGCCAGCGAGAAGTCGCCGGTCCACGTGCTGATCGCGCACCAGGCCGGCGAGACCAGCTGGACGGTGCGGCGCGGCGACGGTGCGGTGGCCGGCCAGCTGCCCTCGGTGGCGGAGAAGCCGCCGTTCAAGCCGGTGCGCGAGCTCACCACCGTCACGGTCGAAGGCCGGGTGTTCCACGCGGCGCTCATCCGCCCGCAGCACATGGACAAGGAGCGGCGCTACTCGGTCCTCTTGAACGTGTACGGCGGACCGCACGCGAGCATGGTCGACCTCGACCCCAACGCCTACCTGCTGGATCAGTGGTACGCCGACGCCGGCTTCGTGGTGGTGCGGATCGACGGGCGCGGCACCCCCAAGCGCGGGCGCGAGTGGGAGCGCGCGATCAAGAACGACCTGGTGACGGTGGCGATGGCCGACCAGGTGGCGGTGCTCAAGGCGCTGGGCGCCAGCCACCCCGAGATGGACCTGGATCAGGTCGGCGTCTTCGGCTGGTCGTTCGGCGGCTACATGGCGGCGATGGCGGTCCTCCTCGAACCCGACGTCTTCCGCGCCGCGGTGGCGGGGGCGCCGGTGACCGACTGGCGCGACTACGACACCTTCTACACCGAGCGTTACATGGGCCTGCCGGGCGAGAACGCCGCCGGCTACGAGCGGACCAGCGCGCTCACCCACGCCGAGTCGCTCAGGCGCCCGCTCCTCATGGTGCACGGCACCACCGACGACAACGTCTACTTCACCCACACGCTCAAGCTGTCCCAGGCGCTGTTCCGCGCCGGCCGCGACTTCGAGATGCTGCCGCTGGCCGGCTTCACCCACATGGTGCCGGACCCGGCGGTGAAGGCGCGCCTGGTCCACCGCATCGTCCGCTTCTTCCGCCAGCACCTCCAGCCGCCGCACTGAGGCGGACATGCTCCGGGCCTCTGCACTCCACCTGGTGCTGCTGGCGGCGGGCGCATGCGGCGGCGGCGACCATCCGGCGACCAGCACGGCCGGCGCGCCGGTCCGGCTGCGGCTCGCCGCCCTCGACGGCGGGGAGATCGACACCGCGGTCTACCTGGGGCGGGTGGTGGTCCTGCACCTGTTCACCACCGACGGGATGGCGTCGCAGCTCGACGACGATCAGCTGGCCGATCTCCACCGGCGCGAGCCGCGGCGGGTCGCGGTCATCGGGATCGCGGTCGACCCGGTCGGCTACGGGATCGCCAGCGCCTGGCGCCGCGGGATGGGCGCCCGCTACCTCATCGCGATGGCCGACGACGGCCTGCGGCGCGGCGCCGGCCCGCTCGGCATGGTCAAGACGGTCCCCACCACGGTCATCCTCGACCCACAGGGGCGCACGGCGCATCGCGTCGAGCGCCCGCTCGCGCGCGGCGAGCTGGCGAAGCTTGTCGCGCCGCTGCTCGGCGCTGCGCGCCGACAGTGATAGATTGATCGCCGATGCGCCGGGCAGGTCTCGCGGTGGCGATAGCGCTCTCGCTCTCCGTCGTCGCGATCGGCGGCGCCGCGGCGCAGCCGGCTCCCGGCCCGGCGCCACCGGTCGCGCGCGCCATCGGCGTGCTCGAGGTCGAGGTGGCAGGCGACGGCTCCGACGAGCTGCGCGGCCAGGTGTCGGCGGCGCTGGCGGCTGCGGTCACCGGCGCCGGCGCCACCCTGGTCGGCGAGCACAAGATCGCGCCGGTGGTCGCGCAGGACAAGGAGCTCGCCCACTGCCTGTCGGCCACCTGCCTCGAGAAGCTCGGCGCCAAGGTGGGGGTCAAGGAGCTCTTGCGCGCCCACGTCGCCGCCAGCGGCAACATCTACGAGCTCGATCTCGAGCTCCTGTCGCCCGCCGCCGAGGGCGGGCTGGCCGGACGGGTGCAGCGGACCTGCTCGGTCTGCACCGTGAGCGAGCTCAGCCAGATGGTCGCCACCGCCGCCTCCGACCTCCTGGCCGGACGCGGCGACGACGCCGGGGTCGAGGTCGAGATCCTGTGCCGCCCGAGCGGCGCCGAGATCGCCATCGACGACCAGCCGCGCGGCGCCGGCCCGGTCAAGGTCAAGCTGGCGCCCGGCCGCCACCGCGTGGTCGCCAGGCTCGATGGTCACAGCAACGCCTTCAAGGTCATCGAGGTGTCGACCACGGTCGGCGATCAGAAGTTCGAGCTGGTGCTCGCCCCGGCCGCGGCGCTGGGCGACGACGGCGGCCGGCCCTACCGCAAGCTCAAGTGGGTCACCGCGGGCGGGGCGGCCGCCGCGCTGGTCACCGGCATGACCCTCCTCCTGGTCGACGGCAACGGCACCTGCGGCGGCGGCGATGACAGCTGCCCGATGGAGTACGACACCAAGGCGGCCGGACTGCTCGGGCTCGCGGTCGGGGTCGCCGCCGGCGGCGCCAGCGCCTGGATGTTTGCCCGCGACGCCCGCTGACGGTCACGGGCAGGTGCCGGTTCCGTTCCCGAAGATCCTCCGCACGCCGGTCCAGCCGGCCGCGATCAGCTGATCGCGCAGCGCCAGCGCCTGGCAGTTGGGCAGCTGCGGGTTGTACCGGATGAGCAGAGACTTGGCGAGGCTGGTGAGCGACGGGAACTCGATGTTGGCCAGGACCGGGTTGCTCTCGATGCGCAGGTAGCCGCTGCTCGATGGGCTGCCGATCGATGTGAGCAGCGGGGCCCGGAGCTCGGGCGCCTGCGTCTGGAACGCGAGCACATGGCCACCGACCGAGGTCAGAGCCGGGAAGACCAGCGTGCCGCTGGTCGAGTAGAGGTTCATGTCGCCCGAGACGGTGGCGAGGGAGGGCAGGTCGATGGCGTCGTATGTCGTGACGTTCCCCACGACGGTGGCGAGCGACGGCGCGTCGAAGGCAACGTACAGGAGAAGGCTTCGAGACGTGGTCAGTGCCGGGACCGTGACGGACGCCTGGACGGTCAAGTCCCCTGCGCTCGCGAGCACCGACAGGTCCGCCGCGACCGCGAACGTGCCGGGGCCGTTGATGGCGGTCAGGGCGGGCAGCTCGACCGAGGTCAGCCCCGCGCCGGCGCCGATGTCGAGACCGCCGACGCCCATCGGGCCGGTGATGGCCTGGAGCCGGGGCAGATCGACCGTCGTCAGCGCGGGCCACGGGCACAGGCTCATGGCGCCGGCGCGCCGGAGCTGGGGCAAGCTCAGGGTGTCGAAGCTCGGAGTCTCGCCACCGAAGAAGCAGAACGTCGCCTTGCCGGTGATGGTGCGCAGCTCCGGCAGCGCCAGCCCGGTCGTGCTGTAGAGGGACAGACCGCCGACCAGGCGCAGCGACGGCAGGTTCTGGTCTCCGGTGTAGAAGAGCTCACCGCCGACGCTCGCGAGGAGCGGCGCGTCGAGTGGCCCGTTGAGCTCGCCGCCGATCGAGATCAGCGAGGGCGCCGTGGTCGGCACCGCGAAGACGGCGAAGTCGCCGATCGAGTCGAGGCACGGCAGGGACCAGTCGGCCATCGGCGCCATTGGGGAGACGTACATCCCGCCGTCGATGGTGCGCAGGCGCGGGACCGCCAGCTCGACGAACACCGGCAGAGCCAGTCCACGCGACTCGAAGCCCTGGCCGATCTCCTTGAGCTCGGGCAGGAGGATGCGCTCCAGGCTGAAGCTGTCATGGATGGCGACGGTCCCGTCCACCCGCTCGAGCAGCGGCAGCGCGATCTCGACCAGGCCGTTGGCGCCGAGCTCGAGATCGCCGGTGATGCGCGCACAGTCGGCAATCTCCTCGACGTCGCCCTGGTTGCGCACCTCGTAGCTGCCCACGCACACGGTCCCGCCGCCCTGGTAGATCGGGCACTCGGCGCTGGGATCGACCTGGGCGGGGCCGGCGTCGGCCGCACCGCTGGCCTCGATGTCGCGGGCATCGGAGGCGAACAGGTCGCACCCACCCGCCAGGGGGAGGGCGGCCAGGAGCAGCGTGATGGCGCGCATATGGCGATAGTGCGCCCGCCGCCGCCGGACGTTCAGACCGACTCAGCCGCGGGAGCGCCACTCGCCGCACAGGAGATGGGCGCGGCGGACCAGGGCGCGCTCGTCCGGGTGGACGAAGGCCTTCTCGGCGAAGCCGTCGGACGCCAGCAGGAAGCCGTACTCCTCGGACGGGCGCAGGGCGAGGAAGCGGCACATCTCGCCCAGCGCGGCCAGCCAGTTCTGCTGGTGGACGAGCGCGTGAAACAGGCCCAGCGAGAAGAGCTCGGCGCCCGGCTGAATGGTCGCCGCTCTGCCGTAGTGCTCCTCGGCCAGCGCGTAGCTCCTGGTTCCGAAGAGGTGGCTGGCGCCCAGCTCGGCGTGGGTCGAGGCGCGCAGGCGCGGCTCCTCCCCCTCGAGCTCCGCGAGGATCTTCTCGCAGAGCTCGATGGCCCGCGGATGGTCGCCGGCATGCCGGGCCGCGACCGCCTCGTCGAACATCGGTCGCAGTCGGGTCTCTTCGTCTGACGGCGCCATTCCTCCCACGAGCTACCTGTGCCCGGGCGGCGTGTCAAGATAGCCACGGCCGGCCGTTCTGCCGGCCGCTCTGCTGGCCGCTGACCACACCCGTGCTCGCTCGCCCCCGCCATTTCCGCCGGTTGGGGCTGGCCCGCCGGTTGCTGAGTGCGCCCGGGCATGAAGACCGTCCCCGCTCTGCTGTTCCTGATCCTGCAAGCGACCGCCGCCTGCACCGTCGCCGGCGAGGATGGCGACGACATCATCGACGAGGGCGAGGTCACCCTGGCCAACCCGGACGATCAGGGCAAGTCGGACACCGTCTTCGGCAAGGCGCTCCGCTACAACATCCGCGGCGAGTGGCCGTGGCAGGCGGGCAAGACCTCGATGACGACCGACAGCGAGGTCCTGGTGCAGACCACGACCGCGATGCGGGTGAAGGCCCTGCGAGTGGCCATCGGCCTGCCGCCCAACGACGTCCTCGACCTCTCGGTCGACGCAGAGGCGTTCAACGACTTCGGCGAGATCTCGACCGACATGGCCTTCATCATGTGGACGGCCGGGTACGGCGACCGCGCGGTCTGGCTGCCGACCACCTGCGCGCAGAACTACTTCGAGCGCGTGGTCATCGATCCGGAGAGGCGCGCGATGGACGCGATGACCCGCGAGGCGGACGGCGATAGCGCCCGCACGTACACGTTCGCGGAGTGCGGCATCCCGGACGACATCAGCCAGGTGGCGCTGTTCGCCTTCCCCTCGAGCGGCTGGTGGAGCCTCGAGGGCTACTACCACCTCAAGATCGAGGCCGACTGCAGCGGCTCGCCCTGCCCGCCCCCGCGGCCGATCTTCACCTTCTAGCGCGAGGCCGGCTCACTTCAGCTTGTCGCGCGCCGCCTTGGCGCCGTTCTGCGCCTCGGTGTTGCCCTTCTCTTCCTTGAGCACCGACTCGTAGTACTTGAGCGCCGAGGCGTAGTCCTTCTTCTTGAAGTGGGCGTGCCCGAGCAGGATGCGGGCGCGGACCCCGGTGCCGGCCCGCTTGGCGTAGGCGATGACGTCGTCGGCCCGGTTGTGCTGGAACGCCACCTCGGCCAGGCCGAGGTAGCCCTGGTCGCGCTTGAACTTGCCGGCCACCACCAGCTCGTACTTCTCGCGCGCCGCGTCCCACTTGAGCCTGTCGCGCAGGTCCTTGGCCTCCTTGAGCAGCGCCTCGGCCTCCTTGGCCGTGCTCGGCACCAGGTCGTCGGAGATACCCTGCTTCGAGTCGTCCTTGCTGCTCTTGCTCGACGAGCGCTCGCCGCTGCTCGATTTCGACGAGCTGCCGCCCTTCTCCTTGCCGCGCTCGGCCGGCTTGGCGCGCTTGCCGTCGTCGCTGGCCTTCGACGGCTCGGCCGGAGCCCCGGTGTCGCCGCCCTCGGGGGTCACCGCCGGTGCCGGGGTGACCGGCTTGCCCGCGCCCGACCGCTCGGAGTCGAGCGCGAGGAACACGGCGCCGCCGCCGGCGACCAGGAGGATGATGACGATCACCCAGCCGAACAGGCGCATCCCGGCGCCGCGGACGTCGGGGACCGGCGCGCCCTTGCGGATGAGCTCGGTGCTCTCGCTGACGTCGTCCGACGAGTAGACCGGGACGGGCATCGACGCCATGGCGGGCGTCGGGGTCGGGCCGCTCGCCACCGAGGGACCGGAGTCGATGGCCGACGCCGGCACCGCGACCGCCGGCCCGTGCGTCACGATGGCGCCGCCCGGCATCATGTGTCCGGTGATGGCCGGCTGCGGCGTGATCTCGTTCATCTTGGCCATCTGCGAGCTGGCGAACCGCGAGCGCCACGCCTGGGCCAGACCGGGCGCCGACACCGGCGTCACCTCGTCGCGCGGCATGTAGGGCGAGCCCAGGTTGGCCAGCAGGGCCGCCTCGCTCTGGATGCCGAGGATCTTGGCGACCGCGGCGCCGCGCCCCGACAGCGCCTTGGTCACCTCGTACTCGAACGCCTCCATCGAGGGCGGTCGCTTGTCGGGATCGCGCGCCATCGCGCTGGTGACCAGCTGCTCGACCATCGGCGGGATCTCCGGCCGGAGCGCGCTGGGCACCGCCGGATCGACCGTCGCCTTCTTGGTCAGGATCTCCATGAAGTTGTCGCCGTCGTAGGGCGGCGCGCCGGTCAGCATCTCGTAGAGGATGGCGCCGACCGCGTAGACGTCGCAGCGCTCGTCGGCCGGGCGCCCGGCGGCCTGCTCGGGCGACATGTACTCGGGCGTGCCCATCGCCATGCCGGGATGGGTGAGGCGCTTGCCGCGCGCCTCCTCCGCCTCGCTCGACTTGGCGATGCCGAAGTCGAGCACCTTGACGAAGTCGGCCGCCCCCTCGCGCACGGTGAGGAAGACGTTCTCCGGCTTGAGGTCGCGGTGGATGATGCCGACCGCGTGCGCCGCCGCCAGGGCGCGGCAGATCTGGGTCGTGACGCGCAGCGCGCGCGCGATGTCGAGCGCGCCCTCGCGATCGATCACGCTGGCCAGCTCGACGCCCTCGAGGTACTCCATCACGAAGTAGACCGACCCGTCGTCGGTGGTACCCGAGTCGGTGACGTCGACGATGTGCGGGTGGCCGATCTTCGAGGCCGCGCGCGCCTCGCGGCGGAAGCGCTCGACCAGGTCGGGCATCCGGCCGTACACCGGGTGCAAGATCTTCATCGCGACGCGCTTGCCGATCTCGACGTGCTCGGCAAGGTAGACGCGGCCCATGCCGCCCTCGCCGATGAGCTCGTCGATCCGGTAGCGCCCGTCGATGACCTCGTTGAGGAAGTCGGTCCGCCGCGTCTCGGCCGACGGCTCGAAGTCGGCGGCGGCCATCGCGGCCGCCCCGCTGTCCGGCACCACGGTGCGCCCGCCCGGCCCCGGGGCCGGGACGTCGACCGCCACCCCGGCCGAGGGCCCGAGCACCTTGTCGATCACCCGGCGACCCTGCTGCTGCCGGCGGTCGCTCTGCGGCTCCCCCTGGTCGGGCGCGCGCCGGCCCATGTTGGGGCCGAGCTCCCTGCGCCGATCGGCCGCCGCCACCGCGGCCGCCATCTCGCCCGGGCTGCCGCCGCGCTCGAGGATGCGGCGCAGCTCGTCGGTCGGCGGCATGGTCGCGCGCACCCGCTCGCGGGTCTTCTCGATCAGCGCCTGGCGCTCCGCCCGCTCGCGCTCGATGTCCTCGGCGAACAGCATGTGGAGGAAGCGCTCGATGCGCGCGGCGTCGGTCGCCGGCGACTCGGCCGCCAGCCAGCCGCCCAGTGCGTCGCGCAGCTCCTCGCCGGTGGCGAAGCGGTCGTCGCGGCTGGCGGTCAGCGCCTTGAGGCAGATGGCGTCGAGCGCGGGCGGGACGCGCGGGGCACGCTGCGAGGGCGGCACCGCCACCGGGTTGCGCGCCCGCTTGAGCAAGTCTTGTGGCTGCTCCTTGCCGGGCGGGAACAGCTGCCGGCCGGTGAGCAGCTCCCACAGGATGATCCCGGCGGCGTACAGGTCGCTGCGTCCGTCGAGCGGCTCACCGCGCGCCTGCTCCGGCGACATGTACGAGACCTTGCCGTAGATGATTCCCGGCGCGGTCTTCTCCAGCTTGAGAGTCGACGACGCCAGGCCGAAGTCAGTGAGCTTCACCTCACCGGAGTAGGAGATGAGTACGTTGGGCGGCGACACGTCGCGGTGAACGAGACGGAGATCACCGAACGCGTGCGCGTAACCGAGACCGCGGCACAGCTCCTTGACCAGGAACACCGCCACGTCGACCGGAAACGCGACGCCCTTGTGCGCGCAGCGATTCCAGACCGCGCGCAGATCCTTTCCCTCGACGAAGTCCATCGCGAGGAAGAGCTCGCCGTCGACTTGTCCGGCGTCGAACACCGGAATCAGGTTTCCGTGGCTGAGCTTGACGACCACCTTGGCTTCATCGCGAAACCGCGCGAGGTACTCGGAGTCAGCGAGATGCGGCAGCACCGTCTTGATGACGAGCAGCTTCTCGAGCCCGCGCTCTCCGGTCACCGCAAGGTAGAGCGCACCCATGCCTCCCTGGGCGAGGGGCGCCAGGAGGTGGTACTTCCCGAACTTCCTCGGGAATTGGTCCGGTTGGGGGCCCGCTCTCGTCATTCCCCAGCCCTAGGGCCGTGGGCAAGACTACCATGCAGTCATCCGCGAACCAATTCCCGAGGCTGGCTGGTTCGGGAGTTTGCGCGCGTTGGAAATGGCCTGACCGGCGGGTAACATGCGCCGCTCGGGGAGCGGCTCGCACATGGCAGCGGAAACGGTTCTGGTGATCGATGACAGCGCCACCATCCTGAAGGTGGTGCAGCTCGTCCTGACCAAGGCCGGGTTCCGGGTCGAGACCGCCGCCGACGGTGAAGCCGGTCTCAGCGCCGCCCGCGCCTGCGAACCCGACCTGATCCTGCTCGATTTCGTGATGCCACGCATGAACGGCTACCAGGTCTGTCGCGCCCTGGCAGCCGACCAGGATCTCTGCGAGGTGCCGGTCGTCCTGATGAGCGCGAAGGGGGATCAGGTCGGCGAACGCTTCGTGAAGGTGATGGGAATCGTCGATTACATCACCAAGCCCTTCTCGCCCGAGGCCATCACCGCGGTGGTGCAGCACACCATCGCCAAGTACTCGAACCGGCGGTCGGAAGAGCGGACCAGGCCGCTGGTGGGGCGCGCCCCCAGCGCCGATCTCGCCGACGAGACGGCGCCCGCCGAGCAAGGTGGGGTGGTGAGCCAGCAGGCCGTGGTCGGCAAGGTCAAGAACCGGCTGGCCGAGCGCATCGCCGGCAAGATCCTGGGCATCGTGTCACTGGCGGTGGCCTCACGGGCGGAATCCTCCGACAGCCGCGCCGATGGTCGCCCTGGCACCCACGACGGCGTCGATCTGGTGCCGACCGACGCCGACGCGCTGGCCGAGGCGATCCGCGAGGCGGTCGACGACGGCGTCATCCACGAGATTCTCCGCGAGCTCGAGCCGGTCGCGCAGAGCGGGGCCGGCGGCGGCGCCTCGCTGCGCGGCGACGTCAGGGTGGTGCCGATCGCCGAGGTGCTGCAGCTGCTCGACGCGCAGAAGCAGTCGGGCGTGCTCGAGATCGAGCACGGCGGCGCCGCGGTCGACGTCTGCTTCCGCGCCGGCCGGGTCGACCTGGCGGTCGCGCGCGGCGTGCCCGAGGAGTTCCTGCTCGGCCGCTTCCTGGTCGAGGGGGAGCTGCTCAGCCAGCACGACCTCGACGGCTTCCTCGAGTCGCGCGCGCCCGGCTCGAAGCTCATCGGCAACCAGCTGGTCAAGCTCGGATACCTGAGCGAGGCGGACCTCAAGGCGGCGCTCGGCAAGCAGACCCGCGAGCTCATCTACGAGGTGCTGCGCTGGAGCTTCGGCGCCTTCCGCTTCACGCGGACGCGCGACCTGCCGCCGGTGGCGGTGGACGCCATGCTGGCGCTCGACGTCGAAGGGATCCTGATGGAGGGATTCCGCCGGGTCGACGAGTGGCACCTCATCGAGCGCGAGGTCGACGACTTCGAGACCGTCTTCCTGCGCAACGAGGACGCGGTGGCGCAGATGGGCCGCGGGCGGCTGACGCGCGAGGAGCTGGCCGTGCTCGAGCTGGTCAACGGCAAGAACACGGTGAAGGAGATCGTGCGCACGTCACGCATGGGCTCCTTCGAGGTTTCGAAGATGCTGTACCGGTTGCTCAGCATCAAGCTGATCCGCCGGCGCGTGATGCCGGTCGCCGTCTGAGCCCCCGGCAGCGGAAGCGGCAGGGGCAGTTGTTGTAGGATGCGGGCGATGCGCACCGCCGTCGGCTACGTCCTCCTCGCCTTCACGCTCTCCCTCGCCGCCTGCGGCTCGGGCTCCGCCGCCAAGGCGGTTCGCGACGACCGCCCGACCGCCTCCGAGAAGATGGGGAGCACTCCCTGCCTGGATGGCGAGGAGGCGCAGCCCTGGACCTTCGACATGGACACCACCACCCGCGGCGCCCTGTTCAAGGCGATGCGGCAGGGCCTGGTGGTGGTCCGGTTCGACTGCAAGAAGCTCGTGGTGATGAGCCGCTGCAAGGCGATGGGCAACTACGACTACGGCGGCTACCCGCCCGAGTTCGCGGTGCTCGACTTCAACGACTCCGACGAGCTCAAGGCCTCGCTCACCGGCGGAGCGGTGATCGCGGCCAAGTTCGAGGCGGAGATGAAGCGGGGCGCCAAGCTGCTCATCGCGCACGGCGAGGTGGGCATGAGCACCACCACCGTGCCCGACGTCAGCCACGATCAGATCAAGGGCCCCAAGATGTGCGACAAGGCGACTCACTTCGTCGCCGAGGTCCACTTCGGCGCCTACAAGATGGAGGCGTCGAGCGGCGCCGAGATCAAGGCGGCCGCCGAGATCTTCGGGCGCGGCGCCAGCGGCGGCAGCGCGTCGAGCGAGTCGAGCCAGACCAAGGGCGGCGATCCCAAGGAGTGCGAGAAGTCGAGCGATCGCGACCGCCAGGCGCCCGAGCACTGCAACACGGTGGTGCGCGTGACCCTGGCCCCGATCCTGCCCGCCGGCGAGGGGACCGCGAACACCGCGACGCCGCCGGTGCGCGCCGAGGTGCCGCGCCCGCCGCCCGGCTGCCCGCCGGGCATGCAGCGGGTCGGCATGGTCTGCCGTCACGCCAGCGGTCCGCAGAGCTCCAGCCGGCCGCGGGTCTGCCGCCCGGGCGATCCCGACGACTGCGCGCACCAGTGCGAGGCCGGCGAGCCGCTGTCCTGCGCCCTGGTCGGCGCCATGTACGAGCGCGGCACCGGCGTGAAGCCGAACGCGCAGACCGCGTTCAAGTACTACAAGGCGGCCTGCAAGGCGGGCAACGTCGACGGCTGCACCGGCCAGGCCTACCTCTACAGCAAGGGCGAGGGCGGCATCACCGAGGACGGGGCCAAGGCCGAGAAGATGTTCGTCGAGGCCTGCCAGCGGGGCAACGGACGCGCCTGCAGCGGGCTCGGCCAGCGCATCCGCCTGAGCGGGAAGGTGAAGAACGCGCTGCCGCTGTTCGCCCGCGGCTGCCAGCTCGGCTACCCGCGCGCCTGCTTCTACCAGGGCAGCTTCGGGTCGACCACCACCCAGTCGCCCGACATCACGCTCAAGTCGTTCGAGCGCGCCTGCTTCGGGCGCGACCTGCGCGGCTGCCTGGGCGCCGCGACCGTCTTGAAATCGGGCAAGGTTGGTGATCCCGGCAAGGCGGACATGTACCTCAAGGTCGGGCTCGGCGGGCTCGAGCGGGCCTGCAGCGCCAGCGACGGCGAGTCGTGCAAGACGCTGGGCGACTACCACGCCGGCAAGTACGACCCGTCGGTGCACGACCCGAGCAAGGCGAAGACGTTCTACGACCAGGCCTGCCGGGCCGGCCAGAAGGACGCCTGCAAGGCGGATGTCGGCAAGGGACCGCCGGCCGGCAAGCCCGGCAAGGGACCGCCCGGCCCGCCCAGGCGGCCGCCGCCGCCGCCCCCGCCGCCCAAGCACAAGTGACCGGCGCGGCGGCTACTGGAGGACGCAGGCGGTCAGGAACAGGACGTCCTCCGGCTTGCCGCCGATCTGGCAGCGGGCGCGCAGCTCGACGCCGGGCCTGAGGCCCTTGTTGCGCGCCGCGATGCCGAGGTCGGCGAAGGCCAGCGTGACCCCGCCGCGATCGACCGCGAGCGCGATCTGCAGGCCTTCCTCGCCGAGCTCGATCGCCTGCGACACCGTGCCGGTCACCACCACCCCGCCGGCGTAGGTCTCGAGCAGGTCGGTCCCGCGCAGCTTCGAGTACTCGCGATGGAGCTCGGCGGCGGTGAGCTCGCCGGCCGGGCCGCGCTTCGCCTTGCCCTTGTCGTCGGCGCCGCCGCCCCGGCAGGCCGCCAGGACGAGGACCAGGGCGAGGGCCCGCCGCATCGGCATGTTATAACCCCGATGGGCGCATGAAGAACGTCATCGTGTTCGCCCTCGGTCAGGCGCGCTATGCGGTCGAGCTGCGCTGGGTCCGGGAAGTCTTCACCGTCGGGCACGTGACGCCGGTGCCCCACGCTCCCGACGCGGTGGCCGGGGTGGTGAACTTCCGCGGCGCGGTGATGCCCCTCATCGACCTCGACGCCGTGCTCGGCCGCCGCTCGGGCGCCCAGGCCGCGCGCGCCGGCGAGACCGCGCTCCTCATCGAGGTCGAGGAGCTGACCGCCGCCCTCCGGCTGACCAGCGTGGTCGAGGTGGCCACCCTGCGCGAGGCGCCGGGCGGCGACCCCGAGCTCCTGGTCGACTCGACCGGCCGGCAGGTCCCGCTCATCCAGCCGCCCGAGCTCCTGGCGCGCGCCCGCCAGGCCGCCGCCGCCGCCGCCGGCCAGCTGGCGATCGTCCTGTCGCGGCCCGAGACGGGCGGCGAGCGATGAGCCGGGACAAGCGCGATCCCGACGACGGGCGGGTCAGCGGCGTGGTCGACGAGTCCTTCAACACCAGCGAGTACCGCGCCCTGCGCCTGCTGTTCCGCGACGAGAGCCGCGAGGCGCTCGAGCGGGTCGCGCACCTGCTCCTCCGAGCCGGACCGGACCGGATCGATCCGGACGCGCTGACCGAGCTCCTGCGCGCCACCCATTCGCTCAAGGGGACCGCCGGCACGGTCGGGCTGCGCGACTTCGCCGACGCCGCCCACCGGCTCGAGGGCGTGCTCGAGCGGCTGCGCGCCGGAGCGCTGGCCTGGACGGCGGCGGTGCGCGACTCCATCGTCGAGGTGGTGGACGGCCTGCGCGCGCTGGCCGACGCCGCCGAGGACGAGATCGAGGCCGCCGAGCTGGCGAAGAACCTCGGCCGCGCGCTGGCGGCGGTCTCGGCTGGCGGGCAGGCGCGCGCGCCGCTCCCCGACCCGGTCGACCCCGACAGCAGCATTCCGGACATGGACCCGGACGGCGCCGGCGGCGTGCCCTCCCCGCGCCATCCGACCGACAGCGGAGTCCACCGGAGCGGCCGGCGCGACGAGCCGGCCCAGCTGCGCGTCGATCCGGCGCGCATCGATCGCCTGATGGACAGCGTCGGTGAGCTCATCTTCGACCGGACCCGCATCGAGCGGCGGGCGACCGAGCTGCGCGGCTCGCTCGAGCAGCTCGCGCTCCTGCGCGACGCCATGTTCGCCTCGGCCGAGGCGAGCGCCGATGTGGCGCTGCGCTCGCTGGTGCGCGAGCTGTCGGATCGAGTCGGCAAGCTCGAGCGGCTGGCCGGCGAGCTGCTCGAGGACACCGGCGCCCTGCGGCGCACCGGCAACGCGCTGCAGGACGGCCTGACCGACATCCGCATGCAGTCGAGCCGCTCGCTGTTCCAGCGCCTGGCCCCGCAGGTGCGCGCGCTGGCCCGCGCGGCCGGGGTCCCCGTCCGCCTCATCACCCAGGGCGGCGAGACCGAGTTCGACAAGTCGGTGGCCGATCAGATCGTCGAGCCGCTCATCCATCTCCTGCGCAACGCGGTGGCCCACGGAATCGAGCCGCCCGAGGTTCGCCGGGCGCTCGGCAAGCCGCCCGAGGGGCAGATCACCCTGTCGGCCCGCCACGAGGGGCGCAGCGTCGTCATCGAGCTGGCCGACGACGGCGCCGGCGTGGATCCCCGCGTGGTGCGCCAGCGCCTGGTGGCGAGCGGGCGCTGGACGGACAGCCGGGCCAAGATGGCCAGCGACGACGAGATCCTGCGCGCCCTGTTCGACGCCCGGGTCTCCTCGCGCGAGGAGGTGGACGAGCTGGCCGGGCGCGGCATCGGGCTCGACGCGGTGCGCGACACGGTGGTGCGGCTGGGCGGCGAGATCGCGGTGTCGTCGACGCTCGGCATCGGCACCAGCTTCACCATGCGCCTGCCGCAGACCACCTCCATCTCGAACGCGCTCCTGTTCAAGGTGGCCGGCCATGTCTTCGCCATCCCCAACGTCCACGTGGTCGACACCGCGCGGGTCGAGGTGTCCTCGCCGGCCATCCCGTCCCTCCTGCGCGTGCGCGACGGCGCGGTGCCGCTGGTGCTGCTCCACCGGCTGCTGGGCGCCCCGCTGCCTGCCGACGCGCGCTCGGTGCCCGCCGTGGTCATCGACTACGCCAGCCGCCGGCTGGCGGTCACCTGCGACAAGATCGTCGGCCCGCGCGAGATCGTGGTGAAGGACCTCGGGCCCCTGCTCAGCCCGCTTCCGCTCTACGCCGGCGGCACCATCAGCGGGTCCGGCAAGGTGCAGCTCATCCTCGATCCGGCCGCGCTCGTCCGCCTCGCCTATCCCGAGACCGCGGCGCCCGGGCGCACCGCCGGCCGCGTGCTGGTGGCCGACGACTCGCGCGCGGTGCGCGAGGCGATGGCGCTCCTGCTCGAGCGCGCCGGCTACCAGGTCGACCTGGCCGACAGCGGGCTGGCCGCCTGGCGCCTGCTCGGGCGCGCCCACTACGACGCCCTGGTGACCGACCTCGAGATGCCGGAGATGGGCGGCTTCGAGCTCATACAGCGGGTGCGGGGCGACGCACTGCTCTCCGCGCTGCCGGTCGTCATCATCTCCTCGCGGGCGACCCCGGCGGCGCGGGCGCGGGCCGCCTCCCTCGGGGTGGTCGAGGTCCTGGCCAAGCCGGTCGAGCCGGACCGCCTGCTCGCGGCGCTCGAGCCGAGCTGATGCGGGGGCGCCGGCTCCTCCTGGCGCTGTGCCTCACCGCCGCCTGCCGGGCGGAGTCGCCGAACCCGGCCGCGCGCAGTCAGGACCGTCACCGACCGCCCGGAGCCTTCGAGGTCGCGGTCGACCGCCGGATCGAGCTGTTCTCGATCCTCTTCCGGCTGGCCGGCGCCGAGGAATACGGGCAGGCGACCGCGACCGGTTACCTGGCCGAGGTGGATCGCCACTTCGCCCCCTATCGCGACCATCCGGCGGTCGAGGCGTCGCGCCGCGTCCGCCAGGAGGCCGGGATCGGCTTCGACGCCCCGATGTCGCTCGCCGTCTTCCTCGACGACGAGCTGCGCCTCATCCGGCCGCTCTCTCCCTGGCCCGAGGCGCTGGACCAGCGCTGGCAGAAGGTCGATGTCGGCGCCTACCTGGCCGACGTTCGCCGCTTCGCTGCCGACACCGGCTTCGACGCCTTCTTCACCGGCCAGCGCGCCTACTTCGCCGGCGTCGAGGAGCGCTTTCGCGCCCTGCTCCGCGGCGGCGATCCGGTCGCCTGGTTCGACCGGTTCTTCGGGGCGCGGGCCGGTGCCAGCTACCGGCTGGTGCCGGGCCTCTTGACCGGCGGCGCCAACTACGGAGTGCACGCCGACCGGACCGGCAGCCGGCTGGCGCTCTACTCGATCGTCTCGCTGGAGGACGTCGACCCACAGGGACTGCCGCGGCCGAGCCGCTTCACGGTCGAGCTCATCGTGCACGAGATGGCACACAGCTACGTCAACCCGCTGGTCGACCGGTACGCGGCCGAGCTCGAGCCGGCGATGACCCGCGTGTTCGCGCTGGTCGCCGACGACATGCGCAAGCAGGCCTACGGCGCCTGGCGGATCATGGCCTACGAGTCGCTGGTCCGCGCGGTGACCCTGCTCTACATCCGCCAGCGCCACGGCGAGCCGGCCGCCAGTCGCCTGGCCCGCGAGGACGAGAGCGCCGCCTTCTACTGGACCGAGGAGCTCTCCGGCGAGCTGGGCTCGCGGCTCGACATGCCCCGGGTGGTCGGCTTCTTCGACCGGCTGGCCGAGCGCTACGCCCGCGGCATCCCGCCCCGTCCGTTCCGCGGCCCGATCAATGCCGTTTTCAAGCACGAGCCGGCCCTGGTCGAGCCGAGCCCGAAAGCCAGCCCGGCGCTGGTCGCCTACCTCGCCGAGGTGAAGAAGACCATCTACCCGTCGGCCGCGTCGCTGCCGGGCGGGGCCAGCGAGCTGGCGGTGCGGGCCCAGGTCCTCTACGGCAGCCCGACCACCTCGGCGCTGGTCGCCGCCCTGCTGCGCGACTCCGGCTGGAGCGTCGACGACACCGGCATCTCGGTCGCCAGCAAGCGCTTCGACGGCGCCGGTCTCGTGCTCATCGCGTGCCGGCCGCACCCGCGCGACCTGACCCTGCCGGTCTTGGTCTACACCTCCGCCCGCGAGGCCGACATCGTCAACGCCAACGCCGTCTTCCACGGTCCGGATGACTGGGTGGTGGCGCGGCACGGCCCCGATGGCCGCTTCACCATCGTCGCGAAAGGCGACTTCCCGCGCGGGCGCGACGGCAGCTGGCGCCTCGGCGGGCCGCCGTCGCGCTAGACTGCTGTTCGCCATGGAACTGTGGCTGGGAGCCAGGCGCGACGCGCCGGAGACCGCCGTCGCCGTGCCCGCCGACGCCCTCCTGCGCCATGCGCTCGCGCTCGGCTCGAGCGGGTCGGGCAAGACCGTCTTCTGCAAGGTGCTGGCCGAGGAGGCGGTGCGCGCCGGCGTCCCGGTCATCGCGCTCGATCCGCAGGGGGACCTGGCCAGCCTGGCGCTGGCGCCGGAGGACGTCGCCGATCCGAGCGCCGCCGATCTCCTGGCCCGGATCGATCCGGTCGTCTTCACCCCCGCCTCGCGCAAGGGGGTGCCGCTCTGCGCCGACCCGGTCAACTCCGAGCTCGCCCGGCTCGAGCCGACCGAGCGCGCGCACGCGGTCACCCGCACGGCGGCGCGCATCGCGTCCCTGCTCGGCTACGACCTCGAGAGCGACGACGGCGCCGGCTTGACCGCAGTGATCGATCGCGCGATGAGCGAGATGCTCGAGGCCGGCCGGCCGCCGACCAGCCTGCGCGCGGTCATCGAGGCGGTCGAGAGCGGGCCCGAGCGATTCGCCCGCTACCTCGACCCCAAGCGCATCCGCGCCGCCACCCAGCGGGCCGCGCGCCTCGAGGTCGGCGCCCGCCGCCTCCTCTTCCACGAGGGGGTGCCGATCGACATCGACCTGCTGCTCGGCCGGCGGCCCGACGCCGCCCCTCCGCCCGGCAAGACCCGCGTGTCGATCATCTACCTCAACACCCTGCACGGGCAGGAGGACAAGGAGTTCTTCGTCGCCGCCCTGGCGGATCGGCTGTACGGCTGGATGCTCGCCCACCCGAGCCCGACCCTGCAGGCGGTCTTCTACATCGACGAGGTGGCGCCGTTCATCCCGCCGGTCAGGAAGCCGGCCTGCAAGGAAGACCTGGCGATCCTCTACAAGCAGGCGCGCAAGTTCGGGGTCGGTTGCATCGCCGCGACCCAGAACCCGGGCGACCTCGACTACAAGGCGATGGGGCAGTTCGGCACCTGGGCGCTCGGCCGTCTGGCCACCCGCCAGGACCTCAAGAAGGTGGAGCCGGCCCTGCGCGCGCTGGTGCCGGACGCGGCGGCGGTCATCGAGGCGCTGCCCTCACTGCGACCCGGCGAGCTGGTGCTGGTCTCGCCCGACCACTTCGATGCCCCCTGTCCGCTCGCCACCCGGCGCCTCTTCACCCCGCACCGGACGCTCGACGAGGAAGTCGTGAGTGCGCTGTCGGCCCCGGCGCGCGGCCGCTTCGCTGGGCTCGAGCTGGCGCCGCCTCCCGAGCCGACCACGTTCGATCCCGCCCCGCCCGCCTTCGAACCGGAGCCGCACGATGTCGTCTGGCCGGAGACCCGGCCGGACAGCCGCCCGCGCGACGGGACGGTCGCCGAGGAGGCGATCCCGACCACCGAGTACTCGATGCACACGCTCGAGGTCACCGAGGGGCAGATCGTCGCCGAGCAGCCGAGCGAGGACCCCGAGCTCACGCGCCTGGTCCGCGCGCTCGCCTCGCGCCAGTCGATGACGACCGCCGAGCTGGCCGAGCGCGCCGACGTGAGCGAGAAGAAGGCCCGCGCCGCGCTCAAGCAGCTGGTCGCCGCCGGCCGGGCGGGCCGCTTCAAGGACGGCCGCCGCATCCTCTTCTTCGCCACCGAGCGCGGCGCGCGCCCCGATCTGGGGATCAAGGCGAAGGTGACCTCGGTGGTGCCGCTCATCGACCGCGACGGCGCCGAAGCGCTCGCCCGCGGTGAGACGCGCAGCAAGCTCCTGGGCATCCTCGGCGAAAACGAGGCCTTCGAGGAGGCCCAGCTGGTCTACCGCCCGGTCTACCGGGTCGCCTTCGAGGAGAAGGTCAAGCGCTCGCTCATCGGCCGCATCGTCGGACCCAGCCACGACGAGCGGGCCGGCAGCGTCTACTTCCATCCCCGCACGCTCGACCTCCTCCTCTTCTCGCGCGACGGCGGCATCCGCTTCACCAGCGAGCCGGGCGAGTACGCCAGCGACGTCGAGGACCTCGACGGCACCGCCGACTTTCACGAGGTCGCGCCCGGCGCCATCGTCTTCGACGAGGATGACTGGAAGAGCCGGCGTGAGCCGGCCGACGCCAAGAAGAAGTTCCGCCAGGTCTTCGGCGCCCGCCCCACCGGCGTGACGCCGATCTTCGTCCCGCTCTGGAAGCTCGTCCTCCGCCGCGAGACCGGCGACTCCTATCGCCTGGTCACCCTCGACGCCCTGGTCGGCAAGCCGGTCACCTGGCCGTGAGACCCGGACCCGGCTCAGCTCTCGCTGCCGCCGCTGTCCGACTCGTCGCGTCTCGACCGAGACGGATTCGGGACCGCTCAGGTGGGTACGCCCAGGCGGGGTAGCAGCCAGCGCTGCACCACGACCCAGCCCACGAGTATCCCGATGAAGAGGACCGCGTCCACCGTCTCTTCTTATAACATCCCGGCGCTACCCCGGCCATCGGCTTCACAACAGGCGGAAGTCGATGCGGCGGCGGGCGACCGAGACGTCCATGAGCTCGACCTTGACCGGGTCGCCGAGTGAGAGCATGGCGCCGCTCCGGCGGCCGACCACACGCATGTGGGTCTCGTCGTACTCCCAGCTGTCGTTGCCCAGCTGGTCGAGCTTGATCATCCCCTCGACGAACGGCTCGTCGATCTCGACGAAGACGCCGAAGCTCTGCACCCCGGAGACGCGGCCGGTGAACTCCTCGCCGATCTGGTCGCGCATGAGGTAGGCGCGGTACATGGCGACCGACTCGCGCTCCGCCTCGATGGCGCGCCGCTCGTGCGACGACGAGTCACGCGCCAGACCGGACAGGGTCTCGCGGTCGGCCGCCGGGTAGGCGCCGCCGCCGCCGGCCGCCTGTCCCTCGCGGTGCAGGTGGTACTTGAGCAGGCGGTGGACCAGGAGGTCCGGGTAGCGGCGGATCGGCGAGGTGAAGTGGAGGTACTGCGACGAGGCGAGGCCGAAGTGGCCGACGTTCTCGGTGTCGTAGATGGCCTGCTTGAGCGAGCGCAGGACCAGGAACGACAGCGCGCGCGCGGCCGGGCGGTCGCCGATGGCCTCGAGCACGTCGCGCATCCCGCGCGGCGTCCGCGCCGCCTCCTCGTCGACCTCGATGCCGAACGGCTCGAGCAGCTCGGCCAGCTCGTGGATCCGCTTCTCGGCCGGCGGCGCGTGCACCCGCCACACCGCGTCGATCCCGCGCTCGGCGAAGAACGCGCCGACCGCCTCGTTGGCCGCGATCATGTACTCCTCGACCAGCTGGTAGGCGCTCTTGACCGCCTCGGTGTCCTTGGCCCGGACCACGTCGCGCACCAGCCGCGGATCGTCGGCGTCGAGCACCACCTTGGCCTCCGGCACCTCCAGCTCGAGGGTGCCGCGCTCGCGCCGGCGCTTGCGCAAGACCAGCGCCAGCTCGTTCATCCGCTCGAGCGTGTCGCGCCAGCGGCGGTACATCTCGCGCCGGCCGCGGTAGTCGCCGGTCAGCGCTGCCGCCACGCCCGGGTAGTCGAGGCGCGCGCGGGAATGGATGACCGCTGCGGCGAAGCCGGTGTCGCGCACCACGCCGTCCTGGTCGAAGTCGAGCCGGACCACCATGGCGAGCCGGTCGACGCCCGGGTTGAGCGAGCAGATGCCGGCCGACAGCTCGTGCGGCAGCATCGGGATGACCCGGTCCGGCAGGTAGACCGAAACCCCGCGCAGCTGCGCCTCGCGGTCGAGCGCGTCGTCCGGCCGCACGTAGTGCGAGACGTCGGCCACCGCGACCCACACGCGCGGCCCGCCGCGCGGCCCATCCTCGATGCAGATGGCGTCGTCGAAGTCGCGGGCGGTCTCCGGATCGATGGTCAGAAACTCGCGATCGCGCAGGTCGATGCGGTCGGCCAGGTCGCCGGGCACCACCTCGCGCGAGGTGGCGCGCGCCTGCTCGGACGCCTCGTCGGGGAACTCGGTCGGGATGTCGGCGCAGGCGACGATCTTCTCGATCTCAGTCTGCGGGTCGTCGGGCGCGCCGAGCACCTTCATCACCCGGGCGACCAGATTCGGCCGCGCCTGGGTCGGGTACTGCGAGATCTCGACCACCACGCTGTCCCCCACCCGCGCCCCGCGCGCGCCGTCCTCGAGCGCGATGCGGCCGAAGTCGGTGGCGATGCGCGGGTCGTCCGGCTCGAGGTGGACGTGGCGCCCGTGCGACGCGATGACGCCGGTCAGCTTGGCGCGCCCGCGCTGCAGCACCTTCTCGACCCGCCCCTCGGTCCCCTTGAACCCCTCCCAGGTGGCGAGCAGCACCCGGTCGCCGTCGAGCGCCGAGCCGCGGTACTTGGCGGGCACGAAGACCGGGCCCATGCCGTCCTCGCGCTCGACGAAGCCGTAGCCGGCCGGGTGAACCCGGATGCGGCCGCGTGCGCCCAGCGCGTCCGGCCGGGCCAGCGTGTAGCCGCCCTTGCCGACGGCGTCCACCTCGCCGGCGTCGACCATCGTGTTCAAGAGCGCGCGCAGCCTGTCGTGGTCGCGCCGCTCGAGATCGAGCGCCTCGGCGATGTCGGCAAAGCCGAGGTGACCGGTGTAGGAGCTGCCGAGGACCGACAGGACCTTCTCGCGCTCGATCTTCATCTTGCCCTTCATTGCATCGCCCGCAGCTGGCCGGAGTCGCCCGCCGTGTAGAGGACGCCCTTCTTCGAGAGCGACGGAGTCGCGTCGACGTCGTCGCCGAGGTCGACGAACCAGAGCAGGATGCCGGACGAGTTGATGGCGTAGAGGTGATCGTCCTGCGAACCGATGAGGACGATGCCGTTGGCGGCCACCGCCGGCGCGGCGTGGATCTTGTCGGCGGCGGCGAAGCGCCACTTCACCTGCCCCCCGGGTGACACCGCGTAGAGGTTCTTGTCGTACGAGCCGACGTAGATGGTGCCGTCGGCCGCGATGGCCGGCGACGACCGCACGTCGCCACCGGTGATGACCTTCCACTTGACCTCACCGTCGGCCGCGACCGCGTACAGCGCGCCGTCGTCGCCGCCGAAGTAGATGGTGCCGTCGCCGCCGACCGCCGGGGCCGACTCGAGATCGTCGTCGGTCCTGAGCTCCCAGGCCTTGGTCCCGTCGGAGCGGATCGCGTAGAGCGCGTCGTCCTGGCATACGGCGTAGACCGTGCCGTCGGCCGCCAGGGCCGGCGCCGCCGAGACGTGCTCGGGGGTGGCCAGCTTCCAGCGCAGCGAGCCGTCGGGCCACACCGCGTAGACCCCATCGCCGCCGAGGTAGATGGTGCCGTCCGGCCCGAGGGTGGGCCCGCCGTCGGCGTCGCACCGGACCCCCTCGGGCCCGAACGCCTTCGGCTCGCAGTCGCCGATGCGGAAGCGCCACTTCTCGCGCCCGGTCTTGCCGTCGACCGCGTAGAGGTTGTCGTCGTCCGAACCGACGTACACGGTGCCGTCCTCTGCCACCGCCGGGGTGCTCCAGATGCGATCCCCGGTGGCGAACACCCACAGCTGCTTGCCGTCGACCCCGGCGGCGTAGAGCTTGCCGTCGTGCGACGCCACGTAGATCGTCTCGTCGGGGCCGACGGTCGGCGAGCCGACGATCGGGCCGCCGGCGGCCAGCGCCCAGCTCTGCTTCGGCGCCTTGCGCGGCGCCGCGCCGGCCAGGCGCCCGGTGTGCTGGGCGTCTCCCTTGAACATGGCGAACGGCGGCGAACCGGGCGCACGGGTGGCGCCGGTCGGATCGCTGCCGGCCACCCGCGCCCCGTCGGGGTCAGCCGGATCGCTGCAGACGCCGGCGCTGCAGATGCGTCCGCCCTTGCAGTCGCTGTCCTTGCCGCAGCCGGCCAGCTCGCCGTTGCGCGCCACCCGCGCACCCGGGCAAGCGGCCATGACGGCAGCGCAGAACCAGCCGAGCACCGCGAAGCCGATCACGAACGCCGGGCGACGTCTGGAGGACGTGGCGAGCCCCATCGGGGGCACACCTTAGCAAACTCTCGCGTCAGGCCTGGGGCAGCTCGCTGGAGAATCGCTCGGCCAGCTTCTCGAAGTACCGGCGCGTCTCCTCGAGCACCTCGGGATCCTGGTCGGGATACATGCGGATGCCGTGCTCGCCCATCGCGTCGGTCGTCACCGGACCGACGGGAAGACCACCGACGATCCCGGTTTGCTCGTGATAAAGCAGAGCGAGAACCTCGGCGTGATTTTCAGGCACCAGGAACGTGCGGCGGCCGAGCTCTGGCCTCCCATCCTTGAAGCCTTCGACGAGCTTCGCCATGCTCTTTCATTTTTTCACCCCGAACCATCAATGTCAAAGCGTGAGACGGCCCGCCGATCAGCGATCTTGCAAGAAGAAAACTCAGTCCTTCTGACGGATTGCCCCGGGGCTGACCGAATCCGGAGAGGCACGGGGCGGCCCCCTCGACTCGTGCGGTAGAGTACGCGCCGCACACTCGGTGAAACGATGCGCATCGAGTTCTTTTTCGACTTCGCATGCCCGTTCGCCTACCTCGCGATGCGCGAGATCGAAGGCCTTGCGGCGCGAACCGGCGCCGACCTCGTCTGGCGTCCGATTCTCCTCGGCGGCGTACTCAAGGCCATCGGCTCGGACGAGCAGCTCGCCCGCCAGCCGGCGGCGCGCACGGAGTACTCGCTGACCGATCGCAGGCGGTGCGCCGAGCTGCGGGGCGCGCCGCTGTCAGCTGCCGTCATCCACCCGCAGCGGACGGTTCGCGCCCTCCGGACCGTGCTGGCGGTGGCGGACGGCCCCTCCCGCATCGCGCTCATCCACGAGCTCTTCCGTGCCTACTGGGAGCGCGGCGAGCAGGTCGAGGACGATCTTGTACTCGGGCGCGCGCTCGCGGCCTGCGGCCTCGAGGCCGACGGCCCCCTGCGTGCGGCCAGCGAGCCGGCGATCAAGGAAGAGCTGAGACGGGTGACCGACGAGGCGATGGCGCGCGGCGTCTTCGGTGTCCCGACCAGCATCGTGACCACACCGCGCGGCGAGCAACTCCTGTGGGGCCAGGACCGGCTCGAACAGGTGGAGGCGCTCTTGAACGGCTGGCACCCGGGCGACGGCACCCCCCCGGTGCGCGCCGCCGAGCCGCCGCCGCCCGCCGTCGGCGACGCAGTCATCGAGTTCTGGTTCGACTACTCGAGCCCGTTCTCCTACCTGGCGTCGACCCAGATCGAGCAGGTCGCCCGGCGGGCGGGCGCTCGCCTGATCTGGCGTCCGATGCTGCTCGGCGCCGTCTTCAAGGACATCGGCCAGGCCAACGTGCCGCTGTTCGCGATGCCGGACGCCAAGCGCCGCTGGATGGGATCCGACCTGGCGATGTGGGCGGCCTGGTGGGGCGCGCCGTTCCGCTGGGCCAGCCCGTTCCCGCAGAAGACGATCACCGCGCTCCGGCTCGCGCTCCTGGCCGGCGACCGGATCGGCGAGCTCAGCCACGCTCTCTTCCGCGCCATCTGGGTCGAGGGCCGGAACCTCGAGGACGAGGCGACCCTCACCGGCGTCCTCGACACGCTCGGCTTCGACGCCGCCCTGCTCCTGGCCGGCACCCGCGAGCCGGCGACCAAGCAGGCGCTCATCGACAGCACCGCGGCGGCGGTCCGAGCCGGCGTGTTCGGCGCCCCCTCCTACCTGGTCCGGCGGGCGGGCGCGCAGCGACTCTTCTTCGGCCAGGACCGGCTCGATCAGGTCGAGCGCGCTGCGCGCGGCGACCAGGTGCCCTCCTCATGAACGACACCGCGACGGCGGTCGGCGCCACGGTGTTCTGCGCCGCGTCGGTCGTGGCGCTCATCGGAGCCGAGTGGCGCGCCGATCGCCGCGCGCGCCGCTGGGCCAAGCTGTCCGCCGCCGCCGGCTTCCTGATGGTGGCGCTGGCGGCGGGCGCCACCTCGAGCGAGTTCGGGCGCCGCATCCTGATCGGCCTCGGGTTCGGCGCCGCCGGTGACGTGGCGCTGCTCGGGCACGGGGCCCGCGCGCTGGCCGCCGGAATGGGTCTGTTCGCCTGCGGCCACATCGCCTATCTCGGGGCCTGCGCGGTGCTGGTCGCGCCGGGCCAGTGGATGACCGCCTGGGCCATCGCGCCGCTCTCTCTCGGGCTCCTGGTCCTGCGCTGGCTGTGGCCCTACCTCGGCCGCTTCAAGCTGCCGGTCACCTGCTACATGGCGCTCTTCTCCGCCACCGTCACCGCCGCCTGGGCGCCGCTCCTGCACGGCGCGCCGGCCCGCCCCGCGCTCCTGCTCGCCGCTGGTGCCACCGCCTTCTTCTTCTCCGACCTGGCGGTGGCGCGCCAGCGCTTCATCCACCCGAGCCCGTGGAACAAGACCTGGGGCCTGCCGCTCTACTTCGGCGGCCAGCTGCTCATCGCCTGGAGCGCCGCCGCCTGAGGCTCGCCGCCGCGCTCGCGCTGGCCTCGCTCGGATGCGTGCAGACCGCCGCGCTCGACAGCGCGCGCTCGCTGCCGCGCGGAGAGAAGGCCGTGCTCGCCGCCGGCGGCGCCGACGTCCAGGGCCGACCGCGCCACCTGTACGACTCGCCGAGAAGCGAGCAGTGGGAAAACCCGCCGCCGCCGGAGACGAAGTCGTGGGCGCCGAACCGGGTCGTCCCCAAGCTGGTCTACGCCTATCGCGTCGGGCTCGGCGCCGGCCTCCAGCTCGATCTCTTCGGCTTCAACGTCTTCGGCGCCGGCCTCGGCCTCAAGTGGCAGCTGGTCGGCGGGGCCGACGGCCCGTTCGCGCTCGCGCTCGCCGGTCGCGCCACCGGCAGCATCTTCGGCGAGGGGGCCGACGAAGACGACGCCAGCATCTCCGAGCTGGCGGCGCAGGGGCTGATGCTCGCCAGCGTCCATCCGCGGCGCTGGCTCGATCTCTACGCGGCCCCGCAGCTGCTCGCCGAGCGGCTGTCGCACACGAAGAGCCAGGCCGGCATCGAGGCGACCACCGCCGTGACCGCCAGCGGCATCGGCGGGGGAGCCGGGGTCATCGTGTGGGTCACCGGTGACGTCGGGCTGTGCGCCGATCTCACGCTGGTCCGCTTCAGCGCGGAGGCGGAGCGTCGCTCGTGGCTGACGACGGCGACGGTCGGCTGGCTCCAGCGGATGTGAGCTCGGCGTCCCGTTCTGCCAGCGCCTTCAGCGTGCGGAGCTGCTTCTTCATCATCACGAGGTCACCGGCGGGCAAGAGCGGGGCGAGGAGGCGCATGGGGCCGCGCGGGCGGCGCACCACCAGCTTGGCGACCAGGCGCGAGTGCCCGCCGTCCGCCGCGCGCACGCGGTAGGTCATCGCCAGCTCGCCGAACAGGTGGCGCGCGCGGTCGAGCACCAGCGTGATGTGGCGGCCCGGCTCGTGCTCGGCCAGGCGGAAGATGGTCATGACCCGCTGGCCGTCCTCGAGCGCGTCGAGCCCGGGGGTCAGCTCGCGCGGGCTCCGGCGCCCCAGGTTGTCGAGCCAGTCGTAGCTGTAGGGGGCGGCGCGCAGCTGGCACAGCCAGCGGAACACGACCGCAGGCGGCGCCTCGATGTCGATCGCGCGCCAGAGAGGATCGTCGGGATCGGCGACCAGTCGGTCGCAGGGGTAGCTGTCGGCGCGCTCCTCCTCGGTCGAACCCCAGGTGCGCGCCTGGCTCATGGAACCACCACGTGGTTCGTGATGGCGAGCGGCTCGTCGCCGTCCCACAGCTCGGCGCGGTAGTAGCCGGGACCCGGCAAGGACACGTCGATCGACACGTCCTCTGCCAGCCGCTGTGCCCAGAACACGGTCCCCGAGCGGTAGAGGCGCAGCTCGGCGCGCCGATCCAGCCGCTCGATCCCGGTCGACAGGATGGTGTGGCCGGCGACCAGGTCGACGATGGGGCCGCGGCTCAGGATGACGCGGCCGCGGCGCAGACCGTCGACGATGGCGGCCGGGCTGGCCTCCTCGGCGAAGACACCGGTCAGCGGCATGTCGCCGGGGAACGGCCCCTCCTGCTCCGGTCCATGCCAGTCGCGCGCAGCCACCGCCGTCTTGCGATGCCCGGCGGCCCACAATCGGTTCCACAGATCGTAGCCGGCCTGGTTGTCGCTGCCCGGCGAACCCCATCGCCGGTACCACACCTCCATCAGATCGAACGACTCGGGCGGCAGGTCGTCCACCATGCGGCAGCCGGTGCACAGGGGGTCGCCGGGGACGAACGGGTGGGCGACCCCGACGATGCCGCCGGCGGCGCGGATGCGCGGCGCGATCTCGCCGAGCCCGACGACCCGCCCGTCCTGGTGCCAGGGGACCATCTCGTCGAGGCCGTAGATCGGGTGATGGCCGTGGAAGGTGGTCAGTTCGAACCCGGGCACCACGATGACCGGCGCCCCGGGCGGCACCGGGTGGGCGCTCATCGTGTTGTGGTCGGTCAGGGCCAGAAAGTCGAGCCCGGCGCGGGCCGCGCGGTCGGCGATCTCGGCCATCTCGTGCTTGCCGTCGCTGTGGCTCGAGTGGGAGTGGAGCTCGCCGAAGTACCAGCCGGGGCCGCGGCGGGCGAAGGGCGCCTGGCGGTAGGCCGGCTCGACCAGCGCGGTCATCTCCGCCTGGCTCGGTGCCGGGCGACCGCGCACCGCGATCGTGTAGTCGACCGCGCCGCCGAAGATGCCGTGGTGCTCGACCGCCGCCGTCCAGGTCCCCGGCTCGATGCGGCCGGCGACGAAGCCGCGCGAGGCGCAGCGCTCGGCCAGGATGAGCTCGCCCGAGGCCGCCGCCGGCAGGCGGTCCCAGCGGCCGCGCCAGCGCCCGGTCGGATCGACCAGGACCACGTTCATCAAGTTCTGCAGCACCTCGGCGCGCTCGTCGACCTTGAGCAGCTCGCGGTGGCGCGCCACGCCATCGGGGCCGAGCGCGGCGCGGCGCCGCGCGACGTGGCGGTCGAAGGCCGCGTCGACCAGCGGCTGGTTGGCGGTCCGGTCGCGCGACTCGCGCGGGCCGTAGTCGAATGTCAGGACCAGCGCCTCGGTCCCGGGCGGGACCTCGAAGCGATGCGGGGTGACCGTCTTCGAGCTGGTCGCGGGCGCGCGGCCGGTCTGGCGCAAGAGCTCGCTCAAGATCGTCATTGTAGACTTCCCGCCAGCCAGTCGCGCGAGAGATAGCGGTCCCAGGAGTCGGGCAGGAGCACCACCACCGGGCCGTCCACCGACGGGTCGGCCGCCACCCGCAGCGCCGCCGCCACCGCCGTGCCGGCCGAACCGCCGACCAGCAGGCCGACATTTTTTCCCCGGCCCTCTTCGCGGCTCGGTCGCGGGTGGTACCCCCAAGCGCGCTGCGCGCGCGGCCCCCACTTCCTCGCCGACGGGCCGGGGAGCCTTCGGCGGATGAGGCGGCGGCAGAGCGCGAAGCTCTCCTCGTCCGTCACCGACCGGCTAGACGGTGAGAGAACCCTCGAGGATCGCGGGCGGTGCCGCCGGTCGGCAGCGGCGACGAAGGCGCCGATCCGGCCGCCGGTCTGCTCCAGGATCTCGGGGCCGGTCGTGGTCTGGTGGGCGCGCACGTTGGCCGGGCTCCTGAACTGGTCGGTCAGGAACCAGCCGTTCTCGGCCGCCAGGCGCTCGGCGACTCGCTGGAAGTTGTCGGGATCGGTGGGCGGCCGGTTGGGCGTGATGACCACCTCGGCGCCGACCGCCTCGAGGGCGCGCACCTTGTCGGCGCACATCTTCTCCGGCATCACGCAGACCAGCCGGTAGCCGCGCACGGCGGCGACCAGCGCCAGGCCGATGCCGGTGTTGCCGGCGGTCGCCTCGACGAGCGTGCCGCCGGCCGCCAGCGCGCCGCGCGCCTCGGCGTCGGCGACGATGGCGAGGGCGATGCGGTCCTTCACGCTGCCGCCCGGGTTCAGGTGCTCGCACTTGGCGAGGACCGGGACGCGGCAGCCGGCGGCCAGGCGCTCGAGCGGCACGAGCGGCGTCCGGCCGATGGCCGAGAGCACGCTCATCGTGTGCCTCAGCCCCTCACTCGCCGGCCAGCTCCGCCTCGCTCTTCGAGCGCAGGACACCGCGGATGGCCAGGACGCCGCAGGCGATGCCGACCGCGAACACGACCGCGCCGAGCACCGGCTCGCCGAGGATGAGCTTGCCGAGCCCGATCATGCAGCCGAACACGAAGACCAGGGAGGCGGCGACCTGCCCGAGGGTCGACCAGCCGAAGCCGGACGGCAGCTTGCCGCCGGCCTCGCGGGCGACCGGGCCCCACCAGCCCGGCGGCCGCACCCGCCGGTAGAACTCGGCCAGGTGCGGGATCGGCTCCGGCCGGGTCAGGAATGCGGTCGCCAGGGTGAGCACGCCGGTGATGACGACCACCAGGAGCAGGCGGAGGGCCGAGCCGTTGGCGCCGCCGCCGCTGGTCATGGGCAGCGCCTGCAGGGTGAAGGCGCTGGCAATGGTCCCGCCCAGCGCGACCAGCTCGGTGGTCGCGTTGACGCGCCACCAGAACCAGCGCAGGACGTAGACCAGGCCGAGCCCGGCCATCAGCTCCATCTTGAAGCGGAAGGCGTCGAGCACCGACGAGAAGAGGAGCGAGACGACGCCGGCCAGGAGCGCGATCGACAGGGTCGCCACCCGCGAGGCGCGCACGTAGTGCTCGGCGGTGCGCTCGCGGGCGACGAACCGCTTGTAGACGTCGTTGACCACGTACGAGGCGGTGAGGTTGTAGTGCGACTCCATCGTGCCCATGAACGCGGACACGAAGGAGGCGACCATCACCCCCTTGAGGCCGACCGGCAGGAGGTCGACCACCATCTGCGGATAGACCATCTCGGAGTCGGCCACCGTCGGGTAGAGCACCAGCGAGGCCAGCGCGGTCACGTACCAGGGCCAGGAGCGGATGATGTACTGCACCGCCAGGCTCCACAGGCCGGAGGCGATGGCGTTGCGCTCGTCCTTCGAGGCGAGGAAGCGCTGCGCCCGGTGGCCGCTGCCGTCGACGTACTGGTGCGCCCACCACTGGACGCCGAGGTAGACGCCGATGGCGAGCACCGTGAACCCCTCGGCGCTCGAATGCGGGAAGATGTCGAGCGTGTGCTCGCCGAGCGGCGCGCTCTTGAGCCCCTCGGTCAGTCCGTCGATGCCGCCGACGTGACGGAAGGCGACCACGCCGAGCACGATGGCGCCGGTCATCGCCATGCCGAACTCGAGCAGATCGGTCGCGACCACGCCGTAGAAGCCGGAGGCCATGCAGAAGGTGGCGGCGAAGATGAGCAGCGTGGCGACCACCAGGATGTCGGTCGGCATGGAGCCGAGCGCTGGCACCGCCACGGTGTCCGGCAGGTCCATGATGACCTTCACGATCTTGGTCATGCCGACCGTGATCCAGGCCATCGTGATGACCTCGAGCATGATGGTCTTGAAGACCGCCATGCCGCCGCGGAGGAACGCCGCCGGCTTGCCGGTGTAGCGCAGCTCGATGAGCTCGTTGTCGGTCACCACCCGCGTGCGCCGCCACAGGCGCGAGAAGATCAGCGCGACCGCGACCCCGCCGAGGATGCCGCCCCAGTAGAACCAGGCGCCGCCCAGGCCCTGCTCGCGGATCATCCGCGTGGTGTGGAGCGGGGTGTCGGAGGCGAAGCTGCCGGTCAGGATGGCGGTGCCGGCCAGCCACCAGGGGATGGTGCGACCGCCGACGAAGAAGTCCTCGACCGACTGCGAGGCGCGCCGGCTGTACCAGAAGCCGAGGCCGAGGACCAGCGCGAGGAAGGCGGCGACGACGATCCAGTCCAGCGCGGCCACGGGGAACCGGGTGTAACACGAACTTTGCTATCCTGCGCGCGATGACGAACAGGCAGCCACTTCGCGTCGGCGTGGTCGGGGCCGGCGGGATCGCCCAGATGATGCACCTGCCGACCCTGACCGAGCGGCCCGACCTCTTCCGGGTGGTCGCCCTGGCCGATGTCGATCAGGAGGCGCTGGTCGCGGTGGCGGATCGCTACCACATCCCGGGCCGCTTCTCGAGCGCCGCGCAGCTGGTGGCGGAGCGCGAGGTCGAGGCAGTCCTCCTGTGCGCCTCCGGCTCGCAGACCGCCTCGGCCCTGGCAGCCCTGGCAGCCGGCAAGCACCTCTTCCTCGAGAAGCCGCTCGCCTACGGACCGAGCGAGGCGCAGGCAATCGCGCGGGCGGCCGAGCGCTCGGCCAGCACGATCATGATCGGGTATCACAAGCGCTACGATCCGGCCTACCTGCGCGCGCGCGAGGCGGCGAACGCCCTGCGCGAGCTGCGCTACGTCGAGGTGACCGTGCTGCACCCCGACGACAGCGCCTACCGGCGACACCACGCGCTGATGCCGCTCTCGCGACCGCGGCCGCGCGACAGCGCAGAGATCATCGAGGAGCGGATCGCCGGGGCGGTCACCCGCGGCCCGATGGTCGAGCTGGTCGACGACATCGCCGGGCGCGACGCACCGATCGAGCGGCGGGTGGCCGGGTTCATCTGCTACCAGAGCCTGATCCACGACATCAACCTGGTGCGCGGCGTGCTGGGCGAACCGGAGGAGGTGCTGGCCTGGCGCACCTGGCGCGGCGGGCTGGGGCAGACATCGCTGACGCGCTTCGCCGGCGACGTGGTGGTCAACATGACCTGGATCTCCGTCCCGGATGTGCGCAACTACCAGGAGACGGTCCGCTTCGTCGGCAACGACGGGCGCGTCACGCTGGTCTTCCCCTCTCCCTACCTGCGCCACGTGCCGACCCCGCTGTCGATCGAGCGGATGGACGGCGACGACCTGGTGGTCGAGAGCCACACGGTGTCGTACGACGAGGCCTTCCGCCGCGAGCTGGTCGCCTTTCACGAGTGCGTGGTCGGCGGCATGGGGCCGGAGACCAGCGTGGCCGACGCGCTGGGAGACTCGCGCTGGATCCAGGCGATGCTCGCGTCGTCATGAGCGAGCTCTCCGCCAGGGTCGACGAGCTGTACCGGAGAAACCGGCAGACCGGCACCGCCGCCTGGTGCGGCGCCGACTACGACTTCGTCTGCCCGTCGGAAGGCACCTATCCGTTCCAGTGGTTCTGGGACTCCTGCTTCCACGCGATCGTGCTGACGCACATCGACATCGAGCGCGCCAAGGCGGAGATCCGCAGCCTCCTGGTCAACGCGCAGCCCGACGGCCTGGTCCCGCACGTCACGTTCTGGCAGCGCGAGCGCTACGAGGAGATGCTGGCGACCTACTCGATCGCCTACCGGACGCCACACCTGTCCGACTGCATGCAGCCGCCTCTCCTCGCCGAGGCGGTGGCGGCGATCGTCGAGCGGGGCGGCGGGCTCGGCTTCGCGCGCGAGGTCATGCCGGCGGTGCGCCGCTACTACGACTGGCTCGACCGGGTGCGCGACCCGGACCGGGATGGGCTCATCGCCGTCCTGCAGCCGGACGAGACCGGGCTCGACCACACGCCCAAGTTCGACGCCTACCTGGGCGTCGCCACCTGCGACCACGCCGAGCTGACCCGTGCCTGGCACCGGGTGGCCGACCCGTACGCCGAGGTCGGCCGCGACCCGGAGCAGATGTTCGCCCTCGACCGCTTCGTGGTCGAGGACGTCATGGTCAACACGATCTACGCCGAGAATCAACGCGTGGTCGGTCGGCTGCTCGACCAGCTGGGCGACGCGGAGGCGGCGCGCACCTACCGCGCGCGCGGCGACGCGACCGCGGCCGCGCTCCTCGCCCGCTGCCTCGACCCGGTGCGCGGCCTGTTCTTCGACCTGGCTGGCCGCGCCGAGCGGCGGCTCGAGACCGCCACCTTCACCTGCCTGTTCCCGCTGCTCCTGCCCGACCTGCCGGCCGGCGTGGCCGACGAGCTGGCGGCCCACATCGAGGACCCGCGCCAGTTCGCCGCCGCCTACCCGGTGCCGACCGTCGCCATGTCGGAGCCGTCCTTCTGCCCCGACCGGCTGCCCGGCTCGCTCGTCTTCCGCGGCACCACCTGGATCAACGTCAACTGGTACCTGGCCCGCGGCCTGCGCCGCCACGGACGCGCCGACCTCGCCCGGCGGATCGAGGACCGCTCGGTCGAGCTCATCGAGAAGAGCGGCTTTCGCGAGTACTACAACCCCAGGACCGGCGAGGGCTACGGCGCCGACGGCTTCTCCTGGTCGGCCCTCGCCCTCGACATGATCGCCTCGCGCGAGCCGGGCGCGCGCTAGGCGGGGTGCTTCGCCTCCCAGGCGGCGAGCGAGGCGGCCGCGCTGCGCCGCACCTTGTTTCTGACCAGCGGGCTCCAGCCGAGCAGGAGCCCGACCGGGCCGAGCGCCTGGCGCGACCAGCGGTAGAGGTCGAAGGAATCGATGTGCCGGACGATGGCGCCGCCGGCGAACTCGAAGGTGGCGTCGATCCGGTTCAGCACCTTGCGCCCGGTCTGGCTGAAGGTGTAGCGGGCGTCCCAGTGGGCCGAGCCGCGCGCGTCGTCGGCGGTGACGTCGCGAAACGTGACCTCGAGGTCGGCGCCGCGCTCGCACAGCATGCGCCACATGGCGCCCGCGTGCGGCCCCTCCAGCCGCGGGAACACCGGGTCGGAGAAGACCACGGCCGGCGCGTAGCAGGCGGTCATCGCCGCGCCGTCCTTGCGCTGGAACGCAGTGTAGAAGCGGGTGACCAGCTCGGCGTTCGGGTGCACGCCCGTCTCAGTCGTAGGTCGCGGAGAGCAGGAGCGAGAGCCCGACGGTCGACCAGGTGACCTCGCCGCCGATGCTGTCGTCGTCGTCCTTCAGGCTGCCGAACAGGACCTGGCCGGCCAGGCCCAGCCCCCAGTCGTCGCCCACCCACCACTCCTTGCCGATCTGCCCGACGAAGGCAGGGCCGAGGTCGGTCTCGTAGTCCTCTTCGACGCCGCCGTTCTGCTCGGCGAAGCGGAGCTGCGAGGCGGCCAGGGTGCCCGAGAAGTAGACGTTGGAGGGCAGGTAGTAGGCCAGCCCGACGCCGATGCCAGCGATGCTGGCGCTCGAGTCCTCGGTGTCGAACTCGTCTCCGTTGACCTCCACGGTCGGATCGACGACCGCGTTGCCGAACAGCTCGCCGTAGATGATGAGGTTCTGCGACACGTTGCCGCCGAGGGCCAGCTGGAAGAGTCCCGACGGGCCCTTGACCGCGACGTCGTCGTTCATGAACTCGGTCGACATGTTGAGGTAGCCGACCCCGACGCCGAGCCGGAGGAAGAAGCCCTCGTGCTCGTGCACGCCGGGGACGCTCATGCCGTAGGCGCCATAGCCGTAGCCCGGCGAGGAGCCGGGCGGCGGGGGCGGCGGCGGCTGGCCCGGCTGGGCAGCGGCGACTGCCGGGATCGAGAGAACGACGAGGGCAATCATCGTGGCGAGGCGCAGGCGAAGCATGACGCCAACCTACCCGGTACGGCCCTCCGGATGCAATCCGGCAAACGCCGTGCGAGCGGTCACGCGGTCCGGCAGCGCGTAGAATGCGGCCGGAGGTGCCCATGGCGAAGAAGGCGCTCATCGTCGTCACCAGTCACGCTCGCCTCGGCGACACCGGCAAGCCGACCGGTTACTACCTGCCCGAGGTCACGCATCCCTACTACGCGATGCTCGATGCCGGTATCGCGGTCGACATCGCGAGCCCGAAGGGGGGCGAGGCTCCGATGGACCCGTCGAGCGGCGACCGCAACGATCCGGCCAACGCGCGCTTCCTCGACACCCCGGCCGATCGCGACAAGGTCGCGCGCACGCTCCGGCTGGCCGACCTGGATCCCGCCGGCTACGACGCCATCCTGTTCGCCGGCGGCCACGGCACCATGTGGGACTTCCGTGAGGACCGCGACGTCCAGCGCCTCGCGGCTGCCATCCACGAGAACGGCGGCGTGGTGGCGGCGGTCTGCCACGGGCCGGCCGCGCTGGTCGATGTGCGCCTGTCGTCGGGCGCCTTCCTGGTCGCCGGCAAGCGGGTGACCGGTTTCAGCGACGCCGAGGAGGAGGCCGCCAAGCTCACCCAGGTGGTCCCCTTCCTGCTCGAGCGCGCGATGGTCGAGCGCGGCGGCCGCTACGAGAAGGCCGACGGGCTGTGGCAGGAGCACGTCGTCGCCGACCGGCGCCTGGTCACCGGACAGAACCCGGCCTCCGCCGGCGGCGTCGGGCGCGAGGTCGCGCGCCTGCTCGGTGGATCGCCATAGACGGCTGGCGCTCCCGCTGGTTCGCGCGCCGGTCTCCTGGTAACGATCCAGCAGCACGGAGGACAGCCCATGAAGCGCGAAGCGAGCGCCCGCTGGAACGGCGGGTTCAAGGATGGCAGCGGCGTCATGTCGACCGGCAGCGGCGCGGTCACCAACCTCAAGTACTCGGCCGGCACCCGGTTCGAGAACAACCCGGGCTCGAACCCCGAGGAGCTCATCGCGGCGGCCCACGCCGGCTGCTTCTCGATGGCGTTCTCGGTCCAGCTCGGCAACGCCGGCATCACCGCGGAGAGCATCGACACCAGGGCGTCGGCCAACTTCGAGAAGCTCGAGGCGGGCTGGACCGTCACCGCCATCCACCTGGCGGTCTCGGTCAAGGCGCCCGGCGCCGACCCCGCGGCGATCAAGACGGCGGCGGAGAACGCCAAGAAGGGCTGCCCGATCTCGCGCCTGCTCAAGGCCGAGATCACGATGGAAGTCTCCATCGCCTAGGAGGGCACCTGCCTGTGAGTGACCGCACGCGCTGTCGGAAATGACACCGCGCGGCGTGCGCCGGCCACACAGGTTTCCACCACGCCGCCGGCGGAAGGCCGCGAGGTCCTTCACGTCCACATGTGGTCCGGCACTTGCTGGTTCCAGCCTGCATGAGCCGCCGGAACGTCTCGTTATTGGTTTTCCTCGCCTTCATTGTCTTCGGTGCCACCCGCGCCTCCGCCCGCAGCCAGGTGGAGGATCGGCTGGCCGGCAAGGTCGCGCTCAGCAAGGCGGCCCTGCCCGGCAAGAAGGGCGAGCGCGCCTACGGTCAGGCGCTGGAGAAGAGCGCCCGCGGCCGCGCCATCTTCTGGCAGGACGCCAAGACCCGCGCCTGGACCATCCACTACGCCGCGGTGACCCGCCAGCCGGTCCTCGACGCGACCATCACCATCTACGACGTCTCGCACGGCAAGCGGCTGGTCCTCACCAAGGACAAGATGCTCTACAAGCAGAGCCGCATCGTGAGCGGCTCGCTCGAGCTCGATCCCGACGACGTCATCGACGCGAACCGGCGCCTCCTCCTGGTGGTCGAGAACGGCGGCCGGGTGGTCGCCTCGCGCGTCTTCTACATCCAGGGCAAGGTCGAGCGCAAAAAGCGCGACCGCAGCATCGACTTCACGGCCGAGGAGACGGCGGCCGCCAACTAGATCAGAGGCCGAGGGTCTGGAGGAAGGCGCGATTGCGGCGCGCGCTCTCGAGCGGCGAGCCCATGCCGGGCAGGACGTCCTGCTCGACCACGATCCAGCCCCGGTAGTCGCGCGCGCGCAGCACCTCGAGGACGCCGGCGAAGTCGACCTGGCCGGTGCCGAGCTCGCAGAAGACGCCGCGGCGGACGGCCTCCATGTAGCCGGCCTGATCGCGGCGCGCCGCCGCCGCCACCTCCGGCTGGCAGTCCTTGAAGTGGACGTGCCACAGGCGCTCGCCGGCGCGCCGGGCGATCTCGATCGGGTCGTCTCCGCCGCCGTAGCAGTAGTGCCCGGTGTCGAGGCAGAGGCCGACCAGCTCGGGGCTGGTCGCGTCGAGTAGACGATCGATCTCGGCCGGCGTCTCGACATAGCCGGCGCAGTGGGGATGAAACACCGTGCGGACGCCGGTCTCCTCGACCACCGCGCGCGCGATGAGGTCGGCGCCCCGCCCGAAGGTCATCCAGTCGGCGTCCGACAGGCCCTGCTCCGCGGTGATGCGGCCGGCGCAGCTCGAGCGGACCGGGTCGCGCCCGCAGTCGTCCGACAGCACCACGAAGGCGTCGGGCGCCACCTGCGCCATCAGGCGCGCGGTGCGCAGCGCCAGCTCGCGGCCGGCCTCGTGGGCGTCGGCGCGGGCCAGCGCGACCGGGACGAAGCCGCCCACCAGGACCAGGCCGCGCTGCGACAGCGCGGCGCGCAGCTCCTGCGGATCGGTCGGCAGGAAGCCCCAGTCGCCGAGCTCGGTGCCGGCGAACCCGGCCTGCGCCATCTCGTCCAGCACCTGGTCGGCGCCGGGTCCGGTGGCGCCGGCGGTGAGCTCGAACATTCCCCACGAGCAGGGGGCATTGGCCACCCGGATGGTCATAGATGATCGCGCTCCTTCGCCACCGCCTTCTCCCAGTCGGCGCGCGCCGCCTGGACCGCCTCCATGGTCGACACCTCGGCCGGCGGGACGTCCCACCAGGAATCGTAGCCGCCGACCCGCACCGACGGATCGGTCTCCACCACGATGAGGCTGACGCCGGCGGCGCCGCGCGCCTCGGCGAGGGCGGCGGTGAGCTCGCCTGTGGTGGCGGCGCGGACCGCGCGGGCGCCCAGGCTGGCCGCGTTGGCGACGAAGTCGATCGCCAGGGTCTCGCCCGACAGCTGTCCGTCGGCGCCGCGGGCCCGGTACTGGCAGCCGAACCGGGCGCTGCCGACGCTCTCCGACAGCGCGCCGATGCTGCCGAATCCGTGGTTGTCGACCAGGACGATGGCGAGCTTGACGCCCTCCTGCACCGCCGTGACGATCTCGCCGCTCATCATGAGGTACGAGGCGTCGCCGACCATGACGAACACCTGGCGATCCGGTTCGGCCATGGCGACGCCGAGTCCGCCGGCCACCTCGTAGCCCATGCAGGAGTAGCCGTACTCGAGGTGGTAGCTCTTCGGGTCGCGCGGCCGCCACAGCTTGTGGAGGTCGCCCGGCAGGCTGCCGGCGGCGCACACGACGACGTCGCGCGGCCCGGCCGCCGCATTCACGGCGCCGATGACCTCGGCCTGGCTGGGGCGCGCGGTGCCGGCCCCGCCGAGCAGGCGATCGACCTCTCGCTCCCACTCGGCGCGCAGCGCGGCGACCCGCTCGGCGTGGGCGGCAGGCACCCGGTGGCCGCGCACCGCCGCCTCGAGCGCCGCGATGGCGGCGCGCGCGTCGGCCCGCAGCGGCAGCCCGGCGTGCTTGTGGGCGTCGAAGTCGGCGACGTTGACGTTGATGAAGCGGACCGACGGGTGCTGGAAGGCGGTCTTCGACGCGGTGGTGAAATCGCTCCAGCGGGTGCCGATGCCGATGACGAGATCCGCCTCGAGAGCGATGCGGTTGGCCGCCAGCGTGCCGGTGGCCCCGACCGCGCCGAGCGACTGCGGGTGGTCGAAGGGGAGCGAGCCCTTGCCGGCCTGGCTCTCGCACACCGGGATGCCGGTGGCCCGGGCGAAGCGATCCAGCGCCGCGCAGGCGTCGCTGTAGATGACGCCGCCGCCGGCGACGACGAGCGGGCGGGCGGCGGCGCGGATCATCTCGGCGGCGCGCGCCACCAGCTCGGCCTCCGGCGGCGGGCGCGGCACCCGCCAGATCCGCTGCTCGAACAGCGCGTCCGGATAGTCCCAGGCCTCGGTCTGGACGTCCTCCGGCAGGCAGAGCGTGACGGTGCCGGTCTCGACCGGCGAGGTGAGGACTCGCATGGCCTCGGGCAGCGCGCTCACCAGCTGCTCGGGCCGCGTGACGCGATCCCAGTAGCGCGAGACCGGGCGGAAGCAGTCGTTGACCGACAGGTCCTGGCTGTGCTCCGACTCCAGCTGCTGGAGCACGGGGGCCACGTTGCGGCGGGCGAAGATGTCGCCCGGCAGGAGGAGGACCGGCAGCCGGTTGATGGTGGCGCCGGCGGCCGCGGTGATCATGTTGGTCGCGCCCGGGCCGATCGACGTGGTGCAGGCGAAGGTCGACAGCCGGTTCTTCATGCGGGCGTAGGCCGCCGCGGTGTGGACCATCGCCTGCTCGTTGCGGCTCTGGTAGTAGCGCAGCGCCGGGGTCTCCTGCAGCGCCTGACCGACGCCGGCCACGTTGCCGTGGCCGAAGATGCCGAAGCATCCGGCGAACAGACGCTGCTTTTCGCCGTCCCGCTCGCTGAACTGGCAGGCCAGGAACCTGACCAGCGCCTGCGCCATGGTGAGCCGGCTCATCGACGGAACCAGCGCGACAGCGCGTCGAGATCGGCGCCGTCGGACTGGCCGAGCTCGCGCACCGCCTGGTCGACGGTCCAGCCGTGGTGGATGATGCCGTAGGCGGCGCGACCGACCGCCAGCGGATCGACGTCGCCGGGATAGAGGACGTTGCGGCCGGCCAGGGCGCCTCGCACGGTGGCGCCGGCTGCCAGGCCGCTGGCGATCTGCTCGAGCAGCGGCCGCGGGTTGCCGACCGACTCGCCGCCCAGCAGGAGGATCGGCAGCGTGGTCGCGCGCGCCACCTTCTCGTAACCGGCGCAGTGCGGCAGCTTGAGCCAGGTGTGGCGGCTGGTCGAGCCGAGTCCGGCGGCGACGCAGGCGGCGCGGGTGAGCGCGTCCGCCTCCTTCACCACCTTGAGCGCGCCGTCCACTCGCTTGACCGGCAGCGGCTCGAGGAAGCTCGGCAGGCCGGCGGCGGCGAGCTTGGTGATCGCGTCAGCGCACGCCACCATGGTCTTGAGCGAGCCGGGATCGTCGTCGGCGATGCGCAGGAGCATCTTGCCGCCGTCGAGTCCGAGCGCGACGCAGCCCTCGGTGTCGGCGCCGGTCATCGGATCGTCGAGCTCCCACGAGGTCCCCGACAGACCGCCGCGGTTGAAGCTGCCGATGAGGAGCTTGTCGTCGAGGAAGGCCGGGCCGCCCGCCTCGCGCGCGAGGTCGGCGAGCAGGAGCAGGTCCTCGATGACGTCCATGGTGGCCATGACGCCGTCGGCGGCGTCGCCGACCAGGACCCGCGCCACCCGGGCGAGGAAACTCTGGCGGTCGGCCATGGCGAGTGGGTCGCCCGCCGCCGCCGTCACCCGCCGCGCCGGGTGATCCGCTGCGACCAGGTTGAGACGGCCGTCCCCGGTGAGGGAAGTGCGCCGCACCCGACGGGCAGCAGCCTGGCGGACTCGCTCGGGGTCGCGAACCCGGACCTCGGTGACGAGATCGAGGATCTGCCGGGGAAGAAAGGCTTCAGGGGAGAATCCGGCCACCGAGGCATCTTGCGAGATGAGGGCGGCCCTGTAAAGCCACGTGGTACGAGCCTTGCTTGGCGCATCGGCGTGCGTCTCGCGCTGCTCGCGGCGCTGCTCCTCGCCTCGTGCGGCGGCGGCGCGGAGGAAAAAGGCGACGGAGGAAGTCCGCCCGCCGGGTCGGCCGACGCCGCACCGGGCGACACCACCGCCAGCTGCATGCTCGACGGCGACTGCGCGCCCGGCGAGGCGTGCCGGGGCGCCCTGCCCGGGGTCGTGCGGTCGGGGCACTGCGCGGCGCGCGGCGATCGCGGCATCGCCGAGGAGTGCATCGCGCCATGATGATCCGCCGCCGCTCGCTCCTCCTCGGGCTCGGCGCCGGCGCCGCCGCGCTCGCGGCGCTTCCGCGCCGCATGAGCGCCGCCTGCCGCTCGGTCGGCTCGGGACCGGTCGGCGCCGCCTTCGCCGGCGGGCTCGAGACGCGAACCGGCGCCAACATCGGCTACTGGCCGTTCCGGGTCGCCGCCGCCGGCGACGGCACCTGGCTCTACTCGGGCGACATGACCGGGGCCGGCAAGCGCATCGCCTTCCTGCAGAACGGCGTCGAGGTCGGCCTCACCTCGGACCTCAACGCCGGCGCGTGCAACGACCGGAACGGGGTGAACGGCAACTGCGCGTCGAACTCGCCGCTCCTGCGCCCGTCGGTCGGCCAGTGGCGCTGGTGCTACCCGGAGCGATTCCCGGCGGCGCGCGGCGCCACCGCCGCCTGCACCTCCGACCAGGGCTGGATCGACCAGAACGACCTCGTCTTCGCCGGCTACCAGCCGCACACGATCAAGAAGGGTCCGGCCGGTCGCGACTTCGAGGTGTTCACCGCCACCTGCGACGGCGGCCGCGCCATCGCGGCCAACGGCGCCGAGAGCCCGCGCTGGGGCGGCAACCCGGAGTGCAACGCGGTCAACGCCTGCGACGAGGGGGAAGCCGACTGCGCCTCCGACGACGGCAACGCGGTCTTCTACGGCGAGGACTCGGCGCTGCGCTCGACCTGCCTCGGCGGCTACGAGTACTCGCCCAGGGTCGCCGGCGGCTGCTCGCCCGACATGGCCGACGGCAGCGACATGCCGCTCTCCTATCTGTTCACCGCCCCGCGCTCCAACACCAAGACCTACCTCCACGCCGGCGACCAGGTGCGCGTCCTCTACCGCAAGAGCATCGACATCGGGCACGGCGACGGCACCACCACCCGGTCGACCTGGTACGGCATCGAGGTGGCTGCCTCCCAGTGCCCCCTCCTCTGCCCGGTCGGCACCCGCGGCTGGGTGATGGCCTACAGCGAGTGGGATCACGACCAGACCGGCCGCGGTCTCTTCTTCTCCGCGATCTAGACTGGCGGGATGGGGATCACGGTCCAGCTGGTCGCCGTCCCGCCGTCGGTCCTCGAGGCGCTGCGCCGGCACCCTTCGGTCCTCGATCTGGTCTTCGAGTGTTCAGGCAAGCTGGAGGCGCTGCGCGAGCGGGCCGCCCGGGCCCGGAGCGGCGTGGCCGACCGCTTCGTCCTCGGCGGTGTCGCGCCGGCCGAGCTGGACGGCTTCCTCGCCGATCCGGGGCTCGAGGACGCCGAGCGCTGCACGCGCGGCGAGGTCGACCTCGACAAGACCTGGGCCGGCATCCACTTCCTCTTGACCGGCGAGCCGGAGCCGAACAAGGGGGGCGCGGCGACCACGCCGCTGGCCTGGGCGCTCGGCGGCAGCGAGGCCGCGCTCGAGGGCACGCCCTACCAGGTCGCCCCGCGGGTGGTGGGCGCGCAGCCGGTCGTCCTGGTGGCGGGCGCGCTCAAGCGCATCGACGCCTCCGAGCTCCGCACCCGGTTCGATCCCCACGTGCTCGAGCGCGCCGGCGTCTACCCGGACCGGCTCTGGCGCCGCGCGGATGCGGCTGTCGACCTCTTCGAGCGCTTCGCCGAGCTGGTCTGGTTCTACAAGCTCGCCGCGTCGCGCGGCCAGGCCGTCCTGATCTGCACGACCCTGTGAGGGCGCCGGAAAGCGCCGGAAAGCGCTAGAAACCGCCGCGCGCCGCGATGAAGTCGAGCGCCTCGCGCTCGAACGGCATGAAGTTGGCGCAGCCCTGCCGGGTCACCACGATCGCGCCGGCGGCGTTGCCCATCCGCGCGCTCTTCGCCCAGTCCCAGCCGCTGAGGAAGCCGTACATGAGGCCGCTGGCGAAGGCGTCGCCGGCGCCGAGCACGTTCACCACCTCGACGGCAAACGGCGCCACCTCGGTGGTGCGGCCACCCTCGTGCACCACCGCCCCGCGCGCCCCGCGCTTCACCACCAGCACCTCGGGCCCGCGGGCGAGCAGCGCCGCCGCCGCGCGCTCGACGTCGCCGGCGACGTCGGCGCCCGAGACCTGCGAGCCGGACACGCTGACGTCGGCCGCGCGCTCGAGGAAGACCGCCTTGAGCTCCTCCTCGGTGCCGACCACCGCGTGACAGAGCGGCAGCGCACCGCGCACGGCCACCCCGTAGGCGCGCGGGTCGTGCCACTGATCGGGGCGGAAGTCGAGATCGAGCACGACGGTGGCGCCGGCGGCGCGCGCGGTCTCGGCGGCGAACAGGGTGGCGGTGCGGCTCGGGTCGCGCGCCAGGCCGGTGCCGGTGAAGAGGAGCGCGCGCGTGTCGCCGATCGGCGCCGCTGCCACCTCGTCGATGGTGAGCTCCATGTCGGGGGCGCGGTCGCGGTAGAAGACCAGCGGAAAGCGATCGGGCGGCTCGATGCCGAGCAGCACCGCGCTGGTGCGAAAGCCCGGCTTCCGCGGGATGAAGCGGGTCTCGACCCCTTCGCGCTCGAGAAAGCGCAGCACGAAGTCGGCCACCGGGTCGTCGCCCACCGCGGTGACCAGCGCCGTCTTGAGCCCGAGCCGCCGCGCCCCGACGCTGATGTTGGTCGGGCAGCCGCCGACGAAGGCGCCGAAGCTCTCTATCTCCGGGAAGGGGGCGCCGGGCTGGTTGGAATAGAGATCGATCGAGCTGCGGCCGATGGTCAGGAGGTCGTAGGCCGGCACCTACTCCTCCATCGCGTGCGTCACGACCGGCAGCCGCGCGTCAGGGGGCGGCCAGCTCGCCTTCACCCAGGCGTGCTCCGGGTCGTCGGTGCAGGCCAGCGACTGGGCGGTTCCGGCGAGGAAGTTGAGGTAGTAGCAGTCGTAGCCGTAGGCGGCGCTGACCGGGTGATAGCCGTACGGCACCAGCACGATGTCGCCGTCGCGCGCCACCACCGCGGCGTCGAGCACGCGGTCGCCGCTGTAGATGCGCTGCAGGGCGTGGCCGCCGGGCCGGTTCATCTTGTAGAGATAGACCTCCTCGAGATCCGCCTCGAGCAGGACGCCGTCGGCCGACACCCTGTGCTCGTCGTGCTTGTGCGGCGGATAGCTCGACCAGTTCCCGCTCGGGGTGTAGACCTCGACGCAGACCAGCCGGTGGCAGTCGAAGCCAGGCGGGACGATCTGGTTGATCTGCCGGCTGTTGGATCCGCCGCCGCGCAGCTCGATCGCCACCTCCTCGGGCGGGATCAGGCGGGCCGGATGATCGCGGTCGGTCGGCGCGCGGGCAACCGCCAGCTCGAGCGTGTCGCTCTCGCAGACCAGGTCGGCCCCGCTCCGGCGCGGCACGTAGAGCGACCACGGCATCCCGGAGAAGACGTCGGGACGGCGGCCGATGCGTCCCCAGCGCCCGGCGCGCGCGACGCCGCCGAGGAGGACGACCACCGCCTCGCTGTCGCCGGTGTCGAGTTGCCAGCTCTGCCCGCGGCCCAGCCGGTGGACCTCGACCGCGAGATCCTGCCACCTCGCTTCGTCGGGGGTGACCCGATTGACCAGGCCGAGCTGCCCGGCGCTGAGTCGGGGACGGAAGACGAGGGCCTCGGGGGAATAGGCCACCACCGCGTAACGCTAGACGCCGACTGTCCCCCTGTCAATCGAGCCTCTCGTTCGCGCTTGGCCTGGCGGGGCGGGCTTGCATAGGCTAGCGGGATCATCCGTTACTGGCTGCCGTGAGCGGCACGAGACGATCCATGCACATCGACCGACGATTCTCCGCTTTCCTCTTCCCTGTCCTCCTCCTGGTGGCCTGCGGCGGCGACGATCCGGCGCCGCTCGAGACCTCGCTCGACGTCGTCACCATCAACCTGCGCCACGACGTCGACGAGTGGGAGCGGCGCTTCGAGCTCATCGCCGACCAGATCGTCGAGCTCGATCCGGATCTGATCGGCCTCCAGGAGATCGAGATCACCAACGTCGAACAGACGGGCGCCCTGCTCGACCTCATCGCCGAGCGGGGCGGCGCCAGCTACGAGTCCTACCAGGAGCTGAAGATCTGGCCGTACGGCGCGCTGACCGGCGAGGGGGTCGGCATCCTCAGCCGCTACCCGATCCTCGAGACCGGGCTCAAGGACCTGGTCGAGGGCGGCCGGGTCGCGGTCTGGACCCGGGTGGAGGTCGAATCGGGCTACGAGATCGACTTCTTCAACACCCACCTCGAGTCGGACGGCAACGAGCAGATGACGGCGGACGAGATCCGCACCCAGCAGGCCGGCTTCATGGTCGAGTTCATGGCGAGCGCCGGCGACGAGCGCATCCAGCTCCTGACCGGCGACATGAACACCACCGACGACACCGAGGCGTACGACATCCTGGTGGATGGCGGCCTGTCCGATACCTACCTGGCGGTGCACGGCGACGAGACCGCCACCACCGGCAACACCTCGCCGATCGTCCTGATGGAGGGCGCCGAGCAGGATCCGCGCCGCCGGATCGACTTCATCTTCGCCTCCGACCCGCCGCCCGACGGCGCCGAGGTGACACCGACCGACTCGCTCGTCTGCTTCGACAACGCCGACGAGGCCGGCTTCTACCCGTCCGATCACCTCGGGGTCATGACCAGCTTCGATCTCGTCATTCCCCACCGCTGATCGAGGATTGGCCTGCCGCCCTGCCTCGGCGGCACCCACGTGGCATACTGCCGGCCATGCGCACCACGCTCCTGGCTCTCGCACCGGTTTTCGCGATCTCGTGCGGCACCGGCCGGCCGCCCGCGCGCGATCCGGCCGACGCCGAGGAGCACCGCCAGCTGCGCACGGCGATCGAACAGCTGGAGGCCAAGGTGGCGGCGCTGGCCGCGCGGCTCGATGGCCAGTCGGGGTCGATGTCGTCGACCGCCGCCGCCGGCGGGTCCTCGAGCGAAGGGCTGTCGGTGAACGACCGCATCGAGCGGCTGGCCCAGCGCCAGGCGGAGCTCGAGGCCGACCTGGCGAAGGGGCGCGGAGCCGCGGCGCCGACTCCGGCGCCCGGCCCGCCGTCACGCGAGCGACCGGATGCGGCGGTGGTCTACGCGGTCGAGGTCGACGGGCTCCCCTCGCGCGGCCCCAAGGACGCGCCGGTCACCCTGGTGCGCAGCTTCGAGTTCGCCTGCCCGTACTCGCACAAGTCGCTCGCCACCATGGAGGAGCTCCTGACCGCGTATCCCAAGGACCTGCGCATCGTCTACCGCAGCTTCGTGGTCCACCCGGCGATCGCCACCGTCCCGGCGCGCGCCGCTTGCGCCGCCCACCGGCAGGGCAAGTACACCGAGATGCACGACCTCATCTGGACCCAGGGGTTCGAGGCCAACCGGAACCTCGGGATGGACAACATGGAGAAGCTGGCCGGCGACCTCAAGCTCGACCTCAAGCGCTTCGTCAAGGACACCGACGGCGTCTGCATCAAGAAGGTGGAGGCCGACCAGGCCGACCTCGCGGCGCTCGGCCAGGGCGGGACGCCCGCCTTCTGGATCAACGGCCGCTTCCTCAGCGGCGCCCAGCCGGTCGAGCAGTTCAAGGCGCTCATCGACCAGGAGCTCGCGGCGGCCAACCAGGTGATCGGCAAGCGCGGCATCACCCGGGCGAACTACTACAAGAAGGTGGTGCTGAAGAAGGGCAAGAAGAGGCTCTAGGCGGCACCCGGCGCCGCCGCGGGACCGGCTGATATACTCGCGCCACCGGTGTGCAGCAGCTGGACGTCATCGCGCGCGCCCTGAGCCGGACCAAGGCGTCCGGACCGGGCGCCGAGCACACCTCGGACGAGGTCCGCGACTTCCTGCAGAAGCGGGTGGCGTCGTTCGCCCTCCTCATCGGCTGCGTGTTCAGCCTGTTCCTGATCTGGCGCTCGATCGCGGTGATCATCGAGAGCCAGGTGCAGGACAAGCGGGCCGACGTCTCGGCACTGCCGGCGATGGTCGGCGAGGTGGCCTTCTTCCTGTCCATCTGGCTGTACTGCCGCCGGCGCCCGCGCTCCATCCGGGTGCTGCACGCGATCGACTCCGTCGCCATCCTCATCGGAGGCACGGCGGTCGCGCTCATGCCCTACCGCATCCCCTACCCGGTCCGCCCCGACTACATCGCGCTCTTGGCGCTGACCTACATCGTGATGATCCGGGCGATCTTCATCCCGTCCACCGCGAAGCGCACCGCGGTCCTGGCGATCGTCCTCGCCCCGATCCTGCTCGGCAACCTCTTCTTCGCCCACCTGCGCGGGCACGATCCGGCCCACTACACCGCCCTGGCGCACGAGATCGTCCGCGACCCGCCGCTCCCCTGGGCGATCCGCTGGACGGTCATCGACGGCGTCTGGTGGTTCGCGGCCGCCCTGGTGTCGACCTTGACCTCGCGCGTGTTCTACGGCCTGCGCAAGGAGGTGACCGACGCCCGGCGTCTCGGGCAGTACACCCTGCACGAGGTGCTGGGCCAGGGCGGCATGGGCGTGGTCTACCGGGCCAGCCACGCGCTCCTGCGCCGCCCGACCGCCATCAAGCTCCTGCCGCCGGGCAACCTCGGCGAGGAGAGCGTGGCCCGCTTCGAGCGCGAGGTGCAGCTCACCGCCGGCCTCAGCCACCCGAACACCGTGCGCATCTTCGACTACGGCCGCACGCCCGAGCGGGTCTTCTACTACGCGATGGAATACCTCGACGGGGCCAGCCTCGACCGGGTGGTCAAGATCGCGGGCGCGATGCCGGCGGCCCGGGTGATCCACATCCTGCAGCAGGTCGCCGGCGCGCTGTCGGAGGCGCACGGCATCGGTCTCATCCATCGGGACATCAAGCCGGCCAACATCCTCCTGACCGAGCAGGGCGGCATGCCCGACGTCGCCAAGATCCTCGATTTCGGGCTGGTCAAGGACATCGCCGGTGCCACCGACGAGGGCGCCACACTGCAGGCGCTCAGCCGGGCGGACAGCATCGCAGGCACGCCGCAGTACATGTCACCCGAGGCGATCACCACGCCGGACAAGCTCGACGGGCGCACCGACATCTACGCGCTCGGCGCGGTCGGCTACTTCCTGCTCGCCGGGGTCGAGGTCTTCAAGGGACGGACGACCCTCGAGGTGTGCAGTCATCACCTCCACACGGAGCCGCTGCCGCCCGGGCAGCGGGTCGACCGCACCGCGTCCCAGCCGGTGCCGGCCGACCTCGAGGCGCTCATCCTGCGCTGCCTGGCCAAGATGCCGGCGGCGCGGCCGGAGTCGGCGCGCGCTCTGCGCACCCAGCTGGCGGCCCTCGCCGACGCGGGCAGCTGGAGCGAGGAGGACGCCCGCGCCTGGTGGAGCCAGCACCGGAGCGCGCTGCAGACGGCGGCGCCCCCCGCGAGCAAGGACCCGACCGGCAGCGAGGCGACCATCGCGGTCGATCTCGACCAGCGCAGCGCGCCGGCGACCGTGCGCGAGCGAAAGGTCAGCTCACGATGACGCGTGTCGGGCCAGCGACGGCGACGGCTGTCTGGCTGGTTGCCGCAGCCTGCAGCTCGCCGACCCGGCAGCCCGCCGACGAGGAGACGGCGGCGCCGGCGGCGGCGCAGGAGGACGCAGCGGCCGGCCGCACAGCCGCGACGCCGGTCGCCGATGCGGCCCCGAGCGAGCGGGAGGTGGCCAGCCCGGTGCCGGCGCCCGACCAGCCGGTCGTGAGCTTCGGCGGCGCATCGCGCTTCGGCGCCAGCTCGTTCATGATCCTGCCCACCGGCAGCGCGCGCTCCTCGTTCACCGCGCCCGGCAAGCCGGCGAAGGTCCGGACCGGGATGCTGGCGCCCAGGGAGCTGGCGGTGCTGCGCGACCAGCTGATGAAGAGCGGCTGCTGCTCCCTCGAGTCGAAGCGGACCACCGGCGTGCCGGACGAGGGACACACCAACCTCAACATCGGGTTCCCGGGCCTCATCTGCTCCGTCTCGCTGTGGGACAACGAGTGGCGCGAGCTGCCGGCGGCCGCCAAATGCTCGCGGCTGCTCGAGCGGATCGAGAAGCGGCTCGAGCCTGCGCCGCCCTAGTGGCGGCGGCGACGGGCGGCGCTGAACGAGCTCATGGTGATGCGATCTCCCTCGTCGCCGGCCCCGGCGGAGGTGAAGTCGAGCTGGGTCACCCGCGGGCGGCGGCGCGCCGCGGCGGCGCGGCCCTGGATGTAGAACGGGCGATGGGCGAGCAGGCGGCCGCCCAGCGTCTCGAACACGATCCGCAGGCGGGCGTTGGGCGAGAAGATCTCGTGGCGCGCGAGCTTGAGGGTGCCGGCCAGGATGCGGCTGCGCTTGTACAGCATCTGGTCGTGGCTGCCGACCAGACGGCTGCCGCGCGAGATGTCGTAGATCTTGACGCGCACGACCTGGACCGGTCGGGCGGCGACGGCGGCGTAGTGAATCGTCCACTCTCCGGTCTTGCGGTTCTCGTGGAAGACGGCGCGGCCGGCCGAGCTGCGCGCGAGGTGCGCCAGGTAGGCCGCGGTGCCCTTGCGGCCGGGCAGCGCGGCGCGGCGCAGCGACACCTTGCCGGCCAGGGCCCGCTCGCGGGTGCGCGCCTGCACCGGCTTCGCCCAGGCACTGCAGACCAGCGACGACACCACGGCGATGATGACGAGCGCGCGCGAGATGACTGGACGGCGCATGAGCGAGCTCCTCTCGGGACCGGCGCGGAGCGAGCACAGGAGCAAGCGGTGGACCAGGGGTGGGCCACGAGGTGCCAGCCCGCAAGCGGCCGTGTCCGCTCTGTGAGCACACGGCCGTATGCGGTCTAGCGAGACCATTGCCGGAAGGTGCAGTGGTCACCGTCACGTGCGGCTGCAAGATCCCGCCGGACGAGGGCAGTCACGCTATCCTTCCCCCATGGATGACGTCATCGCGCTGCCGGCCGTCGAGCAGGCCCGCCTGATCGCGAAGCGCGAGCTCTCGGCGGTCGAGCTGGTCGGCGCCTACCTCGATCGCATCGAGCGGATCGACCCCAGCGTGTCGGCCTTCACCCACGTCATGCGGCGCAGCGCGCGGGCCGACGCCCGCCGGAAGGACGCCGCGCTCGCGCGCCGCAGGCGCCGGCCGGCAGCCGGCCCCGCGTTCTACGGCGTGCCGGTCGCGGTCAAGGATCTCAACTTCGCGCGCGGCTCCTTCACCCGGCTCGGTTCGCGCGCCTACCGCTGGTTCTACTCGCCGTTCGACGACAAGGTGGTGGCACAGCTGCGGCGCGGCGGGTTCGTGGTGCTCGGCAAGGTCGCCACCTCCGAGCTCGGCGCCCTCCCCGTCACCGAGCCGGACATCCACCCGCCGACTCGCAACCCCTGGCGGCTCGACGTCACCGCCGGCGGCTCGAGCGGCGGCTCGGCGGCGGCCGTGGCGGCGTCGATGGCGCCCATCGCGCTGGCGAGCGACGGCGCCGGCTCCATCCGCATCCCCTCCTCCTTCTGTCACCTCTACGGCATCAAGCCCTCGCGCGGCCGGGTGCCCGACCCGTACGGCCGCCCCGACCAGCACATGCTGTCGACCTGCGGCCCCATCGCGCGCACGGTCGACGACGCCGCCGCGATGCTCGACGTCATGGCCGGCGTCACGGTCGGCCGGCCGCACTGGGCCCCGCGTCCCGAGGCGCCCTTCGCCGAGCTGGCGCGCCGCGACCCCGGACGCCTGCGGGTCCGCTTCACCACCGCCTCCCCGCTGGTCGCCGCCCACCCTGACGTCGCCGCCGCCGTGCGCCGCGTCGCCGGCCTCCTGGCCGAGCTCGGCCACGACGTCGAGGAGGGCGGCCCGCCCCAGGGCGAGGTCGAGGAGTTCCTGCCGATCTGGCAGCGGATGATCGCGCAGGCGCCGGTCCTGCGCCCCGGATCCCTGCAGCCGGTCACCAGCTGGCTGCGCGCGGCGGGCAAGAAGCTCAGCGCCGAGGACGTTCACGCGCGCCAGGTCGAGCTCGACCGCCGCATCGCCGACTGGTTCGGCGACGCCGACCTCTGGGTCACGCCGTCGGTGGCGGTCGCGCCTCCCGCCATCGGCGCCTGGCGCGGCCTGTCCCCCGACCACACCTTCGCGCAGGCCGCCGAGCTCGGCGCCTTCACCGCGCTGTTCAACGTCAGCGGCCAGCCGGCCGCCAGCGTCCCCGCCGGCCTGTCCAGCGCCGGCTGGCCCATCGGCGTCCAGCTCGCCGGCCGGCCGCTCGCCGACGGACTGGTCCTCGCCGTGTCGCGCCAGCTCGAGCAGGCCATCCCCTGGTCTGCCCATCGTCCGTCCCTCTGATCGAGGGACGTCCGCTCAGCGTTTCGGCTTGCCGGGGGCGAGCGCGGTGGAGTCGACCGCTGCGTTGCCCTTGCCGGCCGGGGCGGGGACGGCGCTGGTGACCGGCTGGCCGAAGAAGGTCGGCTGGCCGGTGAGGTCGTCCTCGAGCAGATGGACCTGCTCGTCGCGGACCAGCGCGCGGATCTCGTCGCCGCCCAGTTCGCGCACGCCGCCGAGGCGGAGCTCGTCGAGCAGGCGGATCCAGATCTTGACGAACAGGCGGCGGTGACTGACCTCGAGCTGCTCGTCGGTGACGGTGCGGGCGAGCTGGGCGAGATTGCGCTGGACGGCGCCGGCATCGGGCTTCCAGTCGTAGGCCCGGCGGGCGACGCGGAACAGGCGAGCGCCGACCTCGGTGAGCAGGCGGACCGGCTCGAGGTCGAGCGCCTCGAGATCGATGAGCGGCGCCTTCGGGTTGTGCGGGGAGAGGTACTGGACCGGCCAGCCGAGTCGCTGCTGCAGCGCCGGATAGGCGGGCAGGACGTTCTGCACGAAGGCCGGCGTCACCGCGTACAGGACCAGCGCGCGGGGCAGCTCGGAGCGACCGCACAGATCGACCAGCTCGCGCAGGTGATCGACCGTCTCGTTCTGCGCCTTGGTCGGCTTGCCGTCGACGCTCAGGCGCCGCTCGGCCTCGTCGAGCAGGAGCACGGTGCCGGCGAAGCCGACCCGCGCGACCACCTGGACCAGGGCGCGCAGCATGGCGAAGCCGTTGTCGTTGCCCGGCACCTCGTAGAGGCCTTCCTCCTTGGCCTCCGCCGCCGGCACCGGCTCGCCGCGCAGCCAGGCGCCCAGCCGCCGGACCGAGTCCTCGCGCCCCTCGATGACGGCGCGCAGGTAGCGGGCGGCGGCGTCGCGGAAGGAGTGGCGCTCGATCGGCGCGCGCCCCACCCGGGTGTCCACCCAGTGCAGCGACGCCTCGCGCCCGTCCTGCTCGCGCCGCTGCTCGGCGACCCGGCGGAGGATGTCGTCGACCCCGCGCACCGGATCGCCCCGCTCGTGGCCGCGGGCCCGCTCGAGCTGGTGCGCCACCGCCCGGTAGACCGCCAGCGGCTTGTTCATCGGCGTCTCGCGCGGCGAGATGGTGATGAAGGCCGCCAGGAGGTTGCGCGACCAGGCCAGGTCGCGCACGCAGTAGAGGAAGTGGGTCTTGCCCGCCCCGTAGGTGCCCTGCACCAGCTTGAAGCTCGAGCCGCCGGCCTCGAGCAGGAGCTCGCGCACGTAGACCCGGTCGAGGATCTGCAGGTAGCTCTCGTTGCCGACGTTGACGTGGGCGATCCCGCGCTCGGGCGGGGTGCCGTTCTCGCCCATCTGGGCGAGGACCCGGCGCGCCAGGCGCGGCGCCAGCTCGTCGTCGTCGCGCGGCAGCGGTGGGATGGGGCCGGTCGGGGTCATGGCGCCGCCACCAGGCGGAGCGTCCGATAGTACTGCCCCGTGCCGGTCTCGTCCTCGATCCAGAGCGCGCGTCCGGGAGTGCCGGTCGCCACGTCGACCGCGATCCGTCCCGCCGGCAGGACCAGGCCGCGCTCGCTCCGCAACCTCCCGAGGTCCCACACGAACTGCGCGCGCGAGTACCGCCGGCGCCCGGCGGCGGCGCCGACCGCCGGGACCAGCGCCAGGAGCGCGACCGGCGCTCCCGCCCGGCCGCTCGCGAGCCCGGCGTAGGCCTTCGCCAGCGCGGCGGCGAAGGCTGCGGCATCGAGTGACTCCCGCTCGAGCCGCGCGAGCACGCGGCGCCACGCCCGCATCACCTCGGCTGCGTCGCAGCGCGCGCGCGCCACGGCGGTCCGCGCGAAGCGGATCTGCGCCGAGCCGCGCCGCCGGTCGACCACCACCGTCAACCGGCCGAGCCGCCACTCCTCCGGCCGCTCCGCCAGGAGGCGCGGCACCAGGCCGAGCTCGGCCGCGGCGGCCCGCAGGTCCGCCGCGAAGCGCTGCACGTCAGCAGCCGTAGTCGCTCGAGCGGCACCAGCTGGGTGGGGTGTCATTGGGGTGCCAGCCGTCGGAGCCCACGTCGATCCAGATCGGGTTGGTGATCGCCCACGGGAACATCGGGTACAAGGTCGCCGGCCGCGGGACGCGGAAGGTGCGCAGGAGCGGGATGAGGTCGTAGATCTTCTGCGTGACCTCGGAGGTGCCGAGGCGCGGCAGCCCGACCGAGCGGTAGACCGGGGCCAGCGTGCGGCCGTCGATGCCGATCGCGGTCACCACGTACCACGAGTCCTCCTCCACCTGGTCGTGGAAGGTGTCCTCGAAGGCGACCACCGCGTCCCCCTCGGCGATGCACGGGTGATCGTGCGGATCCTCCTCGTCACCCGGCCGCGAGTGCTGGCAGCCGTCCACCCAGTGGATGAGGTGGCCGTTGCGATACACCTCGATGCGATCGACGTCGTACCAGGGGGCCTTCTCGACCCGCACGTACAGCTCGAGGTCCTGCCCGGCGGTCGCCGTGGTCTTGTCTCCGATGTCGGCATCGCCGATGGTGAAGCGGATGAGCGGGCCGGTCGACACCACCGCGTGATGGCCGCGCAGCGCCTTGGTGACGATCTCGCTGGTCAGGCTGGGCGCGCTGATGTCGCCGGTGTGGAGGTAGGTCCTGATCGTCCCGGCCTCGTCGTCGTGCACGTCGCTGCCCGACAGACCGGTCTTGACCACGCCCTTGTTGAGCATGACGAACCAGTCGTCGACCACGCCGCGCATGGTGCGGCACATGCCGCCGTCCGGCGCCGGGTCGGTCCCGCCCGGCAGCGGCGGGTCGACGCACGACAGCGTCGCCGGATCGCAGACCAGCCCCGAGGCGCAGTCGCCGTCGGCGCCGCAGGTGCAGGGCAGCTCGGCCCCCACCCCGTTCATCGCCGCCTCCTGCTCCTCGACCGTCCGGTGCATGACCCGCTTGGCGGTCTCGGTCATGAGCAGCTCCAGCCGGTGGTCGTAGGTCTCGCCGTCGATCTCGCCGGCGCGGAACGACGTCCGCAGGGCGTCGAACTCGCTCGACAGGTAGCGGACCTCGGCGACCGTCGGGCGGCGCAGGAGATCGTAGTTCTTGCTGTTCATCAGCTCGAGGGCGTCGAACTCGCCGCTGAAGTTCGAGGGATCGACCAGCGGGTTGATGAAGGTCAGGAACGAATCGACCGGCTCGAGCGTCACCGGGTCGAGCCGGTAGGCGTCGAAGTAGCCGTACGGGTGGGGCACCTGGATCATCACCTTGCCGTCGTCCCCCTCCATGTCGCGCAGCCAGGTGAAGATCCCGTTGGGCGCCAGGTTGTGCCAGTCGGGGGCTCCGTTGCCGATGATGCGGTTGCCGTCCTCCCACTCCTTGTAGTCGAGCGGGAAGGCGATGAAGTGGCCGAGGTCGAGCGGCGACACCTCGACGCCGATCTGACTGCCGACCAGGCGCCGCACGTCCATCGACTGGATGATCGGGGAGTAGTCGATCACCACGTCGTGATCGGTCGACGTGAAGTGATCCATGTCGTTGGCGATCATGCCGATGACCCGGTACTCGAGCGGGACATCGCTGTCGAGGCTGGGCGCCGCGTGGACGTGGAAATCGGAGGTGGACCAGCCGACCCGGTCCATCACCCGCGCGATGTTGCCGGTCACCTGGTTGGCCCGGTTGTAGGCGACCGTGACCACCTGCCGGTCGATGGTGTAGCTCGGCCCGCGCGAGAAGACGACCTCGTACTCGCCCGGCGGCAGCCGCAAGCTGCCGAGTCCGTCCTTCGAGTGCTGCGACACCACGATGCCGTCGATCGGCCGCGAGCCGCCGAACTCGAGCGGGATGATCTTGTCTCGCGCGCACGCGCAGCTGCCCTGCTGACAGCTCTGGCCGGCCGAGCACTCGCTGTCGCTCGAGCACGAGCCCTGGGCCAGGCAATGCCCCACGGTGATGAGCCCGGGCGACGGCTGCCCGCTCTGATCCATGATCGCGTAGTCGAGCTGGGCCGGCTCCGGCATCAGGAAGGAGGCGTCCGCCGTCCGCCCGGCCGCCACGTCCACCACGCCCAGGTTCGACAGGAGGTAGCCGTCGCGCGCCACCAGCACGTACTTGCCGGGCGGCAGCGCCAGCGTGTAGCCGCCGTCCTTCACCGGGTCGCCGACCGGGTCGGTCACCGCCATGCTCTCGATGCTGCCCCGGCCGTTGAGGAAGATCTCGTCCTTGGTCCGGCAGCGGTTGGCCTCGAGCACCTTCTCGATCGACCAGCCGGCCAGCTCGTCGTCGCCGATGCCGCCGAGGTCGCACTCGCTCTGACAGGCCCCCTCGCAGGGAAGCGAGCGCGGATCGGCCAGCGCGAAGACCTTCGCGCCCGACAGCGGATCGCCCGACGGGGTGGCCAGCACCTGGCCGTGCACCCGGCCGAGCTCGGTGCCGCGCGCCTCGGCGATCGGCTCGGCGGCCGACGAGACGTCTCCTTCACCGACCGACAGCCAGCGCTCGTAGCGGATCAGCGTGTTGTTGAGACAGCCCGGCTGGTCGGTCGGGCAGGACGCGCCCGCCGGCGCGCCCATCGAGAACGGGCCGCTCAGGACCGGGACCAGCATGGTCCCGGTCGGCGAGGTGTAGCCGTACGACACGCCGTCGCCGACCGCGTAGATGGCGTCGAGGTGGAGCGGCAGCTGCAGGGTGTCGAACCCGGCGTCGAACAGGCGGCGGATGTCCGACTCGCTGTCGAAGCCGGGGCCGCGGAAGAAGGCGTCGGTGTCCTTGGCGAAGATGAGCATGTCGCCGAGCAGCACCCCGGCGTCCTTGTCGTCCGGCGTGCGGCACACCCGGAGATCGCCGCCCAGCTCCTGCGTCACGTCGACGCACTCCTGTCCGGCGTCGCAGTCGCCCGGCGTCTCGCAGCGCCCGCCGTCCTGCGGGATGTCGCCGAGGATGACGTTCAGGATGCCGCCGAAGTCGCGGTCGGGCAGCGGGTCGGCGTCGAGGTGGCGGATCGCCTCGGCCGAGCAGCGCGCCGCCGCCGCCGGGCAGTCGCAGTCGTCGTCGTACAGGGCGTCGTCGCACTCGGCCGGGCAGCCGTCGGCCTCGCTCACCGGGCAGAAGTCGACCCCGTAGCCGACGGTGGTGGTGATGCGCAGGAGCCGCTCGCCCGGCCGCACCTCGTACTCGGTGTACATGTTGAGGGCGGTGGGCGCGTCGGCGAAGCGCTGGCGGAGCAGCGCGGTCAGCCCGACCACCAGCGGCAGGATGGGGGTCCCCGACGCCTTGGCCGTCACCTCGGCGCCGTTCTTGCTGCCGGTCACCTTCACGTTGGCGGGGAACTCGGCGCCGGCCTGGTACAGGTTGGCGACCGGGACGAACTGCCCGACCTGATCGAGGCCGCGCCCGCTGCGGAACTCGTCCTGGAAGCGGTTGAGGTCGATGTCGGCGATGGTGCCGCCCTTGCCGAGCGGCAGGCGCGACGGCGAGCCCTGCTCCACCACCACCCGGATCTGATCGTTCTCGAGCAGGAAGTCGCCCTCGCGGGCGCTCGCCTTGGGCCCGCCGATCGCCTGAT
>Ga0111538_10000092_pt1 | contig 97135 bp, 76 predicted proteins | sample SoiMethybrSBSTD1_FD_79669 | JGI IMG/M metagenome (GOLD analysis project Ga0111538, IMG submission 79669) | Bulk soil microbial communities from a Populus tree surrounding site in Tennessee, USA - Soil MetaG P. TD hybrid SBSTD1 (version 2)... | ecosystem: Environmental > Terrestrial > Soil >... | reverse complement strand
TCCCGCCGAGGCGGCTCACCCCGGGCGGCTGCCCGATATCTACGCGTGGACGTGCTCGCACTGCGGCCACGAGGAACGCGAAGCACCGATTCTGGTGCACGAATAGACGAACCCTACTTCGTTCCCCTGACGGTCCCGACGTCCTCGCCTTTGAGGAAGCGCAGCAGCGGCGGATAGAGCAGTTGCGGAGCTTCGAACTGCGGATTGTGGCCGACGTTGGGAATGATGTAGAGCTGTCCGCGCTGCACCGTCTCAGCCACGCGCCGCGCGCCGCCGGGATAGTCGGCGCCGTCCTTCTCGCCGCCGATCACGAGCGTCCGCGCTTTGATGCGCGGCCAGTCGTAGACCACCGGGTCGGCATAGATCGCCTGCTGCTGCAGCGCGCGCACCATCGCCATATGTGGCCAGTCGCCGCTCTTGATCCAGCCGTAGTGAATCTTCACGTACTTCATGTACTCAGGCTTCCAATTCACGTAGTAGGCGCGCATGCCTCTGACGATCTCGGTGTAGTCGCGCGCCAGAGCGGCCTTGTAGACCTCGGAGGTGTCGCGCCACGGGCGGCCGCTGCGCGCATCGGTGAGACCGATCTGGTTGATCATCGCCAGATTGCCAACGGCCTCCGGGTAAGACGAGGCGAAACGGCTGGCCACCATGCCGCCCATGGAGTGCGTGACGATGTCGGTGACCTTGAGGCCGAGTGAATCGATCAGACGCTTGGTGTTCGAGGCGTGCGTGCTGATCGAATAGTTCAGGATCGGCTTCGACGACCGTCCAAACCCGATCTGATCGGGCACGATCACACGGTAGCCTTCCTTGCTGAGGATCGCGATCGTCTCGGTCCAGGCCTCGCCGAAGAAGTTCATGCCGTGCAGCAGCACGACGCTCTTGCCGTTCGCCGTTCCGCTCGGCGGGACGTCCATGTACGCCATGCGGACGTCCTGACCTTCGAGGTTGAAAGAGAAATAGTGGACCGGATGCGGATACGGGACGTCCTCGAGGTTGATGCTCATCGGTCCCCAGTCGGCCGGCGGTGCCGATGGCGGCTCCTGAGATGAGGCAAGTCCCGGGACGAGCAGGACCGCACAAACGGCGAGCATCGAACGCATGACTCCTCCTGACTTCTAATGGACTGCGCCAGTGGCTCGTGGCTTCCAGTGCTCGATGATCGTGATGGGCGCCGCACGATCGTCTTCAACGATGGTGCTGATGAGAAATCGGCGCGCGTCAGGCGACACTACGTACTGCTGCCTGAACACACTGACCGGATTGCCGACGTGGCCCGAAAACAGCGCCACGGGTGCAGCGGCGTCAACCGTCTGGCGATCGGCATCGAGGCGAACCTTGACGGCCATCAACTGACCGTCCAGCGCGATATAGAAGAGCTCCTTGCCATCGGGCGACCATCGCACCTGCGCGCCGCCGTTCGTGGAGATCGGCGTCTTCGTTCCAGGCCCCGGAAATCGCTGGACGTAGACCTCGAAGCGGCCTGACTCGTCGGATTCGAACGCCACCCATTTCCCGTCTGGCGAGAAGACGCCGTCGCGATCATCGGCGTCGGTCTGCGCGATCGGAAAGGCGGGTATGCTGCCGTCGAGGCGCCACGCCCAGAGGTCGTATCTCGTCTTCGCGCTCTGTGTGCGATACAGCAGATAGCGCCCATCGAGCGACCAGGCAGAGGGCAATCGGACGGTGACATCCTGAGGCTCCTTCGTCGCCAGGAGCTGTTCGGGTCTTGCGCCGCTCGCCGGCTTCACATAGAGAGTTTCGAAGCCGCTTCGATTCGAGCTGAACGCGATGCGGCTGCCGTCGGGGGACCAGATCGCGCTGTGCTCGCTCGCCGCGTCCGACGTGAAACGTCGCATCACGCTCCGCTGGAGATCCATCAACCAGACGTCGGAATTGCCATCAACTATTCGCGTCAGCGCGACCGTGTGTCCGTCCGGCGACAGCGATGGGCCATACCTGGCAGCGCTGTTATCCCCTACACGTCCCAATTCGTTGCCGCTTCGATCGAACCAGGCCAGCTGCCTGACCTGACCCGGCGATCCGGTGCGAAACACGATCGCCCCTGACTCAGACGCCGAGAGAGCCGGAATGAAACCCTCGCCAACGGAGACACCGCTCGCCACCGACGCCGGAGTCCCCTGCAGCTCCAGCCGTTCGACGTCGAAGCGCTGCGCATACAGCGTCCCCTGACGAACGAAGAACACGTGTTCGCGCGCGTAAACCGCACCGGCGTCCGCGTCGAGCAGACGGCGCGACCCGGATGCGTCGAGACGACCCGCATAGACACCCTGGACATCAGGAGTACCGAGGGAATAGAAGAGAAAATTGCGGCCGCCGGGCAGCAGCCAGGGAAAGCGGCCGTTCGTGGGCGACGAGGCAAATGTCGGCAGCGATACCCGTGTACCTCCGGCCGCCGGCATCCGGTACACCGGGCCAGCCTGCGGAGCAAAGTAGATGATGCCGTCCTCGGTCCAGACGCCGCTGCGACCCGCAGTCGCTGGCGCCAACGTCTGTATTGATCCCGTGTCAACGTCGATCCGCTTGAGCCTGCTGTCGGCAAAGAATCCAATCGATTGCCCGTCCGCGGACCAGAACGGATAGTAGGCCGATGCTGTTCCGGCAAGCGGTCGCGCCGACACGGAGTCAAGCGATCGGATCCACAGATGCGGCTTGCCGTCGGACGTTGCCACGAACACCACTCGACGTCCATCAGGTGAGATGGCCAGGGACACTGGATCGGTGGTCGGCGGCGTCGTGATCTCGAGCCGCGTCTCAGGAGGCTCCGGCGTCGGGCGGTTCCAGACGAGCGCCGCAGTCGCGGCCGCCGCCAGCACGGTAACGGCCGCCGCCCACGTAAAGCGTTCACGCGTTCTCGACAGCGTCGGCGCAACATCGCTCGCCGCCGGCTGCGCGAGCGCGTCATCGACCTCGATGCGGGCATCGGCGATATCGTGCAGCCGCCGCTTCGCATCCTTCGTGAGACAGCGGCGCAGGAGATCGCGGATGCGCTGCGGTGTCGCTGGTGGAAGAGCCGTCCAGTCAGGTTCCCGTTCGACGACCGCCGCGATCGCGTCTGCCGCCGTGTCGCCCGAGAAGGCCGGACGTCGCGTCAGCATCTCGTACAGCACGCAGCCAAACGCCCAGATGTCCGTTCGTTTGTCGACCGCAAGCCCTCGCGCCTGCTCGGGGCTCATGTAGGGGGCAGTGCCGAGGATGACGCCGCGACTCACGACGACGGCGGTGATCGTCGGAGACTTTGACACAGCCGACGAGCGGTCGAAGATCGAATCGGGAGCGTCCGTGAGCTTCGCCAACCCGAAGTCGAGCACCTTGACCACGTCGCCCGGCCCAATCTTGATGTTGGCGGGTTTCAGATCGCGATGAACGATCCCCTTCTCGTGCGCGCTTTCGAGCGCCTCAGCGACCTGACGGGCCAGTGGCAGCGCTGTAGCAATCGGAATCGCGCCCTCGTCCAAACGATCGGCGAGCGTCGGCCCCTCCACCAGTTCGAGCACCAGCGCGGGCGGACTGCCTGAGGTTTCGAAGCCATAGATCGCGGCGATGTTCGGGTGATTGAGCGCCGCCAGGAGGCGGGCCTCGCGCTCGAAGCGGGCGAGCCGTTCCGGGTCGCGGGCGAACGACTCGGGCAGCACCTTGAGCGCGACATCGCGATCGAGCTTGTTGTCGTGGGCCCGGTAGACCTCGCCCATGCCGCCGTGGCCGAGCAGCGAGACAACTCGGTAGGTCCCAATCTCACGACCGATCACTGAGGCGAATTGTAGCGTTTACCTGAAGCGAACCAACCGAAGCGACCAGACAGTCGCGGCCAGCGCCATCAGCAGTCCGGTGGCAACCCAGCCTGTAGCCATCGGGACGAGCATCTCGAACCACGCATATAGATCAGGCAGCGGGGCCGTGACCGTCGATTGTTGTGGCGCCGATGTTTCTCCGCCGGGGCCAAGGGCGAGGCATGCCTCGCCCTTACTCAGTCATGCACCGCACTCAGTCATCGCACCGCGAAGTCATCGCACCGCAAACGCCAGCGCCATCGTCGCCCAGTTGGACGCGGCTGCAGAGATGAACTGATCCTGACCGTGCGGAAACTCGCTGTCGAAATACGGCTGAATGGGAATCGCGCGCGTGCGCACATACCAGGAGCCGTCCTCGAGCTGGGTGTTGAGCAAGAAACGGATGCCCTTCTCGTACACCGGATCGGACGGCTTCACCGCTCCGCTCTGCGCCAGCGCCGTGAGTGCCTGCCCCGTTGCATAGGCATCGCTTGCCAGCGTCGGAATCTGACTCCATCCACCATCGTCTCGTTGCCGCGCGATGAGCGCCTGTGCCGCGTCGCGCAGAGCCGACTGGCTTGCGCCGCTCCAACTGAGACCGAGCAGCCGATAGACGTGATCTTCAGTACTTTTCGGCCGGGCCACGTTCGCCAGCCACGATCCACCTCGCACGATCGCGCGCTCGTAATCCGCCTTCAGTGGCGTCGGCGCGTAGGCGCGCAGCGCCCGAATCGACAGGGCGGTCACGGTGATGTCGCTCGATTCTATCGGCGGGCGATGACTCGACACGTGCCAGCCACCATCGGCAAATTGACGACGCCTGACGAAACGGGCCAGCGCATCGGTGGCCGCGTCGGGCGCGTAGTCGGCATCGGCAAGGCCAGCCAGAATGTAGGACGTCGTATCGATGGCGCCCGGGATGGGTATGTGCTGCAGCTCCCGCTCGCGCCAGCTCTCGAGATAGACACGCGTCCGCGTCATCTGCTCACGCACGATCTTCTCGTCGATGCGGAAGCCCTTGCGCCGAGCGACGGCGCTGGTCATCTGGAACAGGCTGTTGTTGTGGCAGGAGATGCATCCGGCTCTCGTCAGAAACACTTCGTCCGCGTGTTGCAACAGCGGGAGGCTCACGTCGATTGCGGCGCGCACCGATCGCGGCGCGGCTGGTTTCTTCAGCGTGGGCGCGGGCAGCGTGACTTCGGCGACGCCGGCTTTGCGCAGTGCCGCGACTACTGGTGTGTCGCCGTGCCGCACCGCCCACCCGAATGCCTGCTCGTCGCGGGCACCACGCTCGAGCAGCAGCGCCACCCCCTCGGCCGGTATCCCGTCGGATGCGGCGGCTGCCCTGAGCGCGGCGGCGGTCGGCTCGGCGCCACGACCGAGCAGCATGCGCATGCCGGTCGAATCACCATAGCGCGCCGCCGTTTCCAACGCGCGCGTGAGCGCTGGACGTCCAGCTGACTTCAGCAACAGCTCGGAACAATCGGCACAACCGGAGCGCATCGCGAGATCGTTCGGCAGCGTACTCGTGTCAGCGCCACGTTCGATCAGCAGACGCATCATCACCGCATCGCCGGCGTCGGCCGCCTGACTGAGTACCGCCTGATTGGCGAGCGTCGCGCCGCGATCGAGGAGTGCCTTGACGATATCGCTGGCGCCGGGCCGTGCCGCTGCGAGGAGCAAGGCGTTCCGTCCGTCGGCCGAGCGCACGTTTGGATCTGCTCCGCGCTCGAGCAACGCGTGCGTCGTCTCGAGATTGTCTACCGCCCACATCAGCGCCGTAGCGCCGGCATCGTTTCGAGCATTGGGATCGGCGCCCATCTCGAGCAGCAGTCGAGCGGACGCGGTGTCTCCGTACAGCGCCGCATACATGAGCGGCGTGATGCCGCCGGTTCCCGTTGCACGGGCCGCGTCCGGCTTGTCTTTGAGCAGCCGCTCGAATGTTCGCCGATCGCCGCGACGCAGTGCGTCGAGGAGCGCTGTCGCCACCGGGTCTCGCGGCGGAGACGGCGTCTCGCCGGCGAGCTCGTCGGGCCAGTCGGCGCCCTGCTCAATCCACGTCTTGATGGTCTTGATCTCTTCGGGCTTGAGTGCACCCGTCGGCGGCATCTGCAGTCCCGCCTGATTGCCAGATATGCGTTGATAGATCTTGCTCGCGGCGGTGTTGCCCGGGACGATGCGCGCGCCGTTGGCGCCGACACGATTGGGCATGGAATCGCGGCGGCGATCGAGACGGAAGTTGCCGCTCGCGAGCGTCGCGCTGTGACAGCTGTAACAGTTCGTGCGCAGGAGCGGCTGGATGTCGCGAGCGAAGTCAATCCGATCCGGCGTCTGCGCAGACGTGCCGCCGGACTGGCCGGCGGCCACCGCTCCGATGATGACGAAGAGCAGCCCGTAGAGGGTGACTCTCATCTGGTGACCATCAGCTCACGCTGGAGGCAGCGGCGGACACAGCTCGCCGAGGAATCCGCCACCACCGCAGTACTTCGTATCCTGGATCTGAATCGCGAGGCCGTCGGGGTCTGTGAAATACAGCTCCGGCGTTCCTCCCTCGGCGCCGCCGCGGTTCGGCATGCGCAGCGAGATGTAGGTGACGAGCGGCGTGCGCGCCTGCCCCTCCTGCTGCTTGAGTCCGTAGCCGACGAGCGTCTTGGTGACGGCCGCCGGATCGAAGCTGTCCATCGCGACACAGGCGTGATCGATGCCGGCGGCTCGCGCGGGCGCGCCGCCACCGCCGCCACGACCACCACCACCGCCACCTGGGGGAGGGCCACCAGCGCCGGCGCGAGTGGGACCGCCGCCGCCGATGAACATCAGGAAGTGGACGCCGCCGCCGACCTGCCACCCCGGCGTCTGCGCCTGATACGCCAGCGGTTTGAAGCCGAACAGATCGAGATACATCTGCACGGTCGTCGGATCGCTCGCCGCAATGGTGAAGTGACTCGTGTCCTTCAGCGCGATGAGCCCCTTCTTTGCCGACGGCTCGGGCATCGGGCACGTGTTGCCGAGTGCGCCGCTTCCCCCGCAATAGCTGACGTCGTGGAGCTGGAAGACCACACCGCTCGGATCGGCCGCGAACAGATCGCGTGTGCTGCCATCTGGTGATCCGCCTTCGTTCTGCCGTCGCGTGCGCACGAGCGTCTGCTTCGGTCCGGGCTTCGCGGCATCGGATGGAGCGGCCGTGAAGCCCTGCGCCGACAACGCCTGCATTGCGCGATCGATCGAGAAGTTCTGCACGCCGAACCCGAGCGCGCTGATACTCGGCTTCTCACCCGCTGCCGCCTGCCGAAGCGCAATGAACCGCGGTCCGTTGCCGATCCGCAGCAGCACCGTCGATCCCTGCCGCGCCTGCACCGGCATGCCGAACAGACCCTGATAGAAGTCGAGTGACTTGGCGACGTCGGAGACAGTCAGCGTGATCTGGCTGAGACCGTTGACGCGGAATGCCGGGGCCGTCTGTGCGAGCAGACGCGGCGCCATGGCGAGCGCGGGCAGCGAGACGAGAAAGCGGCGACGATCGATTGATGAGCGCATTCCGGGATTCTATGCGATGAGCGATTGCCAGCGAACCTGTTGGCATTTGCTGCGTTCCGAATCCGGGTTCCGGTGGCCGGACACGGCCTGACCTCCACACGGATTCTCCACGCAGCAAACGCCAACATGTCTTCCTACGACCGTCATGATCACGGGGGCGCCGCAGTGCAGGATTGGATCAAGTCGGTTTGCGGAGTGACCTATGGTCCCGCACTGCATTCCCCCGCCGATGAGCTCGATTGATTGCGCGGAATTGTCTACCATGCTCATGAAGCCGTCGGTCCGGTCCCTCCCGTGTACGAAACGGCCGCATGAGTTGAGTTGGGCACTCCGGTCGTATGCCATATCTACACAGCTCGCACATCCAGGCTCCATACAGCATCAACCAGCAGCACGAGCGCATCGAGCGGCTGGAGCAGAAGATTCACAGTCTCCACAGAACGGCGCTCGAGAAGGACGTCCTCAAAGGGATGCTGCCGATCCGCGCTCGGGTCGCCGCACAGCGGAGCATGGCTGCCGACGCGCGCCAGCGGGAGCAGTGCTTTCGGCGCATCTCCCCTGCCTACGCTCGCGAAATCGCCAGTACTGACACGCTGGAACGGTCAACGCGTGTGATCGACCTCGACTCGTTGACCTGGTGGGTGCCGCTGCTGCGACCTGACGATCCGCGCTGGGTGGAGCATGCGCTGCGTCATCAGGACTTCCCGTATCGCGCCATCACGCAGACGCGCGAAGTTGGCCTCGGTGGCGTGATGCTCGACATCGGCGCCAACACGGGAAGGATGGCGGTGCCGCGAGCCATCCTCGGCGATATCACCGCCGTGTATTGCGCCGAGCCCGATCTGCTGAACTATCAGTGTCTCGTCCGAAACGTCCGCGACAACCATCTCACCGGTCTCGTGCTACCCGACTTGCTGGCATTGGGCGCGCGCGAGGCGGTGGTTCGTCTCGAACGGGGCAAGAGCACCGGCGGGCACCGCGTCATCGAACCAGAAGTGGTGACGGCGAACGAGGTGACTGAGGTGCCTTCGCTCACGCTGGACTCGTGGATGGATCGCCTTGGGATCGCACCCGAGCAGGTAGCGTTTGTGAAGGTAGACGTGCAAGGCTCCGAAGTGCCCGTACTGCGCGGGGCGACGCGCCTCTTGTCGTACCAGCATGTGGCCTGGCAGATCGAGATCGACCTTCAGGCCTTGGCCTGGCGCCGCTTTGCCGAGGATGATCTGTTCCAGCCGCTGCGCGAGCATTTCTCGCACTTCATCGATCTCAGCCGCCGAGGCGTGGGCGACCGCGTGCGGCCGACGGGCGAACTGAACGACGCGCTGGCCTACCTGCAGGGCGGCGCCGATGGCCGAACCGATCTTCTGCTGTTCTCTCTCGTGTAGAGCGGAGGCTTTAGCCTTCGCGGACACGTGGGCGGTTTACGAGACGCCGCGCGTGACCGCGCACTGATGGACGCGCGCGACCGCGGCGGCCACGATCGCTCCACGCGGGTCGCTCGCGGAGTTGACCGGGACGAACAGCGTCGTCTCCTCCCGGCGTGCAAGCACGTTGGTCGCCACCAACGCACGCATCATCCAGACGGCAACACCGACGCTCGAGCACTCGACACCCACCCAGCCGACGTATCGCCGCGTCGATTCCTGAAGGTTGGACGTGCGCTGAATCTGCGCCGCGATGCGCGCCGCCAGGTCGCGGCTCTTCTTCGAGTCTCCGCTCGACAGGTCAGGCTCGAGGAGCGGTGACTCCGCAAGCATCGTAGTAAACAGCTCCGCAATCGCCCGCTGCTGATCGTCGGGAATGTGTCTCAGCCAGTAGTGACTGGTCTTGGCGACAACGGTGATGACGTTCTTGATTTCCTTCTCGAGCCGGAAGTGCGGCGCAGCCGGCACCTCGAGAATCGCGCCCCGGCGGCGAGCCGCGACGTTCTCCATCACGATCGCGCGCACGAGCCAGCCGGCCATGGCGTCGCCGTGACAAGTGACCGAGACCCATCCTGGATCCGGCGCCACATAAGCGCGCAACCCTGTGGCGAGCCTGATCCCGCGGCAGATTTCTTCTGCGACTTCATCGTAGCGATCGAAATCCGCATCGATCGCGGCCTGCGTACCAGGCTCGAGGAGTTTGCCTTTATGAGGCGGGCCGCCGGCCATCGCCAGATCGCAGAAGCTCCCCCAGATCTGATCCCATGCGACCTGGCCGCCGGCGTCGTATTTGAGCGCAGCCGAGCCCATGGGGGTCGACTGCACGTTTTCGTAACGGTCGCGATACTCCTCCGGCAACAGTGTTTTGATCCGGAGGTCCAGCGCCTCGAGCGCTGCAACAATCGTCACAACTGGCTCCTCTATGCCAAGCCTACTACGGTGCGATCACGGAGACCGTTTCGGAGTCTGGGCCGGGGTGGAACTTACTCTGGAGACTCTGGAATCATCGCCGGCCGCGGAGGCCTGTGCCTGGCAAATCGGGCCGGATCTGTGAATGCCGGTTCGAAACCGGACGAGGTGCCGATCTTGCACGAGGGCGCGACATGCCTTGCCGCCGCCTGCTCGTCGTCTGCCTGCTGTTCCTCAACCTGATGCCCCGCGCCGCGGATGCGCAGTCAGCGCGTCGCGATCCAGTGGCCTTGGCGGAGGAGGGTGCCGAGGCGCTGAACAACCGTCGTTTCGGTGATGCGCTGGAGGCCTTCACAGCCGCCGCGGCCATCGTCCCGACGGACCCCGGCCTGTGCTTCGGGGCCGGGATGGCGGCGTTCATGCTCGGACGCAACAATGACGCGCAGGAGTGGTTCGAGCGGGCGCTCAGGCTCGATCCGCGCTACGTGAACGCCTCCCAGTGGCTGGGCGAATTGCACTATCGTGCCGGCCGCATCAACGACGCGATTGCCGTCTACGACGCGGCGTTGAAGCACACCCGCGAGGGCGATCAACTCGAGGCCCGCCTCGCGGAGTGGCGCAAAGAGGCGACGATGCAGAGCCGCTTCTACGAGGCGCGCGGCGCTCACTTTTCGGTGCGGTTCGAGGGACCTGGTGATGAACTGCTCGCCCGGCGCGCTGTCGAACGGCTCGAATCGGAGTACTGGAGGATCGGACAGGCGCTGCAGTCGTATCCGCCCAACCCAATCACTGTCGTGCTCTACACGCAGGAACAGTTCCGCGATATCACGCGCATGCCATCATGGACTGCTGCTGCGTATGACGGGCGCATTCACGTGCCGATGCGTGGCGCGCTCGCGGAGACCGAGGAGCTCGATCGCGTCCTCGGCCACGAGTTCGTGCACGCCGTCGTCGTCATGATCGGCGGACGGAACGTGCCGGTGTGGCTGAACGAAGGACTGGCGACGATCCTCGAGCGAGGCGGCAGGGAAGAGTCGGACCGGGTGCTGGCCGCGACACCCGCGCGACCCGGTCTGCAGCAGTTGCATCGGAGCTTCTCGAGCCTTTCGGGCGCCGACGCGCGGGTGGCGTACGCGCTGAGCGCGCACGCCGTCCGTCGCATGATGGAATTGCGGAGCCCGTCGGCCGTCGTCACGCTGCTGCAGGATCTCGCGCGCGGCGCCGTATTCGCCAACGCGTTTCACCAGAACATCGGGATGCGGTACGACGACTTCCAGACGATGATCGCCCGGGATTGATCGCGTCTATCTGGCCTTCTTCGAGTGCAGCCCGAACGCGGCCCCCTGCGGGTCGGCCGCGTTGACGATCCGGTCGCCGTCCGGCACGTCCATCGGCCCGTTGAGGATCTTGCCGCCGTTCTCCTTGATGCGTTCGGCTGCCGCATCCACGTCGGGTACACGGAAGTAAATCTGCCAGTTTGACGGCACGTTCGCCATCTCCGGCGGCTTGTTCATCATTCCACCGATCTGTCCGTGCGGGCGATTGAAGATCTGATAGGTGCCCATCGGCCCCATCTCCATCGTCTGACCCCGTTGCCAGCCGAACACCTGCTCGTAGAACTTCATCGCCGCCTTCCAGTCGGTGGTCATCAGCTCGTGCCACGACGCCTCGCCGACTTCAGCCGCGGCTTCGGTGCGATGCTCGCTGGAGTCGGGTTCGTAGATGTAGAACGCCGCGCCTTGTGGGTCCATGAACATCTGCATGCGGCCGACGTCGGGTACGGTGATCACCTCGGTATGCGACTTGCCACCAAGCTTCCTGATCTTGTCTGCCGTCTCTTCGAGCTGCGGTACGCCGATGTACATCGCCCAGAACGGCGGCGCCTTCACTTCATCGGGTTTCGTCATCACACCGCCTACGGTCTGATCGCCACCACGATCGAACATCGTGTACGGCTGACCGGCGCCCTCGAAGGGCTTCGTCTGCCAGCCGACGACATTTCGATAGAACGATTCAGCCGCCTTCATGTCCGTGGTCATCAGTTCGTACCACAGCGGGCGTCCAAGTAGAGTCGAGGTTGCAACAGCCATCAAACACCTCCTCGATGCAGTCCGCTAGTCTGACACGGACGAATGACAAGGAGACGACAGGCCGAGAGAAATAAGTGTGATGGACGATTGACGAGGTGCGATTGTCGGATTGATTGACGATTGACGGATGGGATTGACGGATTGAAGAGCCTCAATCCGTCAACTTCGTCACTCGTCAATTCACGCGTTTAGAAACTCGTTCCGCCGGTGATCGTGTTTCCGGCAACGGAATCGCAGTGCTTGCCCGGCTCGGGAAGCTTCGGCTTGTTCGTTGCCGCATCGACCGGACACTTTACAAGCGCGCCGACGCGCGCACCGAAGTTCGAGCCGTCGCGCAGCGGGTTGAGGTGGACGCTGAACACGGTGCCGGCGCCGAACGTGGCCGGGGTGATGCCCTGCCGCTCGAGCTGCGCCGTGCCGGCCATCTCGAGTCCCCACTCGACGTACTTGCCGTCAGCTCCCTTGGCCAGCGACTTGTGATCGGGCGCGAGCAGCATGAAGTGAATCTCGGCGTGATTGGCCTGCGGCACGAACTGCTTGACGACGCCGGTCAGCGTGACGACCTTCTTCTGGTCGTACATCGCAAACGAATGGTGTGCCGAGACGGTGACCTGCAGCAGGATTGCCAGCACGGCCAGCGACGCTGCGATCGCCGAGGCTTTGACTGTCCGCGTATTCATGACTCCTCCGCTACCTCCGCTACCCTTAGTAATTATGACCCGCCTCTACTTGAAGATGTCGGTGACTGCCGCCGGGAGCTCGTCCTGCGGCTTGTCCCAACCCTTCTCGAAGTACTTCTCCCAGTTCTTCGCCCACGGCCGTCCGTAGTAATCCACAAACCGCGGGTCCGACGCCGTCGTCTGCTTCGGCCGGCCATCGGTATTGAAGATGTTGCTCAAACACTCGATGAAGTTGTACCGGCGAGCCGGATCGTCCGGCGTGGCGCGGCGCGCGAAGCGGAACGAGGCGCGTACGGGAGTGATGAAGGCCTCGGGGTCGTAGAAGATCGTCTCGTGATCGAGACCGATGAACTTGCCGCCGGCGTCGAGCGCGGGCTTGAACGTCTCAATCGTCTCGAGCTTGTCACTGGTCTCGAACATCGCGTGGGACAGCTGCCACGACTGAATGTTCGCTGTCCAGGTGACGAGCGTCGTGCCGTCCCAGAATCCGATGGTCTCGCCGTACCACTGTGGCACCTTCTGGACGTGCGACTTGCCGACCATCACCTGACGCAGGAAGTTGTCGGCGATGCCCGACAGGAACTGAATGTTCCACGGCGTCATCGTCAACTGGAAGTTGCCGGCCTGTGAGGGCTGCGACCACCAGCGGATGAATCCTTCCGGCCAGCAGAACGAGGCGCTCCACTGCGGCGCATTGGTGACCGCCTCGTGATAAGCGGTCTGGACCATGCGCTTCTGATACTCCGGCGTGAGCAGCGCGAGCACCGTCGGCGCCTGCGTGACGCCGAAGATCCACTCGGAGCCGCGATCGGCCGCCTGATCGCGCGAGTAGTAGCCGTCCCAGTCGGGCACGGTCGCCTTGGTGTAGACGGTGGGGCCGCCTTTGGCCTTCGCCTGCGCCATCAGTGCTTCGTAGTGCTCCTTCGCCGTCTTGTACGGATAGGGGCTGACGATGCGCTCGCGCGGCCAGTCGTCGTTGCAGTCACCCCAGGAGGCCGACTCAGGCGGCTTGGGTCCAATCAGCTGACGGTCCCACATCGAATAGAGTCGGATTGGGTTGTTGCAGCGGTAGTACCGCTTGTCGAGCCAGTTCGCCTTGTCCTTGTAGAAGTTCTTCGATGTGAACAAGTCGGTCGCCAGCGGCTGAACGCCGTCCGGAGGTCCGAGGATCGGAGGCGGAGCGCCACGACCACGACCCTGGCCTGGCGCGCCGACGGGTACGGCGCCCCGCCCACCACCCTGGCCCTGGCCACCACCTTGCCCCGCCGGCGGACCCTGGGCAAAGACGCCCGTTGACACGGAATCAAGGCCGCTCCACGCGATCACGGTCGCGATCGCGGCGGCTGTCAGAAATAACGCCAGGAACTGCCTTGCTCTCATGCTGAGCCTCTCCCCTGCGGATGCGCCCGTTACTGTAACTCGAAGGCCCGGCTGGCCGAAATGTTGTGCGGATACCGAAATCCCGATACCATCGCCGCCGCCGCAGCAGTGGCACGGCTCGCTTGGAGGCGAACGAGATGGTTCCACAGACTCTTTCTCATCGATACATGAACTACGTTTCAGCAGCGATTGTCGTTGCTGCGTTCGGCTACATTTCCACGCCGGTCGAGGCCCAGCAAGCGGCGAACAATGCCGCCGTGGAGCGCGGCCGCTACCTGGTTCGCATTACCGGCTGCCATGACTGTCATTCCCCGAAAGTGCAGGGCATGACGCCGGATCTCGACCGCGCGCTGTCCGGACGGCCGGCCACGACGCCGCTCCCGTCGGAAACCAAGACCGAGGTCCATGCCTCGCCGGATCTCACGGCGTGGCAGGGGCCATGGGGCTTCAGCGTGGCGTCGAACCTGACGCCGGAACCGACCACCGGTATCGGCACGCGTTACAACGAGGCCAGCTTCCTCGCGACGATGCGAACGGGCAAGAAGCCGAATGGGACGCCGATCATGCCGCCGATGCCGTCCGAGGTCTACCAGAACATGACCGACGATGACTTGAAGGCGATCTTCGCGTATCTGCGCACGATCAAGCCGATTCGAAACGCGGTGCTCGCCGGGTTGAAGCTGCCTGCCAATACCGCGAAGCCGGCCGCCGACCCCGCGAAGAAGTAGTGTCCGCCTTCAGGCGGACCACAGAGTCGTGCGACGCAGCACCGATCGCATACTGACCACGCACGTCGGCGCCCTGCCCATCCCGGCGCAGCTCGCCGACGGCTCGACAACCGATGACGACCTGCGCGCAGCCGTGCGGCAGGTCGTCCAACAGCAATGCGCCGCCGGCATCGACTTCGTGAACGAAGGCGAGCTCACCAAGGGCGGCAACTTCGTCACCTACATCAACGAGCGGCTTTCTGGCTTCGACGCCGGCGACTCGAGCATCATGACCAGCGTCCTGACGTCGAGTCAGGATTGGACCGAGTTCGCCGACTTCTACGGCAAGGCGGTCAAGAACGGGACGCTGTTCGAGACGACCGGCAGCGCTCCCAGTCAGGTGACGACGCGGCGAATGGAACTCATATGCCGCGGACCGATCACCTACACAGGCATGACGGCGCTGCAGCGTGAGATCGATGCGTTGCGATCCGCGTTGGACGGACACTCCCCCACCGACGCGTTTCTCACCACCACCGCACCGGCAAGCATCGAGGTCGGCCGCAAGAACGAGCACTACGCGACGCAGGAAGAGTTCGTCTACGCCCTGGCCGACGCGCTGAAGGTCGAATACGAGGCCATCGCTGCCGCCGGTTTCCAGATTCAAGTCGATGATGCGTGGCTGGCGGCGTTGTGGGATCGCATCGGGATCACGATGGGGCTCGAGGCGTACAAGCGCTACTGCATGATGCGAGTCGAAGCGCTGAACTACGCACTCGCCAACATTCCCGAGGATCGCGTGCGCTACCACTTGTGCTGGGGCAGCTGGCACGGACCGCATCTCTACGACATCCCGATGGCCGACATCGTCGATGTGATGTTGGCGGTGAAGGCGCAGACCTACTTGTTCGAAGCCGCCAACGCTCGACACGAGCACGAGTATGTGATCTGGGAACGCATCACATTGCCGGAGGGCAAGATCCTCGCGCCTGGCGTGGTGACGCATTCCACGCCGCTCGTCGAGCATCCGGAACTGGTCGCACAGCGGATTCAGCGCTTCACGAAGGCCGTCGGACGCGAGAACGTGATCGCGTCAACCGATTGTGGATTGGGATTGCGCTGTCATCCGCAGGTGGCCTGGGCCAAGTTGAACGCGCTGGTCGAAGGCGCCGCTCTCGCCAGCAAGTAGTGTCCGCCTTTAGGCGGACCTGTCGGTTTTCGCAGTCAGCCCTCGTGCTCGCCTTCACCGAGCACGCGTGTCAGCGTGTCGAGTTCCTCCGTCAGAATTCGCGATTGCTCCGACAAGGCGCCTTCGAGCGCTTCGAGCGGAACCGGTGGCGCCTTCAGCACGAAGGTGTAAATGCTCCGCTCGCCCAGCGGAACGACACGCGACGATGCGGCCGCGGTGCTCGCGTCGGGGAACGTGATGGTCCAGTCGATGGTGCCGTGCGCCTCCGAAGCGGCCACCTGAACGCCCACCCGAACCGACCCGGCCGGCGTTTCCATGATTGCCTGCCCGTCCGCGGCGCTCTTGAACGCATTCGTCCACCGCGGCAGATTCGCAGGATTCGCAATGTAACGGAACACCTTCGAGAATGGCGCGGCGATCTCGACCGTCTGCACATCGAACGTCTTCATGTTGTTCTCTCCAGGGTTTCCCTCTCACGTTTGGACACGAGACGAATGCCTGCGTGACAGTGCAGCGCTTCGACGCTGGATGATGTCAGCCGTATCGACGCTCATGCGTAACCCCCGGTCGGGCTCGCTTGCCAACATGCGGAAATCTGCGGGCTGACTTGTGTCAGCCGCGGTGCCAGGCGTTCAGCCGTTCGAGCGCGTGCTCGACGCGTCGGACGCCGCGGACGCGCGCGATGGTATGCATCAGTCCAGGGAGTTCGGACTCGAGAATGACTCCGCGAAGCCGCACCCGCCCCTCGCGAGCGTTCACGTCCACGGCGTGAGGATGCGACACCAGGCGTCCGAGCTTCGCACGCACGCGCTCGACGAGCACGTCATCGTCCACAGGCCGCCGCCGCAGCACGCCCCCGGCACGGGCAACGATGCCGGCCGCACGGTGCGACAGATCGCGTCCGAATGATCCCACTGCTCCAGAACTTACATGGGCGGCGTGCGCAACTTTGTCGCGGACGAGCGCGCGGCGCCGGCGGCCGCGCTCAGGATCCATGAAGTACATGAGTCCGACGCCAAGTCCCAAGCCCGTCAAGATCGCACGACTGTTGCGCTGCATGACCGTGCCTCCTCCACTGCAGATCAGAATGCCCACGTCGCACGCAACCGCAGTGCCATGGCGCAGCGGCCTAAAGATGCCAGGGCATCGCGATTGCACCAGTGTCATGACGATGCGGCATGGCTTGGCACGAAGAACCTTATCGAACCAGGCGGCACGCCGAAGCTGAACTGGCGAGCCGGCTCGGCCGGCAGAGGAGCACCCGGTGACCTGGATGTCGATCAACGTTCGTGAGATTCCGCGGTCGCAGTGGCCGGCCTTTTTCGACCAGTTCAGCCGCACACACCGGGCATGGCTCGCCGAATTGACGACAGGCGAGCCGACGCCGGATACAGATCGCGCGGGCGCATCCACGCGCCCGCTGCGCTCGATCACGCCGTTCGTGCACAACGACCGCGTCGTCCATATCGACATTCGATTTCAGGACGATGAGCCGGGACACGAGCCGCTGCGCATCCATGCACCGGTCAGCGCGCGCGTCGAGGAAACCACCGAAGGCACCGCGCAAGAACTCGCCATCGTGGATGCGAAGGGGAATTCGATACATCTGCGATTCCGCGGGTGGGGTCCACGAGGACCCGCCTGACGTGTGGGGGGAGCGATCTATGGCATCACTGCGGTCAATACCGAAGACGGAGTGGAGATCGTTTTTCGACCAGATGTCGCACTCACTCCTGGGCAAATGGGCCGAGATCGAAGTCGCGTCCATGGACCTCGGCGACGCCATCGTTGCCGAGTGGGTGCCGATGCTCGGCATCACCTACGACTCGAGAGATGACCTGCTCGACGTCGCGCTCGATCGCGCCAATCACCTGATCCGCCACCCGAAGGAGATCGTCGTCGAAGAAGACGCCGGCGGTCTCAAGAGTGTGGCGGTGCTCGACAGCGACGGCGCGCGACAGATCATCAACCTGAAGACGCCGTTGATGCTCCTCACAACGACTTCAAGTACTCAACGAGATCCGACTTCTGATCGTCGGTGAGATTGAGCCCGAAGTGCTCGTCGTACTGCTCGACGACGGCCCGTAGGTCCGCGGCGCTTCCGTCATGAAAGTACGGCGGATGGTGCAGCAGCCCGCGCAACGGTGTGGTCCGGTACTGCTTGGTGGCTGACCTGAGGGCGTAGGCCGGATCCATTCCCACTTCGGTCGGCTCGTGCAGGACTGGTTGGTCGCGACGGCGGCCGCTCAACACATCAGTGAAGGTCGGTCCTTGATGGCAGCTGCTGCATCGGGCCTCGTCGCGGAACACGCGCCTGCCGCGTCTCGCCGCCTGACGATCGAAGCTGTCGGGTGGCGGCTCTGGCGTGCGCAAGCTCAGTTGATATTCGAGTAACGCGCGCAGCTTCGGCGCCACGAGATCCGGCGTCTGCGTGATGGTCAGTCCGATCCGGGGATCGGAGAACGAGCCGTGCCCGCCCATCTGGCTGACGCCGACGTATCTGTTCCAGTACGAGATCGGGCCGTCTGCCGTGTAGGTTTCGAAGCCGACACCACGCAAACCATAGATCGGCGGAATCACAATCGGCACCGACGGCGACGGACCGTTCAACAGACTCAATCCCGCGCCGTCGAATGCGTGATGGCGCGGGTCGTACTTGCCAGGCCCCCAGTCGTTGAACTCTTCCCTGAAGTCGTCGATCAGCGGCGACGGCGAGAGCGCGACGATCGCGCCGACGTTCAGATCGATGTTGGCCCACCCGTCGAGACGCCGGCCGATCCCCTCGGTCAGCGAGTCATCGACGGTCGAATGGCACAACGCGCAGGTGATGCCCACGCTGGTGAGATGCCCACTCTCATCCACCGACCCTTTCACACCGACGACCGCGTTCAGACCGAGCAGCGCGATCGTCACCGCCGGATCGGTGAGATCCACTTCGTTGTTCCGGAGGGCGTCGACGATCTCAGGCGGGAGCGCGTCAACATCCACTTTGAGGCCGACCGACAGCGCCGTCATCGGATCGACGGACGGAAGCACTTCGTGCATGCGCAGCACATCGGTCCACAGCTGCTCGTCGCCGAACGTGTCGAAGCGAAAGATCTCGCGGCCATCATGAGCGTTGCGCGGGTGCCCGGCCGCTCGATCGAGTTGATGCGACGAGATCGTGGTTTGAGAGACGGCGAATCCGATCGCCAGGACGAAGATGGTTGACGCTACACCGATGATGACGCGCATGCTGCCACTCCTGCATGTATAGAGTGGCGTGTGACAAAAAGGTGACGATGCTCGAGGTGGCTACTGTGCGAGTTGAGCCAGCACGTTCGCAACGATGCGATCGCATCGCGGACGAGCAAAGCGGAACGCGTCGGGCGCGACGGCCCCAGCGCGCTCGAGCAGCGAGCGGCGCAGCGAACTGCGCGCGCGAGACAACCGCGTCTTCACGACATCTTCAGATACGCCGAGCGCCTCCGCGGTATCGGCAGTCGTCAGGCCTTCGACGTCACGCAGCATGAACACTTCGCGGTTGCCGCCAGGCAGCGCGTCGATCGCCCATTCGAGCAAATCGCGCAGCTCGCCCGCGAATGCCTGCCGTTCCGGATCGGGCGCCGACTGCATGGGGACCATGTCTTCCACGGTGAACTCGTTCTCCTCGAAGGGTTCGTATCGGCCGCGGCGCCGCACGCGCGCCAGGGCTTCGTTGATGGCAATCCGGGTCAGCCACGTCGCAAACTGCGCGTTCCCCTTGAACTGCCGCAGGTTGGCGTAGGCGTTGACGTAGGCCTGTTGTATGACGTCCTCCGCCTCGCGATCGTCGCGCGTGATCGCGCGCGCGGCGCGATAGAGCCGCTCGTTGTAACGGCGCATCAACAGCTCGAACAGCGCCGTCTGCCCGGCCAGCACCTGGCGGACGACCTCCTCGTCACTCTGCTCTCTGCCGTCGAGCCACACGTCTGGAACCGTGGTTTCCACCATTTCAGTATAGAGAGTCGCGACGAGCGAAAAGGTGACACCCGAGGCGAGTGTCACGTTTGCCCGCCTGTCTGCTCGAATTGGCAGGAGGCTTTTTCACATGGACACACGACTCAACTCGGCGTGGCTGGCACTGCGGATCGGTATCGGCCTGACGGCCACGCTGGCTGGTCTGGACAAGTTTTTCAACCTGCTTACGGATTGGGGCCACTACGTCAGCCCGCTCGCCGCACAGCTGCTGCCGTTCTCGACCGGCACGCTCATGGGGATCGTCGGCATTGTCGAGCTCGCGGTCGGCGTGGCGATCCTCACTGCGTGGACGCGCCTCGGCGCTTACGTCGCAAGTGTCTGGCTCATCGCGGTCGCTGGGAACCTCGTCGCCGCTGGCTATTTCGACGTTGCGGTTCGCGACGTGGTCATGTCACTCGCCGCGTTCACGCTGGCACGATTGACCGAGGTGCGGCAGGGCGCCGCTGCTCACACGTTCGCTGGCATCGCCGAGCCGCAGCGCGGGCGCCTTACGGCCTGATCAAAACGTTCCGGGATAGGCGCCGCCGTCGATCAGCAGACTCTGCCCGGTGATGAACCCGGCGTGCGCCGAGCAGAGAAATGCACACAACGCACCGAGCTCGTTGGCGTCGCCGAACCGCTTCGCAGGGATCGTCGCGATACGCCTCGCCACCGCCTCGTCATAGGTGGTGCCCTGCTTCTTCGCGGCGCCCTCAATCGTTGACCGCAGCCGATCGGTGTCGAACGCACCCGGCAGGATGAAGTTGATGGTCACGTTGTCGGCAGCCACGCTGCGGGCAACTCCGGAGAGAAACGCTGTCAGCCCGGCGCGCGCACCGGACGACAGATCGAGTCCCGCGAGCGGCATCTTCACCGTGCCGGACGTGATGTTGACGATCCGTCCGAACTTGCGGCGGACCATCGGGTCGATGACCTTCTGCGTCAGCTCGATGGCCGTCACCATGTTGGCGACCACACCGTCGAGCATCTGCTCACGCGTGAGGCCACGAAAGTCACGCAGCGGCGGTCCGCTGTTGTTGTTCACGAGGATATCGGGATCGGGACACGCGGCGAGCAGCGCCTGCTGACCGGCAGGATCGCCGACGTCCGCGACGACGCCGTCCACCGTTGCGCCGGTCTTCGTGCGGATATCAGCAACCGTCGCCTCTACGACTTCGCGCGTCCGGCCGTTGATGGTGACGTGACATCCCGCCTGTGCGAGCGCCTCGGCGCACGCGCGGCCAAGGCCGCGGCTCGAGGCGCAGACGATGGCCCTGCGGCCAGCGATTCCCAAGTCCATGGAAGCCGTCCCTAGGATGACTTGAGCACGCTGACGACGCGCGGCTCGAGATACGCCTTGAGTCCCATCTCGGAGTAGACGCGACCGATCCCTGACTCTTTGGCGCCGCCGAAAGGAACCGTGGCTGACGTCGCGCGGTGATGATTCACCCACGCGGTACCGACTTCGAGCCGTGAGGCCAGCGCCGCCGCACGCTCGGGATTGCTGCTCCACACCGATCCGCTGAGGCCATACCGCGTGTCGTTGGCGCGGCGCAGCGCGTCTTCCTCGTCGCTGAACTTGAGCACTGGCACAATCGGCCCGAACTGCTCCTCGCGGACAAGGCGACTCTGCTCGTCGATGTCGGCAACGATCGTCGGTGGGATGAAGTACCCGTCTGTCTTCGGCACCTCACCGCCGGCCAGAATCCGCGCACCGCTTCGCCGTGTCTCATCGAGGATGCCGACAACGCGGTCGTACTGCTCGCGGTTCTGAATCGGTCCCAGCTGCGTGTCAGGCTCGAGGCCGCTGCCGACTTTGGCCTTGCGGGCTTCGTCGGCCAGCGCGCTGCAGATGGCGTCGTACACGCGCTCGTGGGCATAGATGCGTTTGATGGCCATGCACACCTGACCGCTGTTCACGAACGAGGCAAAGAACAGCTTCGGCGCAATCGCCTTCGGATCGACGTCGTCCAGGACGATCGCCGCGTCGTTGCCACCCAGTTCGAGCGTGACGCGCTTCAACGTCTTGGCGGCGGCGGCCATCACCAGCTTGCCTGCCTCGACCGAACCGGTGAAGCCGATCTTGTCGATGCCAGGATGCTCGGTGATCCAGCGGCCGAGATCGTCGCCGCCGGCGAGCACGTTCACGACTCCCGGCGGAAAGTGTTCGCGCGCCAGCTCACCGAGCTTCAACGTGCACAGCGGCGTGTACGGCGATGGCTTCAGGACGATGCAGTTCCCTGTGTAAAGCGCCGAGGTCAGTGGACCGGCGGCGAGATTGATCGGCGCGTTCCAGGGCGTGATGATGCCGGCAACGCCGAGGGGAAACCATTGCAACTCGATGCGTCGTTGGGCATTGTCTTCGAGCAACTCAGGCTCGATCGGAATCTTCGTCATGCCTTCGGACTGCGTTGCGGCGCGCGCGATCTCGTCCTTCGCCTGCGACAGCGGCTTGCCCTGCTCCATCGTCAGCAGACGCGCCAGCTCGTCCTGGTGTTGCTTCAGCGACGCACAGAAGCTGTGAATGCGCTCCGTACGCTGGGCGTACGACAGCTCGCGCCACCCCGGGAACGCGCGACGTGCCGCGGCGACGGCGCGATCGAGCTCGTCACGACCAGCCGCCGGGCAACGGGCAAACACCTGGCCTGTTGCCGGGTTGATCACATCGAGGGTGGACGGCGCCGTGACAGAGGCGCCGTCGATGAGCAGGTGAAAATCGGTTCGGATGTCGGTCGCCGGAGCAGGATGCGCAGGCATGACCGATCACGATATCAAATCACGGTCGGTCTTATTCACCACGGCGGCGTGAGGGATGGATCCTCTGGAGAAAACCATGATCCAATCGCAGGGTTTTCGGAAGAGGATCCAGCCCTCGCGACGCCGTGGACACGTGCCCGCAGCACAAACGCCTCCGTGTGGGCATATGCTGCGTTCCGAATCCGGGTTCCGGTGGCCGGACCGCGCTGCGACGCCGTCGTCGGCCGCTGGACGCTCGGGTCGGACACGCGATTGCACGGACGCGTGTCCTCAACCTCGCTGGCCCCCACTGGCTTCTCACGCGGTCAGGCGATTGTGTCGGCCTGACCTCCACACGGATTCTCCACGCAGCACACGCCCACACGGAAGCGCGTCTCGCGCGCACTCACGGCGGCGTGAGGGATGGATCCTCTGGAGAAAACTATGATCCAATCGCAGGGTTTTCGGAAGAGGATCCAGCCCTCGCGACGCTCTGCGGTGTCGGCCTGAGCGCGTCCACCAAGGATCTACTTCTGCGGCTTCTTGGGAATCGTTACCGTTCCCGGCGGCGCATCGGCCGGCGCGTTGGGCTGCCGGTTGCGCAGCACGACGCCGGCGTCGATGGTCTTGGCCTGATCCGAGATGACCTGGAAGTGCATCTGATCGCCGTCGAGCTCAGCGAGCATGAATCCATATCCCGCGTCGAAGCCCTTCGCGGTGAGGCCGATGTCTTCGAGGTCGCCCTTCCTCAACTTCGCCGAGTTGCCGATGACGAAGTAGGTAATGCCCCTCTGCGCCTTGATACGTTCATACACATGGTCATGGCCGGTCAATACAAGATCCACGCTGTACTTCTGGAACAGCGGTTCCAGTTGATCCTTCAGCGCCGTGTCCGAGCCATGGCGCTCACCTGACGAATACAGTGGATGATGGAAGAACGCGATCTTCCAATCCGAACCGCTCGCCTTCAGCTCCTTCTCGAGCCACTGCAGCTGCTCCGGGTCCATGTAGTTGCTGTCGAGCGCAAAGAAGCGGACGCCGTTCTTTGGCTTGAAGCTGTAGAAGCGCTGCCCGTTCATGTTGAACGGCTTGTACAAACGCTGATTCGGGCTGTCGTGGTTGCCAAGCGCGGCGTAGAACTTGACGCCGGCGTCGAGAATCGGCTTGTAGGGAATCTCGAACTTCTTCTCGTAGTCTCGCGGGTTGTCGGCTCCGTAGATGTTGTCGCCGACCATCAGGGCAAATTCGTACGGGAAGTTCTGGTGTGTGCCCCAGAGCACTTTTGCAACGCGCGCCTGATTGCTGTCGCCTGTACCGGTGTCGCCAATCACCGCGAACTTCAGCGAGCCCTGTTTCCGTGGAAGCGTCAGATCCTGGGCAGCCGCGATGATGCCGGCCGCCAGGACTGAGACCAGCAGTGCGGTCAGCGTGTTCGGTTTCGGTGTCCGCATGGCATCTCTCCGTCAGGGAATCGCATTCAGCATGTAGTCGATGATCAGGTTTCCGCGCGTGCAGTACAGGAGCAGGTGTTTTCCGACGAAGCGGTACTGCACGTTCTCTGGCAGCATCGGCAGCACTTTCAACATGTCCGGAGGAACCGTAGACAACGGCTGGTCCTTCGGATACTCGCCGTTGATTTCAAACGGGATCTTCGACGCCGGCGGCCGATCTTCTTTGAGCACGTGTTTGTTCTCGACACCCTCGTCGCCCTTGAGCGTCGAATTCAATAAGCGCTTGAACACGCGCTGCGTATCGGGCGTGAAGATATCGCCGGGCTTCGCGTTGGCGCGCGCGACCCTGACCTGCTGCGCAAACGCTTTTTCGGCCTGTGCAATCTCGACTGGGTCGTCCGTTTTCTTGAGGGGGGGTGCCTTTTTCTGGAGATCTTTGCGAAGTGTGTCGTAGGCCTCGACCTTGGCCTTGAACTCGGTGAGAACTTTCGCGTCTGGTTTCTGGGCCTGCGCTGCTGGCGACGTCACCCACATCGCCGCAAGGATCAGCGCGAGCACCGGTACGACGGACCAACCTCGGCTTGTCTGCATCGTCTCAGCCTCTCGGCTACACGTTGCAGACGAAGTGCCAGTGTGACTCTGCTGTGACTCTGCCGTCGCGACTGCTCACGTTGTGTGAAGCAGATCGCGACTGCTGACGTTGTGTAAGCGCGTTACGACTCTGCCGCGGCCATCGGCCACTCTCCCGCGAAGCGGATGCGGAAGACTGCGGACGCGAGCAGCAGCAGCGTGCGTTCGTCCGGCTCACTGAGCGTGGCGGTGTCGCCCGTCCAGATGACTGAATCCTCTTCGAACACGTAGGACTCCACGGCGGCGTCGAACGCGGCACGCTCCGCGCCAGCTCGCACGGTGATGCGCTTGTGTATCGCCGCGTGGCGCACGAAGCCGATGGCCTGCTCGAGCGTGTCGTGCGCGATCTTGGGCGACGCCTCGACGAGATGCACCTTGCCAGCAGTGATTTTGCCCTCGTACAAGGTCCGACCGACTGCCGGGTCGAGTGTCTCGTCGTAATCGATCCGCGGCGCCATGGCAAACGTGATCACGGCGCCGTCAGGCACGCCGTCAAGCGCGGCGACTGTGCGCGCTGTCCACCAGAGCAGCCAGCCTCCCGATTCGCGCGACGGACCAATGGCCGTGATGCCGCCGCCGGCCTTGGTTTCGACCGCGACCTCCGCTGTCGGCGCAGGCGGAGTCCACCCCCGCGCCGCTTCCATCCACAACTCGAAACGCGGTGGAGACTCGGAGGTCATCGCCGTCATCCAATACAGCAAGTAAACCTCGGCGAGCTCGATCACGACCGGTCCGCCGTCGATCGTCTTCAGCGTGTCGCCTGACCACCGCTCGATGATCTCGACAACCTCACCCGCGATCGGTCGCTCGGGCTCAGGCGCCTCGATGCCGAGCAGCTTGTCGTGAAACGATCGAAGCTCGGGATCGGGCACGCCCGATGCGAGCCCGAGGGGGAAGACGTCCGGCACGCGCGCGTTTGCGTCGCGCGCGAACCAGCCACCTTCGGGCGGCTCGCCGGCAGACTCGTTCGAACGCGTCACGTGGACGAGAAAGCCGATGGCGTCGCCGCTGTCGGTGTCGATCGAAAGCCGGCCGGCCTCGACACTGCTCTTGACGTCATCCCACGCATCGTCAAGGCCGGGATCTTCCTCGGTCGAGAATTCGAGCATCTTGCCCAGCCAGAGCGGCATCGCCATCGCCGGATGACTGCGGCGGAACGCGGCCCCGGGCGCGTCGCCGAACTCACGCAGGATCTGACGGCCGTTCATCGAGCCGACGTGGGCGTACACATCCACGCGCCAGCCTCCCGGTTGCGCCGTCACTGCCGCCACGCCGCCGCCCCAGCCATCTTCGCCGGAGTCGTGGCTCCGCCAATCAGCCAACACGTCCGGGTCGAATCCGCCCACGACCAAGATGCGACCGTCGGCGGTATCGATCCGCCAACTTGCCCGGGCGAGCCACTGCGCCTGTTCTTCCTCAGAGAGCGGCTCGTCAACGACGATGCGCACGGGCATCGAGTCGTCTCCGTACAGCTCGAGGAGCATCGCCTTGTGGCTGGTCACGAAGCGCATGTCGTCGGCGCGTCCGTCCTCGATGATGTCGTTGAGGGCGTCGGCCGCGAGCACGCTGAGGCCGCCGGAGTCGTTCTGAATGAAGACGTCGCGTCGCATCGCGCCGATTATCGCATCGGCGTGATGGTCAGATTGCGGAAATGCGGGGTATTACACGGGGCCATAACGTCGTGGGATCGGCGTATCGAGAGCGTCCCATTTGTATTCCTGCTGTATCAGGCGCCGGAGTTGCTGGATCAGCGCACCGCCGTTATCGCCATTGGTCATGATGACCGCGCCGTATCCCTTCGCGAGGTGCGCGACGAGGTCGCACTGGAAGCCCCAATTGCTGCCGCCATGCGCGAAGTACCATCCTTCACCTTGCTTCGAGACGTCGAAGCCAACGGCGTAGGAACCCACGCCGACCGGCGTGATCATCTCTCTCGCGACCGACTGAGACAGGGCGCGCGTCGAACGGCCGAGCGTGGCCAGTTGCACTTCGATCGCAAACCGCGCGAGATCGGTGGGCGTCGTCCACAGGCCAGCGGCCGCTTGCTCCGGATAGACGTGCCACGGGTCGGATGAGCGCGCCCCCATGCGGTTGTGTGCGCGCGCAGCCTGCGCATGTCGCGCCGCTGGCAGCGGCTGCTCGTATGTGCTATTCGACATGCCGATCGGATCCAGCACCCACTCGCGGGCGATCTGCGCGAACGGTTTGCCGACCGCATCGGCGAGCGCGAGCTGCTGAATGATGACGCCGCCACCGGAGTACTCGAACCCGGTGAACGGCTCGCGCTCGAGACGCACGGCGCGCAGGTTGGACGGCGGCTGCACGCCGTCGAGGATCTGCGGCAGCGTCGGCAGTGCCGCGCCTGGCGAGTAGCCAGGGAATCCAAACGCGTCGCCAGTGCCCGAGGTATGGCTCATCAGCGTGCGCGGCGTGACTTTCCTCGTCTTCGTCCAGGCGCCTTCCGGCAGCTTCCATGATTTCAGGATCGTGTTGATGTCTTGATCGAGACCGAAGCGGCCGTCCTGGACCGCTTTCAACGACGCCATGGCGGCGACCGGTTTGCTGATCGATGCGGCCTGAAACATCGTGCTGGTCGTGACCGGCGCGCCAGTTTCGGCATCCGCAACGCCGTAGGCGACGGCCAAGGCGACCTTGAAGTCTTGAATGACCGCGATGCTCACGCCGGGCACGTTGAACTGCTTGAGCAGCTGCTGCACGACTGCCGGGTCGGAGACGCTTCCTGAGGCCTGGGTGCGGGTATCGCGCCGCGCCACGAAGTGGAACGGCTCGGGGAAGAGGCCAGTCGCGCGGAAAACGATTTCGTTCGGCGTGAACTGACCGGTCAGCGTCACCTCCGCCTTGTTGTTGGTGTTGACGCCCCGCAAGGTAATCGTGTCGCCGTCTTTGCGGCCTTCACGAATCGTGACCGGCGCGTCGGAGATCGTGGCGGTCACGACGTCGCCGTCGGCCTTCAGGTCGATCGTGATGTCGGGCGTCCCTCCGTTGGGCAGCAGCACAAGCGCACGCCAGCGTCCGGTCAGGCCGGATTGTGTCCCCACGGTTGACGAGACCGCCGCGACAAGGACCGCCCCCAAAAGTAGTTTCTTCATGGCGCATTGGACGGAAAAGCGATCAATTGGGTTTGGCCAGCACGCTCTCAACGTATTCCACCACGCGCGACGCTGATGGGCCACCGGCCTTGGCATGCGCGATAAGCGGAATACGATGCGGCCCGGGGACCCGTGCCAGCGACGGCCAGACGTCCAGCGCCGCACGCACGATTGCCAGCTCGCCGAGCATTGCGGCGGCGAAGAGGTCCAGCGGTGTGCCACGTTCGAGCAGCCAGGCCGCGATATCACGCCGGCCCATGTGCGCGGCACCGCCGAGCGCGGTTTCGAAGTCGCCGCCACCCCAATCCCAAGTCGCGCGAAGCAGACGCGGCTCCCCGTCGAGCATCTGCCGCGTGACATCGAGATCGCCGTGCGCGACTTGGACGAAGCGCTGCACCTGCTCGTCTGGCAGCGGGCTCGGGCGCGGAGGTACCGTGGATCCCTGCTGGGCCAGCGCCGGTTGCCCGGCGGCAAGCGCCGCGAGAGTGCCGCTCAACGCCCGGACCACGAGACGACGACGAGTGATCACCACCATAATTGGCCTCCTTGAACAATCCGAAGCGCCAGCATCGATGGCGGCCGCACAGACGTCAACGAAGGGAACTGGCCGCAACCCTGAGCAAACGCTGAGATCGCACCGAGTACGGCGCAAAAAAGCCTTCTCGGCACCTCGGTCAGAGGCATACTCGATGAGGGGCGCGGTTGGTGGACCGATTCCGGTTTGGTGAGTTCGAATTCGACGCTGGCAGCGGCGAGTTGCGTCAACTGGACGGGAACCGTGCGCAACAACTCCCGCCACAGCCGGCCAAACTGCTGCACCTCCTAGCCGACCATCGGGGCGCCGTCGTGACTCGCGACGAGATCCGCCAGCGGTTGTGGCCCGGCACGCACGTGGACTTCGACGCCAGCCTGCACTTCTGTGTGCGGCAGGTCCGCACCGCGCTCGGCGATTCCGCCACTCAACCAAGATACGTGCAGAACGTGCCGCGCCGAGGGTATCGGTTGATTCCCGAAGTGACCCGCGTCGAGGAAGCGGGCGCTCCTGTTCTTAAGCGACGGCTGGTATCGCGTCGATGGGTTCTTGTCGCGATGGGGCTGGTGGTGGCATCACTGGTCGCCGCCGGCTATCGCTACGGCATCAGATCCGCTCAGGACGCGCCGCGCATGGTCCGAATCGGTATCATGCCGTTTCAAGCACCAATCGCCGAATCGATTCTCGAGGATCTCGCGGCCAACTCTGGGCCGTCGGTCGGCCTGGTCGGTCCGACCACGACGTCGGCGTACGCCGGCTCCAATGCCAACTTGCGTCGGTTGGCCGACGACTATCGCCTCGACTACATCGTCAATGGGCGGCTCCTCGGACAAGCTGGCGCACCGCGCATGCTCGCCGAACTGATTCGCGTCTCTGACGGCGTTCACGTGTGGGTGCGTCCGTATGAGGATCTCACCGACGGACGCCGCGTCGGCCGGGAGATCAGTCACCACGTCGCGCGTGTGCTGAAACTGGCAGCCGAGTAGGCTTATGGCGTCGACGAGCTGTGACGCGTCCTACTTCTTGAACAGCCGCTGATAGTCAACCGTGCTTTCGCAGACGAACTCGGCGACGAACTCCAACTCTGGACGGAGCTGAAAGGTCCGCGCGCGAATGACCCATGGCTGCTCCCATACGTTGGGGTCTTCGACCGTCACCTCGTACTGCAGGCTGCCGTTCTCGAGCTTGCGGAAGCGCTCCACAACGTGCAGCGCTTCGGTGTGCATGAAGCCGTGGACTTCGGTCTTGTCGTTGAAGCCGATGGCGTCGATGACGAGCGTGTCGCCTTCCCAGCGGCCGACCGACGAGCCCATCCACGAGGGATCGGGGTCGACTGGCTGTGGACGACCGTCGAGCGGGACGAAGCGAACGGCCATCGGGTACTCGTAGACCATCACGATCAGCTTCGGGGTGTGCACGATCTGAAACGGATACGGCGTGATGTAGGTCTGCGGAATGCCCAACGGCTTGCAGTCGTTGCCAGTCGTCAACGTCGTGCGGCCCCTCACATCGTTCGGCCCACCCCGAACGATCCGGAACTTCTCGGCGCCGGCTTTCAGCGGTGGAGGCATCGTGCCCTGCGGCAGGCCTGCGTTACCGTACACGCCAGAGAAATCAGGCTTCCCATCAGGCATGCGTAGAACGCCGCCGCGTGCGCCTGTGGCAGTGACGGTAGGCGCCGGCGAGGTTCCCTCGACTGTCACCATGACACTTCGCGCCGGTCCGCCCTTCATCGTCAGCGTGTAGGTGGTGGTCCTGTTCGGTGTGATCTGCTTGCTCCCGCGTGGCGTCACGGCACCGACATCGGGATCTATGGAGATACCAGACGGATTCTCTGTTTGCCAGACGAGCAGCACCGGCTGTCCTGCCCGAACGGTCGCCGGCCTCGCTTCGAACAACACGATCCGCGGCTCGAGCCCCGGTTGAGCGCCCCGTCCGCCGCGGCCCGCGCCCGGGGCTGTGCCTTGACCGCTCTGCGGCGCCTGCGCACCGAGCGTTGTGGAGAGCAACAGAACGACGCCGACGGTCGCATGCCTCATAAAGGTCCTCCCCGCTGTGCTAATCCTGCTTCAACGCGACAAGAACCGATCCGTTTTTTCTTTTTGTGCGTCTAAAGCGCCATGAACCTCCTGCAGGACATCCGCTTTGCCGTCCGCGTGCTCGTCAAGAACCGCTGGTTCACCCTCATGGGCGCCGTCGTGCTCGCGCTGGGAATTGGGGCCAACAACGCGGTCTTTACCCTGGTCAACGCCGTCCTGCTGCGCGGCCTGCCGTTTCCCAAATCCGAACAGATCATGATGGTGTTGACGCGCGACTCCCGTGGCCGGGACAGCGGCGTGTCAGTGCTCGACTTCAACGACTGGCAGAAGTCGGCGCATACCTTCTCGCACCTCTCGTTCGTCTTCAACGGCGCCTTCAACGTCGGCGAAGAGGGCCGCGTCGCCGAGAACTACCCCGGCTCCTACGTGTCAGCGAACTTCAACCGGATGCTCGGCATCGTCCCGCAGCTCGGGCGAGACTTCACACCCGAGGAGGATCGACCCGGCACAGATCCCGTCGTTCTGATCAGTGCGAACGCGTGGAAGCAGCGTTACGGCAGCGACCCGAGTGTCATCGGCCGGCCGATCCGCCTCAATGCCGTGAACTCCACAATCATCGGCGTCATGCCCGAGGGCATGCGGTTCCCAAGCGACCAGGACATCTGGATGCCGTATGGCGCCATGCCGCCTGCCATCACCTCGGCCTCACGCCAGGCTCGCGGCTACCAGGTGCTCGGACGGCTTCGCGACGGCGTCACGATCGATCAGGCGCGAACCGAGCTCAAGGCGATCGGCGACAAGCTGGCCGCCGAGTACCCGACCACCAATAAAGATCTGGCGCCGTACCCATACGAGTTCAACGAGCGCGTCAACGGTCCACAGCTCAAGCTGCTGTTCTGGACCTTGATGGGAGCGGTGGGCTTCGTGCTGCTCATCGCCTGCTCGAACGTGGCCAACCTGCTGCTGGCACGCGCCGCGCATCGCGCCAACGAGGTCAGCGTCCGCGTGGCCCTCGGCGCGAGCCGATGGGACGTCGTTCGGCAGCTTCTTGTCGAAGCGGTCCTCTTGTCATCCCTGGCCGGCATTCTGGGATTGGTTTTGTCGGTCCTCGGCGTCCGCTGGTTCGACACGCAGACGCAGAACGCCGGCAAGCCGTACTGGATGGTGTTCGAGATGGACTGGCGCACCACGGCGTTCTTCCTTTCAGTGTGCCTGCTGACCGGCATCATCTTCGGGCTGGCTCCCGCGCTGCACGTCTCGAGAACCAACGTCGCTGAAACATTGAAGGAAGGGGGACGCTCAGGGTCGAGCGGCATCCGCGCGCGGCGATGGACGTCGGGCCTCATCGTGGCGCAGCTCGCCTTGACGATGGTGTTGCTCGCCGGTGCCGGCTTCATGATGCGCAGCTTCCTGAACATGTATGCGATCGACGTCGGGATCAATACGTCACGACTGGTCGTGATGAACATGATCCTGGGCGCCACCAAGTACCCGACCCTCGAAGATCGCGCGGCGTTCCTCCGGCGCATCGACGAACAGTTCGCCAACATCGACGGCATTGAGGCGGCATCGACGACCACCGCTCCCCCGTTCTCGGGTGGTAATGGCCGTCAGATCGAAATCGACGGAAAGGCCAGCGCCGCTGGCGAGCGCACCCAGAGCGTGACGCTGCTCAGCATCGGGTCGCGATACTTCAACACCATCGGCCTGCGACCGGTACAGGGCCGCGTCCTCACCGATGCCGACCAGGAGCCGGGTCGCACAATGGTTGTCGTCAACGAGCGGCTCGCCGGGATGTACTTCAAGGGTGAGAGCGCGGTCGGCCGGCAGATTCGTTTACGAGACGATGCGCCGGGCGCTGCCCAGGCGCCGTGGCTCACGATCGTCGGCGTCGTGCCGAACGTGCGGCAGCGGAACAACAACCAGGAAATGGAACCCGATGCGATCGCCTACATTCCGCACGTCCTGAACGTGACCATGCCGCGTGGGGCGACGGTCATCGCGCGGGCGAACACGGCGAACACGGCACAGGCCACCCAGTCGCTGCGTGAAGCCATGCGGCTCATCGATCCCGACACGGCGCTCTTCAACCCGAGGACGGTGGACGAGATCCTCGTCCGGCAGCGCTTCTTCCTGCGTCTCTTCAGCGTGATGTTCGGTACGTTCGCGGTCATCGCACTTGTGCTCGCCGCGGTCGGTCTCTATGCCGTCACGTCGTACTCAGTCACGCAATACACGCGCGACATCGGCGTGCGCATGGTGCTCGGCGCGCAGTCGGGACAAGTGATCTGGCTGTTCCTGCGGCGAGCGTTTGTGCAGCTGGGGATCGGTCTCACGCTCGGCCTTGCCGGTGCGTTCGGTGTTGGTCGGCTGCTCCAGGGGTTCCTCGTCCAGATGACCGGTCGCGATCCGGTCACCCTCGTCGCGATCACCGCGCTCGTCGTCCTCGTCTCGGTGTTGGCGTGTCTGTGGCCGGCACGCTATGCCACGCGGCTCGACCCGCTGGCCGCGCTGCGGCACGAATAGGCGCGCTATCGACAGGCGTAGCGCGGGTCCTTGGTCCTTAGTGCTTGGTCCTTCGTCCGTCCGTGGTCCAGAGTCCTTAGTCCTTGCCGCGGCCTGCGCCGAGTCGGAACCACGGACCACGGACCAAGGACTAACGGACCAAGGACGGACCAAGCACCAAGGACCAAGGACCCTGGACGACTGACGACACTTCTTGGCCTGAACCGCACGCCTTACCGGCGAGGATTGGTGATATCGAGGTCGGATCGATCGAGCGCGTTGTCGGGCCCGCCGACTCGGTACCAGCGCCAGGCGTGCGCGTCCATCGCGACCCGATGCAGGCCGTCGTTCTGCGCCTTGCTGTGATGGCCATCGAACACTTCGACGAGCACCCCGTCATGCGGTGAGTCCACCTTGACCTTCACGGTCTGCTTTCCGCTGCCGAAGTTGTGCAGCGTCAGGAGCGATGTGTTCCGCCAGTCGTAGCGGATCGCCAGCACCTCGGGAACGTTGGTGCGCAGCACCTCGAAATTGCCCCAGCTGATCTCCGGGCACTCCTTGCGCACGCGGATCATGCGCTCGGTCCAGTTCAGAATCGATTCGGGATCGCGGCGCTGATCGGCGACATTCACCTTGCGATAGCCGTACGCGCCGTCGCTGATCACCGGACGGACCACACGTTTGGCGCGGGAGAATCCGGCATGGCGATCGGACGTCCACTGCATTGGCGTCCGCCCACACTCGCGTTCCGGAAGCCGGAGATCGTCGCCGATACCGATTTCGTCGCCATACTGCATCATCGGGGTGCCCGGCAGCGAGAACAGCAGACTGAAGGCCAGTTCCAATCGCCTGCGATCGTTGCCGAGCATCGGTGTCAACCGGCGCCGGATGCCGCGGTTGTACAGCTGCATCCGCTTCTCTGGACCGAAGGCGTCGAACACTTTCTGCCGCTGCTCGGGTGTGAGGCGGCCGAGATCGAGTTCGTCGTGACTGCGGAGAAACTGCACCCATTGTGCGTTCGGTGGGCGTCGTCGCGTGTCCTCCAACGCACGAATGAGCGGATCGATGTCGCCGGTGGCGAGCGCGTAAAACAGTCGCTGATTCACCGGGAAGTTCAACATCATCTGCAGGCGGTCGCCCTCGTCGCCGAAGTACTCCATGCTCTCCTCCGGCGGCACATTGGCCTCGGCCAACATGATGGCCTCGGAGGATCGCCACTGCAGGAAGTCGCGCATCTCCTTCAGCAGATTGAAATCCAACTGACGCTCGACGCCCGCGCCCTTCTTCTCGATCAGAAACGGCACCGCATCCATGCGAAATCCGGAGACGCCCAGCTGCAGCCAGAAGCCCATGATCTTCTGGATCTCGGCACGCACGTAGGGATGCCAGGTGTTCAGGTCGGGCTGATGCTTGTAGAAGCGATGGAAGTAGTACTGCCCGGCGCGGCGATCCCAACTCCACGTCGTCGTCTGCTGACCGGGGAACACGATGCCGTCCTTGTGATTCTTCGGCCTGATGTCCGACCACACATACCACTCGCGAAAGAACTGCTCGGGGCTGGTGCGGGCCTGTTGAAACCACGGTGAATCGACCGAGGTGTGATTGACGACCAGATCGATGATGACGCGGACGCCGAGCGCCTCGGCGTGACGCATGAAGGCGACGAAATCGCCGAGCGACCCGTGCTTCTCGTGCACGCCATAGAAGTCGGTAACGTCATACCCATTGTCGCGATTGGGAGACGGATAGAACGGTTGGAGCCAGACACAGGTCACGCCGAGGCCCTGCAGGTAATCGAGCCGGCGCATCAATCCTTCGAAGTCCCCGACCCCGTCGCTATTGGCGTCCTGGTATTTCTCGACGTCGAGACAGTAGATGACGGCGTTCTTGTACCAGAGATCAGCAATCGCCATGGCTCGTCCAATTGCAAGAGCCGTGACGAGGCGACCTCATCCTGAGCGCGTCATGGAACCTGCCGGCAGTTGACCCGTATACCTAGATTATCGACAATCGAGGAACTCACCGAGGGAATCCCCATGCGAAGACCGCTGCGACTCTGGCCAGGCCTCACCACTGGTGCGGTATTGCTCGTCGCGATGTATGTCCTCCCGTTCGCTCTTCCCGCCGTGGCGGAGACTTCGGCGATCGTCGGGTTCGCCTGCGTCCCGGTCATCGCCTTGTGGTGGCTGTTCTTCAGCCGGGCGCCCTGGCTCGAACGCATCGGCGCCTTCGTGGCGATGTTCGTCGCGCTCGTCATCACGCGCCCCTTCCTCCACGAGTCGATTCTCGGAGGAGCGATGGGTTTCTTGCAGTACCCCGTCTCGCTTCCGCTCATGTGCCTCGCGCTCGTCGCGTGGGCGTTTGGCACCGCGCGTCCGCGCGCGCGTGATCGCTCAGACGCCGTTCGTCGCGTGTCACTCCCCGTGGCGATTCTCCTCGGGTGTGGACTCGTGGCCTTGATCCGGACCGATGGCGTCGGCGGCGGAACACTCTTCGCCCTTCGGTGGCGATGGACACCGACCGCCGAGGAACGACTGCTCGCAGAAGTCAAAGACGATCCAGTCGCACCGCCGACACCGTCGTCGCCGCCTGCACCATCCGAAACGCCAACTGCGCCGGCCGTCGCGCCATCTCGCCCCGTCCCCGAACCTGATCACGCCGCGGTCAAGGAGACGCCCGCCCCCGCTCCAGCCACGGTTGCCCCAGCACATGTCGCCGAGTGGCCTGGTTTCCGTGGCGCTGAACGAAACGGTGTCGTCCACGGCGTACGCATCAACACCGATTGGTCCGCCGCTCCGCCCGTCGAACTCTGGCGCCGTCGCATTGGACCGGGATGGTCGTCGTTCGCCGTTGACGGCGACCTCCTCTACACACAGGAACAGCGCGGCGAGGAGGAGATCGTCGCCTGCTATCGCGTCAGCACCGGCGAACCGGTGTGGCGGCATCGCGACGAGGTCAGGTTTTGGGAGTCGAACGGCGGGCCTGGCCCGCGCGGCACGCCGACGCTCGACAACGGTCGCGTGTATGCGATGGGCGCGACGGGTGTCTTGAACGCACTCGACGCGCGCACGGGCGCCCTCGTATGGTCGCGCAATGCGAGGACCGACACGAAAATCGAGGTGCCGATGTGGGGCTTCTCGAGTTCACCGTTGGTGTTGGATGACACTGTGATCGTCGCAACAGCCGGCACGCTCGCCGGCTACGACATCGCCACCGGCAAGCCGCGATGGGTGGGTCCCAAACACGTCTTCAGCTACAGCTCACCGCACCTCGTCACGGTTGACGGCGTCAAGCAGGTACTCCTGCTCAGTGCACCTGGTGTCGTCAGCGTGTCACCATCGGACGGAAAGCTGTTGTGGGACCACAGCTGGGGGAGTGGCGCCATCGCGCAGCCGGCCGTCACGCCGGACGGGGACATTCTCATCAACGCGATGACGGCCATGGGCGGCACGGGCATTCGGCGGCTGGGCGTCAAGCACGGATCGCAGGGATGGACGGTCCAGGAGCGGTGGACGTCAAACGGCCTCAAGCCGTATTTCAACGACTTCGTGGTCCACAACGGTTACGCGTACGGATTCGACGGCAGCATCCTCTCGAGCATCGACCTCGCCGACGGGACGCGCAAATGGAAAGGCGGGCGTTACGGCGCTGGCCAGCTCATTCTGCTCGCCGACCAGAATGTTTTGCTGGTCTTGTCGGAGCTTGGCGAACTCGCGCTGGTCAGCGCCACGCCGGACAAGTTCACCGAGATCGCCCGTGCCCCGGCTATCGAAGGCAAGACCTGGAACCATCCCGTGCTGGTGGGCGACGTGCTCCTCGTGCGTAATGGCGAGGAGATGGCGGCGTTCCGGTTGGCTCGTCAGTGAGCCGCAAGCACTGGCTGGTGGCGAGCCTGATGTGGGCCGCGGCGGGATTTCTCTTCCCATGGCTCACGCCAGCCACGGCATGGTTGTCCGAGGGTCTGCAGCCTTCCTTGACCGCGTCCGCCGGCATGCCAGAGGAGCTTGCCTATCGTGTGGCGTTTACGATTTTCCGCGTCCCGCTCACAGCGCTGCTGGCGATCGTGGTGGCAGTGGCGCAAGGCGCGCTGCTCCATGGCGTGCGTCCCGTGGCGCGGCGCTGGATCATCGCCGCGGCCGTCGGGGCCAGCATCTCAACTCTGATCTACCTGCCGACGACGCTCGTCGCTCAGCAAATCGCCGGGAATGACTACGACCGTATTCGGACGTTGCTCCTCATGCTGGGAGCCGGACTGTTTGCCGGCCTTGTGACGTTCGCCCAATGGCGAGCAGTCCGTCTGCGAGCCGTCGTGCCCGCGCAGTACGTCGTCGCCAGCATCCTGGCGGCCGGCGTTGGAATCCTTGGCGAGCTCGCGCGCCGCTAATCCTCTTCGGGCGGAGGGCCGCCACTGACCTTGGCCACGTCTTCCTGCTTCACCCGGTCCACTTTGAATCGGGTGGCGGCGGCGATCGTCTTGTCCATCACCTCGTCGAAGTCGAACTCGGTGGACTTCGAGAAGCGAATGGGATTCACGCGCGCGATCACGAACGGCTTGAGATAAGGACTGGTCAGCCCGCGCTCTTTCAACGCCGCCACCACACTCGACACTGCATCGTCGAGCTTGAGAAGCTTGGCGGCGCGACGCTCGCGCTCGCGCACCGCCTTGGGAAGCGAGTCGTCGAGGAAGTCGTCGATCCGGCGCAGCAACGGACTGTAGGCACCGCCGCTCAGGCTTCGACGTTGCTCGTACGCGGCGCCGAGCGTCAGAAACGGTGCCTGCTCGAACTCGAAGGCGTAGTCGCTCTCACTTCCAGCATTCCGCGCGGCCAGCGCGCGCGCCATACGGATCGTCTCGAGCGACTTCTCTTTGACGTTGTGCGCCTTCTCGGTGTTGAGCGCCAGAATCTTGAATGCGACGTCGGACTCCGGCACGAGCAGCCCGGTGATCGTCCTGGCACCGAGCTTCCGCATCGCCTGCAGACGATGGTTCCCGTTCGGCGTCCAATATCCCTCGTCAGTGCGGACGATGACCAAGGGATCGAGAAAACGGCCGACCTTCTCGATGACGTTCATCAGCCGCTTGACGTGCGGCTCCGACGGATCGCGCTGGTACGGTGTCGGCTCGACGATGTCGATCGGAAGCGCGACGACCAGCACAGGCGTGCCTCCAAAGGGATCGCTGTAGGTCCCAAGCACGGCCCCGCCGTCGTTCTCGACCCGTGAGGTCAGCTCGCGAACCTCGCGCGTCTCAGCCGTCTTGCGAACTTCGCCAGCGGTGAGACCGACCGATTTCGCCGCAGCCTTCTTCCGTCGCGTCGCCTTCTTCTTCTTCGCCATCGCGCCGGTGAGTGTACTGCAGGCGCAAAGAGGCACGCAGCTTGCGTGATCGACGCGCATGCGAACACTCATGCTGCTGTTACTGGTGGCGACGGTTGCCGCGAGTGATGCGACTTCCGCGCAATCGGCCAGTGGGTACCCGCTGGTGCTCATGCTCAACGCCCAGGCCAAGGCCGGTGCGACGACGATCAGCTCGGTGGTTTCGATTCGAGTCGATCAGCCGATGCCGGCATTTCGCCGAACCAAGCTGCTCGAGGCATTGAAATACGGCGGCTACCCCGAATTCCTCAAGACACTCCGCGCGCTTGCTCCGATCGGCTCAATCAAAATCGAGGCCCGCGAGGTCGAGCTTCGCTACATGCATGAGGAGATGACAACGCCCGGACGCCGCCTGGTCCTCGTCGCCGACCGTCCGTTGTTCTTCCTCAAGCGTGAGGAGGACAAGAAGCGTGCAGGGTATGAACTGACGATGGTGGAGCTGCGCTTCGACGAAGCCGGTGGTGTCACGGGAACGATGACTGGCGCAGCGAGAGTGAGACCGTCTCCACAAGGCGATGGCGGCATCGTGCTCGACGATTACGCCGAGGCTCCGGTACAGCTCTCCGGGCACAAGTAGTCACCGCATATCGAGACCGCGCTCACGGCCGGTGGTGGCCGCACACATCTCCACACTGCCGAATCGTCTGTTCTCAGTGGTCCGCCGCATGCATATACGACCGCTGGCTCAAGGAGAACGATCGTGAAACACACCACGATGATCGGCGTGTTGTGGTGCGCGTGCGTGGCCTCGCTCGCACTCGCCGACCTCCACGCGCAACAGAAAACCCGGGTATTCAAGGGACCCGAGACGTTCAACGCAAACTTCAACGTCGCAACGACCGAGGCATCGGCCGCTGGAACCGCCACGATCCAGATTGATGAGTACACCCGCGACGGTGATCGCGAGACCGTGCTCAAGGCGCTGAAGTCCGGTGGACAAGCCGAATTCCTGAAGGCGCTTCGCGCCGCACCGCGCGCCGGAACGCTGACCGTCGCCGGGAAGACCGCGACCATCCGCTGGGCTCGACAGGTCCCGTCCGGCACATACAAACGCACCATCACCATCGTCACCGATGAACCGGTGTTTTTTGCCGGCGGCGCTCTGGCTGACGCAAAGCCACGCGCAGGCTACGACGTCGCGGTCATCAAGTTCGACATCGACGACGGCGGCTACACCGCCAATCCGGGGACGATGGCAGCCGCGGCGAACATCAAGCTCGATTCCGCCGGCAACGTGGACGTTGGCGACTACGCCAGCACACCGATCAAATTGACATCAGTGAGCAAGAAGCCTTGATCCAAGGCTTGCCTCTGCCCAGGGAGACTTGAAAATGACGTCACGCCTTTGGTGGTGTTCTCTCGTAATCACAGGCGTGCTTGCTGGCGCGGGATGCGCCGGTGCGCCGCGCCAGAAGCAGCTGCCAGTCGGAAAGGCTGACACAGGAGCGGGGACCATCGCGCAGGCTCGGAAGTACCTGGAAGGCCGATGGTCGCTCGTCTCGCTCGACGTGTTTCCTCCCAACGGAAGTCCCATCCATGCGAAGGGATCTGGAACTCTCGTCTACGACGAATTCGCGAATATGACCGTCGATCTGCGCGTCGATAACGACACGGCTCTTCTGTTCGAACAGGTCGGCATCCCAGTGCGCGATGGCGTCGTCTCGACGACAGGAAAAACGCTCGTTGATATGACGGGGCGCACACTCAGTTACGTCCTCGAGGGCCAGAAACTCATCAGGCCCGCGGCAAATCCTCTTGATACCAATCGGCCGCGACACTGGGAAGTGAACGGCGACACGCTCACGCTGCGAACGAAGGACGACAAGGGGACCGATCTGTCCGTGGCCGTGTGGCGAAAGAGCCAATCCGGCTGATGCGGTCAGCTCGACCGCCGGCGCCGAGTAGCGAGCGCATCGAGCTTCAGCTGGATGTACTCCGGTACTTCGGTAAAGACAGCGCCGCCCTGTCGCAACCGGTGGAGCGCATCGAGTCCCACGAGATCGACCGAGATCAGATCGCCGAGATCGAGTTGAACGCTCGCTGTCGCGCACACGTTGAACAGGTCCGGCACCTGCGCCTCGGCCAGTCGGCCCGCCAGACGAATCAGACGACGATCGGATCGCTCGATGACCTCGATCATGCAATCCATGGTTCGGGACGTGCGGCAAGAGTCGAGCCACGATGATCGGGAACGTGCACGGTCGGCGCGTTGCGCCAGTCACCGCGCGTAGTGAACACGTGACGGCCGGTTGTCATACGGGGAGATGAACATGGTCGAAATCCGCCCGCAGTCCACACGCATCGTCGTCTTCCTGACGACAGCCGCTGTCGTGCTTGCGCTTCATGCCGCTGGCGCGGTTGACGTGAAGATCAATTTCGCCAAGGAATTTGATTTCAAAGGCGTACGCACGTGGGCCTGGAACCCGCAGGGGCTTGGCGAAGTCAAGATGGCGCGAACGCAGGAAGACGATCCCGAGTTCATGCGCAAGCGAGCCGAGCCGGTCATCGCCGAAGCGGTCGCAGCAGAAATGGGTCGTCGCGGACTCCACCAAGCAACCGCGGCTCCGGATGTCGTCGCGAAGTACTACCTGCTCCTCTCGACCACCACCTCGGCGCAGGAGCTCGGTCAGTTCCTGCCCGCGACGACGCAGTGGGGTGTGCCGCCGTTCGCGCCGGCGACGCAGTCGTTGGAAATCATGAACCAGGGATCGCTCGTCCTTGATCTGAGCGCGAAGGACAAGGTGGTCTGGCGTGGCGTCGCGCAGTCAAAAATCCAGACCGACGCAGACGACAAGCGTCGCACGGCGCTGATTCGTGAAGCCGTTCGAGATCTCTTGAAGCGCTTCCCGCCGAAGTAGGCGCTACGAAGTCGCGGCGCTACGAAGTAGCGCCCACGGCCTCCGCCGATAGCCGCCGCTGGCGCGAGGACTTGATTCCCAGCTTCTTCATGCGGAAGCGCAGCGTGTTGGGGTGCATGCCGAGCCGCTCGGCGGCATTCCCCACACCATTGATGCGCCAGCCGCACTGCTCCAGCGTGCTTTCGATGTGTCCCCGCTGCATGTCGTCCAAAGTGCCGCTGGCAGGACCTGTCCGCCCTCGTGACTTGCTTGCAAACGTCTCGTCGAGCTGCAGCGTGTCGCCGCTGGAGCGAATCAACGCGCGTTCGACGACATTCTCGAGCTCGCGCACGTTGCCGGGCCAGTCGTGCTCGTGCAGGGTGGTCATCACGTGATTGGGCACCTTGGCGATCCGGCGCCCCAGCTCGCGCTGATGATGATGAATGAAAAACCACACGAGTGAGGCAATATCCTCGCGCCGTTCACGCAAGGGCGGCACGGAGATCGGGAAGACGCCGAGGCGGTAGAACAGGTCCGGGCGGAACCGATCCGTCGCGACTGCCGCGTCCAGGTTGTGATGCGTGGCGGCAATCACGCGCACATCGGCCCGTCGTGTGCGCGATGAGCCGACGCGTTCGAACTCCCCTTCCTGCAACACGCGCAGCAGCTTGCCCTGCATGTCGAGCGGCAGATCGCCGATCTCGTCGAGAAAGATGGTGCCACCCTCGGCGAGCTCGAAACGACCCTGACGCAGGCTGACGGCGCCGGTGAACGCGCCCTTCTCGTGACCGAACAGCTCGCTTTCGATCAGTGTCGGCGGAAGCGCGGCACAATTGACGCGCACCAAAGCGCGCGCACGGCGACGGCTCCGATCGTGCAGCGCACGGGCAAACAGCTCTTTGCCAGTGCCGGTTTCACCCTGCAGCAGGACCGAGCAGTTCAGCGGCGCGACCTGCGCCAGCCGCTCCAGCGCCGCGCGCATCGCGGCGCTTTCTCCGACGATTTCGTCGAAGTCGTGGAACGTCTTGATGTCGTCTTTGAGACAGATGTTTTCGTCCGCAAGGCGGCGATTCAGACGCTGGATCTCGGCCAGGCTCGCGCGCAAGGCCGCGTCCTGGCGGCTGCGCTGAAGAGCGCTGCCGACGATTTCGGCGATCAAGCGGCCTCGTTGGACGAGCGGCTGCCAGTCGTGGATACCCTGGCGGCTTCCGAATACGAGGGCGCCAATGTGACCGCCACCGACCGATACAGAGAGTCCAAGGAGTGACGCCAGGTCGCAGCGGCGCGCGTACGAGCGCTCGTCTGTGGCCTCGCCCGGCAGGTCGTCAACTGGTGATACCGCGATGCATCCTTCGAGTCGCAACTGGTTGAGGAGCCAGTTCCAGTCCGTCGGCTCCGTGGTGGGCTGACTCTCGTCGGAGGCCGCGGCTCGCGTGTGGCTGGCTTCGACGCGTCCGTCGTGGCCGATCTCGATCAGCGTGCCGCGATCGACGCGGAGCGCCAGACACATCTGATCGAGGATCTGTGGCCATGCTGCCGCCAGATCGTCGGACCGGAGATTGACCAACGTCGATGACATGCTGGCGATGAGACGTTCGAATTGCGTCTCGTCGTCACGTGCCGATGACACGTCAAGCCCTATCAACGGCATCTCAGCCCGCGCTGGGCAATCGGCAAGAGGCGAGCCACGGCAGCTGCGACATGTGAGAACGGATTTCCACGCCGATCATGGTCGGCGTTCCCACGGCACGTGGAGTCGAGGTCACGACAGATCGTGAGCCGTCACGACGCATCAATCACGGCCGGCGGTTCCTGATTGGCTGGTATCGATGGGCTGGCGTAGACGAGCATCGGCTCAGCGAATCTGGTTCCGGACGATTCGACAATGCTGATCACCTGTAGCAGCAATTCCTCGCGCAGGGTCAGAAACTCCAGCCAGTCTGCGGTCAACACATAGGCATAGAGCTCGAGCTCAATCGCCCGCACGCTGAAATCGACGAGCCGCACCCGCGTACTCGACGTCTCGAGCACCGGGTGTGCGTCCAGTAACGCGCGGATCTCGTTCAATACAAATCGCAGCTGCTGTGCGGTGGTGCCATAGCGCAACCGCACGATGGTCTTGAGCAGGATCTTCTGGCGCGTCGTAAAGTTTTCGAACGTGGATTGCGACAGAATGCCCGCCGGCACCGAGAGCAACGTCTGCTCGACCGTTCGCAATCGAATCGAACGCATCGTGATGTCTTCAACGACCCCGGTCCGGTCCGAGATGCTGCAGAAGTCGCCGACCGCCAGCGCCCGATCGGTAATCAGGAACACACCACCGAGCAGGTTCTCCACGCTCTTTTGTGCGCCGAGCGCAATGGCCACGCCACCGAGACCGACGCCAGCCAACGCAGTGGTGGTGTCCACGCCGGCGATGGTGAGGAGCGCAAAGATGGACGCCAGGACCAGAACGGTCTTGCAGACGCGCTCGGCGAGCAGCAGCACCGACGTGATGCCCGCCTGCCCTTTGTGTTGCGCGACGATTCGAGCGCGAGCGAACGAGAGCACCATGATTCGCCACAGCAGGCACGCCAAGGCGAGCACCAGCATGACGAGGATGATCCGGTTGTAGATGAGACGAAACCGCAGGGAGAACCCCAGGAACCGCATGAACCCGAGGTGGATACCCAACGCAAACGCCGTGAACACGGGCCAACGCAGGCGTCCGTGCCACGCATCGAGAAGCTTCTGTCGCGCTTCCGTCGTCACCATTCGCCGGGCGAGCGCCATCACGATGGTTGACACTAGCCACAGCGCGCCGAACGGAACCACGAAGGTCGCCGCCAGCGCCGCCCACCGTGCCGTGGGGATGCCGAACACCGTTCTCTCGACGAGCCGCTGGGGCATGAGGCGCTCGAGCCATGTGTCGTCGGCGGAGCTGAAGAGCTCAGGGACCTGTGCCAGCGTTCGCGACGAGATCAGCCATACGAGACCAGCCTGAGGACCTTTCGTGCGGACCAGCTCGATGTCAACGGGCTTGCCATCGATCCGCAGGACGATACGCTCACGATCGAGCGGAAGGCCGTCGCTCGTGGCGCCGTCGGGCACATCGCTGATCGAGGCGATCGACTCTTGGTAGTACCGGTCGATCAACTCCATCAGGTCGCCGGCGAGCCTTTCGGCATTGCGTCGCTGCGCCGCCGTTGTCTGCAGATATTGCGCGGCAGCGACAAAGTCCTTGCGGTGCGCGGCCTGGTTGAATCCAGTGATGGTGCCCCTCGGCGTGTCGCGCCCGAGCGGATCGCGCGCTTCCGCGGAAGACGGAGGTTGCGGCTTCTGCGGCGCTGGCTGAGCGAGCACCGGAAGCGTCATCAAGAGGAGCAGCGCCGCCGACGCGACTGCCGCCCTGGACCGCCCTGTTGGTGTGGTCATGGCTGACCGACACACAACAACTTCAGTGCCACTTCCTCAGGTCAACATGCGATGGGGTGCGACGCTGACAGCGTATGGCTGGTCCGAGGAGGCCGCGGCATGACGCGGTTCCGACTGCAGCGGCAAGGTGAAGAAAAATCTGCTGCCCGTCCCAGGCCGACTCGTGACGCCAATCTGCCCGCCGTGCGCCTCGACGATGCCTTTGGCGACCGCCAATCCGAGGCCCGCACCGCCGGAATGACGACCGCCACGCCAGAAGCGATCGAAGACGTGGTCCAGCTGATCAGCACTGATGCCCACCCCCGAGTCCTCCACCGAGATCCGAATCGAACGATTCTCTTGCTGTACGCCGAGCACCACGCGGCCGTCGGCGGCCCCGAATTTCAAGGCATTGCCAATCAGATTCACCAGCACTTGAAGGATCCGATGGCGATCGATCGTGATCGTGGGCAAATCGATGTCCAGACGGGTCTCGAGACGCACGTTGGCGGCTTCGACCTGCGGCTGAAGAAGTGTCTGCACCTCTTTCAGAAGGTCGTGGAGATCGACCTGCTCCCGATCGATGGCGAGGCGGCCCGCCTCAATGAGCGAGATATCGAGCAAATCATGCACCAGCCGTCGCATCTCCAAGCTGGCGACTGCAATGCAGTCGAGCATGTCGATATTCTCGGCGCACTGCGGCTCGCGTCGCAGCACCGCTTCTGCGACCGAAATCGTCTGCAGCGGCTCGCGCAGGTCGTGAGATACCACAGCCACCATCTCGTCACGCGCTTTGATGGCTGACTGCGCTGCGTCGTAGAGCTGGGCATTGTCGATCGCCAGCGCGGCCCGGCTCGCGAAGTCCTCGACGAACCGGAGATCGACCTCGTCGTAGGTCTGCTCAGACTCAGCGGATAACAGCGTCAGCGCGCCCACCGTACGCCCACGCGCCTGGAGCGGAACGGTGATCGCAGAATGCAATCGCAACTCCCGCAGGAGCCGCAACTGCTCCACGTCCTGGTCGGCACGCTCGCGAAGCATGTCTTCCGTGATTCGCGGGATCAACATCGGCTGGCCAGTGCTGCTGACGAAGGCGGCGCTGCCGTGGACGCCCGGAGGGCTCGGCCACCGCCGAAGGAACTCCTCAATCAGCGCGCGCCGTTCGCTGTTCCAGTGCACAATCTCGACGGGCCACAGTCGTCCCGCGAGATCGGTCACTTGAACAATGCACCAATCGGCGAGCCTGGGGACAACTAGGTTCGCAAGGTTCGTGACGATAGTCTCGGGCGCAAGAGTGGTCGCCAGTACATGGCTGGCGTCGGCGAGGAACGCTCTCGCATCCTCCGCGCGCTTGTGCTCCGTGATATCGCAGCAGATGCCGACCATCCGCGTCGGACGGCCAGTGCTGTCAACGATGACTCGCCCGGTCGCACCAAGCCAGCGGACCGTGCCGTCAGGGCGCACGATACGGTATTCGATTTCGTACGCTGAGTCGGGTGCCTCGAGAGCTGTCGTAATGTGAGCGGCGAGCCGATCGGCATCCGCGGGATGCACGTCGCGGCGAAACGCGTCCAAAGTACCCTCGAACGCGCCAGGCACGAGCCCGTGAATGAGTTCGAGCTCCGCGGACCAGCTGACGCGGCCGGTCTCGATCTCCCAATCCCAGGCACCCATCCGGCCCGCAGCGAGGGCAAGTTCCAAGCGACGCTCGTTGGACTCACGCAGCGCTGCTTCGGTTTCTGCCCGCTGCCGCAGATCGCGCTCCGCGACGAGACGCGATTCGAGTGCGACGGCAATACGATGATGCTCGAGCGCGAAAGCGACGTGATCGGCGATCTGTTGCGTCGTCGCGATCTCGGTGTCCGAGAACGCGTGCGGTTCGCGGAAGTACAACATGAACTTCCCGAGCAGCCGCGTCCCGAACTGCACCGGCACGAATGCGAGGGCCCGAATGGATTCACGCCGGAAGACCGACACGTACGACGCGAGCGAGGCGTCCTCGTCGATGTCGGGCACGATCACAGGCGTCGCTGCCGTTTCGTCGGCGGACCACGGCGAGTGCCCGTCTACCGCTGCGCGGTACTCGTCGCTTAGACCCGACCATGCGACGAAGCGCATCGTCCCGCCAGCGTCGAACACGAGCAGCGAGGCGCGCTCGACATTGAGGGCCTCCTGCACGCCGCGCAGGGCTGTCTGATAGACGGCGTCCAGAGAGCCAGCGCCCGCGGCCTGACCCATGAGGAGGCGAAGTGCATCCCTCGAGAGCATGGGGTGGTACACCTTAACTTCCAGTGCCCCTGCTGGGCGCACGTCGAAATAACAGAATTGTGTGTGTATCACAGAATCTCCCCGGGCGATCCCCCTATCCTGGTGCATGACGTGTTAAACGCGCGTAAAAGGCCAGCGATCCGCCTCGTCTGCGCGCATGCTCAAATTTCCGTCAAGCGTCGGCCCCGGCACCGGCGTGTAGCCGCCATTCGCCGGGGCCCGGCCGCCATTCGCCGAAAGCCCCGTCCATGCGGGCGTCTGGTCACGTAACTTGTCCTCAGAGGAATCGGGGGGACGTCATGACGGACCGCAATGCGGTGGCGACGGCGGCAGAAGTAGTGGCACTGGGAAGTACCACGGCAGCGGTGCTGGTGGTCTGGCTGCTGCTTGCGCGTCCACTCGACGTCGTGAACGCCGTCGGCGGGCACGAATTGGGAGGACTCGCCCAACTGGCCCTCACGACGCTACAGGATCTGTTGATGCGCCTCCTCCAATGGCTATGACGAATCCTTTGAAGAACAACATCGATACGCGCAAAGGCGATGTCGCGATCGGCGCGACGCTGGTGTTGACGGGAGCGGCGATGGTGCTGGACCGTACCGGCCTGCTTCAGTGGAGGAACCAGTGGACGTTGTGGCCGATCATCCTGGGCGGCATCGGGATGGCCAGGTTCCTTCAGTCACCCCCCGGAGAGCCGAAACAGGGTCTGCTCTTCCTCGGCGCCGCGCTCTGGTTGTTCCTCGGTGAAGGCGGGTGGGTGTCGCTTGAGGCCTCATGGCCGATTGTCATCATCGCGCTCGGACTCATCGTCGCGTTCAACGGCGGGAGACGAGGGCGGTGGCGCATTCCGGAGCCACCGGCGCCGGGCGCCCCAGCGGACCCAGCGCGCCCCAGACGTCCGCACCGGCACGTTCGTTCGTTGTCGGGGCTGGGAGTCCTCGGCGTCTGGATCGCCATCTTCGTCGCGCTGCAGGTGTCCGGCATCCGATCGATCGGCAACGACACCGCAGATGATCGCGTGCACCTGGTGTCGGTGATGAGCCGTTCGGAGCACGTCAGCCGCGCCACCGACTTTCACGGCGCCAATGTCACCAATCTGATGGGCCGCGCCGAGTTGGATCTGCACGACGCGACGTTGGCACCGGGCGCGAACGTGACCGTCCAGGTGTACTCGGCGATGGGCGCGGTGGTTCTGCGCGTGCCCTCGTCGTGGACGGTCGATACCGGTGCGATCACCGCATTCGGCGGCGTGCGCGACGATCGTGCGGTGGCGGCGGAATCGGAGACGACCACCGGTGCCCCGCCGCGGCTCGTGCTTCGCGGGCTGGTCGCGTTCGGTCGTCTCACGATTACCTCCTAGCGGGCGGAGCAGATGATGTCGATGGACAACAACGAAATCGGACGCGGCGGCCTGATGACGCCGCGGCTGATCGTCGGCTTAGCGATCGCGCTGTTCGGCGTCGTGCTGGTGTTCGACCGCTTGAACCTGATCGTCGCCGACGAGGTGCTGCGATGGTGGCCGGCGGTCATCATCGCCGTCGGTGCGCTGATCTTTCAGCAGTCTCGACGGGTTGGCAGCGGCGTCAATGGCGTCATCGTCATGGTCATTGGCGCCTGGCTGCTGCTGAACTCGATCGGGATCATGCGGGTGCGCTTCTGGGAGATGTTCTGGCCGCTGGTCCTGATTGGCATCGGCGCGATGCTGGTCATGCAGGCGATGGGACGGCGCAGCCGAGAGATCTCGGGCGCCGGTGGCGACAACACTCTGACGGTTTTTGCGGTGTTGGGCGGCGTGAAGCGCACGATCACCGCGGAGCGTTTCCGCGGCGGTGAGATCACGGCCGTGATGGGCGGCGCGCATCTCGATCTTCGACAGGCGACCATTCCCCCCGGTGACGAGGCGGCGCTCGAAATCTTTGCCCTCATGGGTGGGTGCGAGATCATGGTCCCGCCGTCCTGGACGGTCAGCACGCCAATCGTCCCGATCATGGGAGGCGTGGACGATAAGCGACTGCCGGCCCTGCCGGGTACCGCGGACACCATCGGTGGCCAACCGGCGCCGCGGCTCGTGATCCGCGGGATGTTGCTGATGGGTGGCATCGAGATCAAAAGCTGATGCACCCGCTCCTCGCTCGGCTCGAGCGACTCGGCGGGTACCTGGCGCTCTGGTGCGTCATCGGCGTGTTCGAAAGCGCCGTGCTGACACGACAGGGGCTGACCTGGCCGGAAGCGCTCGTGCAGGTCCTGCCGCCGCTGCTGATCTACTCGTTCGTCTGTCTGTCGGCCTGGTACGTGTGCCGCGCGACGCCGCTGGCCACGAGCGGCGTGCCGCGCGTGCTGACGGCGTCGATGGTGGCCGCGTGGGTTGGGGCGGCGCTATGGCTGGCACTCAGCGAAGCCTGGCTCGCCACGCTCGAATCGATGCCGCAGCTGGCGTCGATCACCCCCCGCTTCCGCGCCCAGACTCCGTTTCTGTTCATCGTCAGCGTGATGCTCTATCTGCTGGTGCTGTCGGTGCACTACGTGGTGCTCGCCTTCGAAGCCTTCCGCACCGCGGAACGCCAGCAGCTCGAGCTCCAGGTGCTCACCCGCGACGCCGAGCTCCGCGCGCTGCGCGCGCAGGTTGACCCGCACTTCCTCTACAACTGCCTGAACTCGATCAGTGCATTGACCGGCAGCGACGCGACGGCTGCGCGGCGGATGTGTCTGCTGCTCGCAGAATTCCTGCGCACGACGCTGCGCGTCAGCACCCAGCAGAGTATTACGATGGCCGAGGAGCTCTCACTGGCCGAACAGTTTCTGAGCATCGAGCAGGTACGGTTCGGCGTGCGCTTGCAGGTCGAGCGGTCGGTGGACGAGAACGCGCTCGACTGTCAGGTGCCGCCGCTGGTACTGCAGCCGTTGATCGAAAACGCGATCGGCCACGGCATCGCGGGCATGGTCGAGGGCGGGACGATTCGTCTCGAGATCGCGCGCCGCGGCGATCGTGTCGCAATTACCGTGGAGAACCCACGCGACCCGGACGCCATGCCGCGAAAACGCGGCGGCGTGGGATTGGAGAACGTTCGCAAACGGTTGGCGCTGGTGTTCGGCGGCGCGGCGCGTCTCGACGCAGCCGCAAACCCGACCGGCTTCCGCGTCGCCATTGATCTGCCACATACCGTCGATGCCTGAGCCCTCCCTTCCACTCCGCATCGCGGTTGTCGACGACGAGCCGCTGGCGCGGGCAGTGCTGTGCGAGTTCCTGGCCGCCGAAGCGAATGTGGAGGTCGTGGCGCAGTGCGCCAACGGCTTCGAGGCCGTGAAGGCCGTCTCGGAGCTGTCGCCCGACCTGCTCCTCCTCGACGTCCAGATGCCGAAGCTGGATGGGTTCGAAGTGCTCGACCTGGTTGGACGCGATGTCGCCGTGGTCTTCACCACCGCCTACGACCAGTACGCCTTGCGCGCATTCGAGGTGCACGCTGTCGATTACCTGCTGAAGCCGGTCAGCGCGGAGCGTCTGAGCGAGGCGCTCGTCCGGGTGCGCGAACGACTCGGCCGCGGTGAACGTGCCGCAACGCCAGGGGCCATGGCTGCCGCCAAGCCGCGCGAAGGACATGCCCATCGCGTGCTCGTGCGTGATGGTCCGCGGGTGCACGTGATTCCAGTGGACAAGATCGACTACGTGCAGGCGCAGGACGACTATGTGTGCTTCCGGTCCGAGGGCAAGGACTACTTGAAGGAGCAGACGCTCGCCGAGGTGGAGGCGTCGCTCGACCCCAAGGCGTTTGTCCGGATCCACCGCTCGTATCTGCTCAACCTGACCCGGCTGGTGCGTGTCGATCAGGATGAGCGGGAGAACCGCGTCGCGGTGCTCACCGATGGCCGGCGGCTGCCAGTGAGCCGGGCCGGCTACACGCGGCTCAACTCGCTGCTCTAGCTGGCCACAGAAGGCCTATTCCCCAACCCTATCTAGCGTTATCCTTCGCCACTACCAATTCCTGTTCTTTTTCGTGCGCGTCTTCGTTATAGACGTGAGCCGGCTGTTTGCGCCAACGGCAGGGTCGAGAGTCGGTCAATGGTACATACCGTTTTCACCGTCGTGGCTCCGGTCGCGCAGGGCAACGTTGATGCCTTGCGGGCGCGTCTCGGGAAGGGTCCGCACGCCAGATTCCCAATACCAGTAGAGGAACTGCCCACGCTGCACTTTGTGAGCATGGTGGTGTTCGACGCCCAGAAACTGCCGGACGGCAAGATGTCGATGGCTTATCTGGCACTGCAATGCTGCATCGATGGGCCGGTGAAAGAATTCCTCGACACTCTGCTGTTCCTGGACGGCCAGCACGGAAACCCTCTCGAAAAGATCTACGCCCTGTGCCACGAGAGGGGCACCGAGCCGCTTCGTACGTATCTCGAGAAGCGCGAGCACCTGCGCTATCCACATCTCCTTCACATCGGCGTACCGGGCATGCGCCTAACGCACATCCACGCGGGACAGGGCCTGCGCAGGGCGCTCGATGCCGAACTCGACAAGATCGTCGCGGCCGGTGGATCGAATGACGATCCGATGGCGCTCGCGGAAGAACTGCGTACTCGCCTCCGCGTTCCGGCGATGGCCGACGTGCATTGTCATTACATGAACGGCGAGTGGGTCGAGGATCCGACGAAGAAGCTGTGGCTCTCCAGACTCTGGCACTGGTCCCGGCTCGCGCTGTTCCTTGCGGTCGCCGCGGTCGTCGTGGTCGGACCGATCGTCGCGGCATTCCGCTGGGGCACGACGTGGGGCTGGAGCATCAGCGCCGCGATCGGCGTCGTCCTCATCGAGCTCGCCATCGCCTGGGCGCTGTCAAAGTGGTATTTCGGTGCCAACGACGCACCGATCAAGCTCTGTCCCGGTAATCTCGAACGACTCAAACACCTCGAAGATCGGCGGGTGCAGAACCATATGTGCACCTTCACGATCATGCAGGACAGCGGCGCGCGTCGTCTCGCCAACCGGGTGGCAATGCGTGTGCTGAACCTCTTCTACCGCACCTGGTTCACCGACGTCACACCGGGCCGGCTCAGTGGCCTGCCGACGATTCACTTCGGGCATTGGACGCAGGTACCCGTCAAGGACTCCGACGGACACGACACGCGCCACAAGGCGCTGATGTTTCTAAGCAACTACGACGGCAGTTGGGAGGCGTATCTCGACGATTTCATCGCCGTCCTGACCAACGGAGTGGCGATTATCTGGGCCAGTTGCGACGGGTTCAGGTGGCCGATGCACGGCCCCAGGTTCAAGGCCTGGGCGCGAAACGGCATGACGCCTTGGAACATCTGGGACCCGGGCGAGCCGGATCTGACGGTGTTGAACATCCACAACAACGACCAGATCCGAAAGGGCCTGATCACCCGGCCACGTTCACCGGAAGCCGCTCGCCTCTGGCTCTCGCGTTTCGGCTCGCTGAAAGACGGTCATGAGTTCATCCCCGAGCCCACCGGCAACTTGCAAGTCGGTGATGTGCAGGGCCTCGTGCTAAGCGGCTACGCGCACCTGCCATGGTCGTTGCACGTGCCGCTGCGCATCGACAACCCGGCTGCTGCGAAACAGTGGCTGCGGTGGATGCTGCCGAAGATCACCGACGGCCGCCACATTCCGGACAAGGGTCAATTCGCGCCCCGCGCCGTCAACCTCGCGCTCACGTTTAGCGGCCTCGAGAAGCTCGGGCTGCCCGAGGGTGCGCGCCAGGCATTCCCGATCGTCTTTCGCGAGGGGATAGCGCCCAGGCCAGATGCGCACCGATCCCGAGTTCTCGGTGACACGAATGAGAGCGCACCGCAACACTGGAACTGGGGAGCGGAAAAATGCCCGGGCGGTTGCGTTGATGCCTTGCTGTTCTTGTACGCAAAGTCGGAAAACGCATTGCGTGCCCTCGAGGCCGAGTGCGTGAAGCCATTCAAGGACGAGTGCGGACGCGTCATCGCAAAGCCCATTGGAGGCGAGATGATGGCGTCCGGCGGTAAAGGACCGCTTGCGAAATTCCCTGCCGAGCACTTCGGCTTCGTCGACGGCATCTCCCAGCCGCACATCGAGGGCACCTGGCATCGGACGCGGTCGCAACCGGTGCCTGAGAACGACATCCTGAGGGCGGGAGAGTTTGTCCTGGGCTACCCAGATGAAGCAGGCATCATTGCCGCGCATATCCCAGTCGATCCCGCCGACGACCCGCTGCGCATGCTGCCACAACTGAACGGCGGACCGGCATGCCGCGACTTCGGTCGCAACGGATCATTTCTTGTCGCGCGTCAACTACACCAGGACGTCGCACGGTTCCGTGCCGAAACCGCGCCCTGGGGTGGCGGGCACGGACCTCACGAACTGGCGGCACGAATTGTAGGCCGCACGAAGGACGGGTTGCCGCTTGCCGACACCGTCTCGCCGAACGCCGCGAACGACTTCACCTACGCCAGTGATCCGCACGGCTTCAAGTGCCCTGTAGGCGCCCATATCCGTCGCGCCAATCCGCGCGGCTCGCTGGGCCATGACTTCGATGCCTCACTGGTCGCGACCCGGCGACGACGCTTGCTGCGTCGTGGCCGGACGTACGGAACCGCTCTCCCGCCGGAGGCGACAGCGGACGACGGCGCCGCACGAGGGGTGATGTTCATCTGCCTCAACGCTGACATCGAACGTCAGTTCGAGTTCGTCCAGCAGAACTGGATCAACAACCCCGTCTTCTCGGGCGTGTACAGCGAGACGGATCCAGGTGTCGGCGAGCGCAACGTCGAAGTCGGTCTGACCGTCCAGGCTGAAGGCGTGCGCGACCGGGTGATGAACCTCTCCCGCTTCGTCACGGTCAAGGGCGGCGGCTATTTTTTCCTGCCCGGGATGCGCGCATTGCGCTACATCGCGTCGTGCCCGTTGCCCGCGGAGGCCGCCGCGCCGATCGCCGGGGGACCTGCGATCAGTCGGACTCAGACGGTACCCGGACCCGTCAAGCTCTCCGCCGCAAGCAAAATCGTCCAGCGCGTCGCCGCGATCCTTCCGCTCATGACGCGGCTCGTGCTGCTGCGTTTCCAAATCCTCACGGCGATCGCGCTGTTGCTGTTCGGAGCGCTGGGTGCCGGCAGCGAGAACCGCATCGGGCCAAGCCTGTATCTCGCGGCACATTGGGGAGGGGTGGTCCTCGTCGCCCTCGTCGCATCTCTCGCGGCGTGGATGGTCATGCTCGGCACTCGGCTCCCGCTGATGTACGGCCACAGGTTCGGAGTGAGCCCGGCGCGGTGGCAAGGGCCCATCCGGTGGCCAGCGGCACTCCTGTTCCAGGCGCTTGCGCTACCCGTCGTGCTGGCGACGCTGCACTGGACGTCCGTTGATGCGGCGTGGGGCAAGGATTCGAGTACGCGCGTCTATCTCGAGGCGTTCGCGCGTCTCGCGCTGGCGGCGCTCGGCGGATTCGCGCTCGCCTGGTTGCTGCTGGCATTCACGGCAGCGATGGCGCGTTTCAAGCGGGTGGCGCGCCTGAAACGACGAGTGATCGAGTGGGCGGTCACGCGGGTGCCGAAATCCATCGGCACCGGCTATGTGGACTACGACAACCGACGGTTGCTGCCAGGACATCTTCGTCTCATCGCAATGGCTGCGCTGACGGCCGCGCTGTATGTCATCGGCGGCGTCGTGTTGAGCCCACTCTGGGCATGGTCACGGTCCCTGGCCGAGCAGGTGCCCTCGGTCGCCTATTTGCTGACGCCGTTGCTTGCGGCCACCGCGGTGCTGCCGGCGCTCGCATTTTTCCTCGATCGCTATCGCGTGCCCACACTGCTCATCACCCTCGTCGCGCTCGGTCTGCTGCTCGTCTTTCCAAGTGGTCATTGGTTTCGCGTCGGGGGGCCACTCTCAGGAGGAGCGTCGCCGCAAGACGCACTGGCCGCAGCCAAGGACAAGCACGCCGTAAAGGATCGAGTGCTGGTCGTGATCGGTGAAGGCTACGGACTCGTTTCGTCCGCGTGGACGGCGCACGTGCTGACCGGCCTGGCCGAGCATTCGAACACAGGGCAGCAATTCATCGACGGGGTGCGCCTGGTGAGCACGGCGTCGGGTGCGTCGCTTGGTGCGCTCTATTTCCTCGATGGCTATCGGTCGGACGGGTTTGCAAAAGATCGGCTCGCGTCGATTCGCGAACGCGCCGGATCACCCAGCTCGGGCGAAGGTGGATGGGGCTTCGCGTATCCCGATTCGCTGCGTGTCGTCCTCCCGTTCGCCGTCCCGTCTTTCGTGGATCGCGGGTGGGCCATGGAGCGTGCGTGGCGCGGCCGGCTGTCGGACCCGGCGGCCACATTAGCCGGATGGAGAAAGGACACGAAAGACGGATGGCGTCCGGCGATGGCGTTCGGCACGACGCTGGTAGAAACCGGGCAGCACGCGGCAATCACGTCGTACAACGCGGGCGATCCATCGCCAACAGGCGGCCACGACATCGCGATGGTGACAGCTGCGCGATTGTCGGCGACGTTCCCGATCATCTCGCCGCCAGCACGGCCCAATATCGGCGACGACGTACGGTTACCGAGCGTCGTGGACGCGGGCCTGACTGACAACTCAGGGTGGACAGCGGCCCGACAATGGTTCGACGCCGTGCGGGGGGATCTCACCAACGATCGAATCCTGCTGCTCGACATTCGTTCGGTGCCACCGCCGGGCGACACGACACGCATCGGCAACGATTCGTGGATCGACGAGCTCACTGCGCCGGTTCGTGCTCTCGCGAACGCGCGCGGCCGCGACTCCCAGCGACGGTCTGACGATATCGAAGCGTTCGTGCGCACGTGGACAGGTACGCATCAGATCGAGCACGTCGTTTTTCGTCTCAACGAGCGGACCGTCCCGCTATCCTGGAATCTTGGACGTGCTGATGCCGCCCGTCTGGACGCGGCATGGGCGCGCAATCATGACAAGGCGGTCGCCGTCTGCCGTTTCTTCGCGGAGGATCCATCGCAATGCCGGTAATGGAGTCCAAGGATCCCAGCGAGACGACCTTCTCGTTCGCGTCGCTGGCTGCCACGCTGTCACACCAGGTGCAGGTGTGCTATCCGCCGGACAAGGCTCCGGCGAGGCGCGACGCCCACCCGAAGCATCACGGCTGCGTCCGAGCGACGTTCACAGTCCACTCGAAGCTGGATGAATCGTTGCAGCGCGGCGTGTTCATCCCCGGCAAGAGCTACCCAGCGCTGATCCGGTTCTCCAATGCGTTCGAAGTGCGCCATGACCTGATGATCGACGCGCGTGGGATGGCCATCAAGCTGCTTCGCGTCGAAGGCCGGCGAGTCTCGCTGCCGGATCTCGAAGGTAAGGCACCCGAGATGCTCGAGGAGGGTGTCGACACCCAGGATTTTCTGCTCGTCACGCACTCGGAATTCTTCAGCCGCACGGCGGCGGAATTCGTGCGCATCGTCAGCGCGATCATCAAGCACGGCGCGTCGTTCAAGATAGCGTTCGCGTTCGTCTCGCTCAAGCCATTCCGGATCGCGTTCCGAAACCTCCGGGCCTTCGCCCTGACCATGCGGCTCACGTCGAATCTGCTGTTCGTGACCTACTTCAGTCAAACGCCGTACTCCATGGGAGAGGGGGACGACCGAGCCGTGAGGCAGGCGGCAAAGTTCTGTGCGCGTCCGAAGCAGCATCCGTCGTTGCTTCAACGTCTCCGCTTCTACCTGCTCGTGCTCGTTAGTCGCGTGCACCCAACGAAAGCGACTGAGAACCTGCTGCGGAACTCCCTCAGCCGATACCTCGCCAAGGACCCTGCGACATTCGAGTTCTGTGTGCAGTTGCGCAAGGACGCCGCCGCGATGCCCCTCAACGATGCGACCAAGCGGTGGTCCACGCGTGCGTCGCGGTACGAGCCAGTGGCCACGATCCGGATTCACAAGGACCCGAAGTACGACGGCGAGGGGTCTGCCAAGTTCATCGAGAGTCGACTGCAGCTTGGAGAGCGGTTGAGCTATACGCCCTGGCACGCGCTCGAGGCCCATCGCCCTCTCGGCAGCATCAACGAGGCGCGGCTGTTCGTCTACGCCCATGTGTCGCAGACTCGCAGCCGGATGAACGAGACCAACGCACATATTCCCCCCGAGGAGTTCTCTGTCCCTGAGATCCGCAGGGACGAGTCACCGATCAATTCGGCCGTGTAGCTTTCAGCTCGTGTATGCTGGGCGCAATGGCGCCCTCCCGTAAGCCGGCGCGGCGGGCGGCAGCGGGTCGCCCTGTACGGCGCGCCGCACGCACCGCCGCGCTCCCCGAGCGTTATCGAGTCGTCCGCGAGATCGCGCGCGGCGGCATGGGCATCGTGTACTGCGCCCACGACCGCGTGCGGCGCTGCGACGTCGCCGTGAAAACGCTCATGCCGAGTCCGGGCCAGGAGCTGCTCGCCTACCTGCGATTTGATCGTGAAGCGCGCAGCGCCTCGTCGATCGCCCACGCGAACGTGTGTAGCGTCTACGAGATTGGTTCGATGCGCGGGCGCCCCTACATCGTGATGGAGTTGCTCGACGGAGAGACGCTGAAACAGCGCCTGTCAAGCGGACCGTGCGACGCGCGCGCAGCGCTCGACCTCGTGCGGCAGGTGACGTCAGGGCTCGCGGCCGTGCACGCGCTCGACATCATTCACCGGGACATCAAGCCGGCCAACGTGTTCATCACGGCCACCGGCGTGGTGAAGCTGCTCGACTTCGGATTGGCGAAACACTTCGCGATGGTCGATACGTTTGGCGACGACACCACGACCGTCACCGTGACCGAGACCGGGTTTGCGCCGGGCACGGTTCACTACATGTCGCCTGAGCAGCTGCTCGGTCAGCGCCTGGATCAGCGTACGGACCTCTTTTCACTCGGCGTGCTGCTCTACGAGGTGCTCACGGGACGACAGCCGTTCATCGGCGCGACGTCGGCCGAGGCGATCGCCCGGACGCTTCACGCCAGGTGGCCGCCGCTGCCGGCGATGCCGTTCGCCGCGGAGTGGGGACGTATCCTCGATCAGCTGTTGGCAAAGAGGCCCGACGAGCGGTATCACGACGCGATCGCGCTGCTCGACGATCTCGATCGGCTGGGACGCGCCATGCGCGGCGAGCCTGTCACATGGCCCACCCGTGCGGTGCGGCCCTCGGCCGCCTCACCCGTATCGCTGGCGATCGTCCCATTTCGAGCGGTCCATCGCCGGCGCGACACCGACGACGACAAAAGCGGGGTGGACGTGTTCTGCTACGCGCTGCTCGACGCGGTGACCGTCGGTCTGTCCCGGCTGGACGGGTTGAGTCTGGTGGCGCGCACGCTGACGTCCCGCGTCACGCGTCGCAGCCAGGCGCTCGAGCGAGTTGGTCGCAAGCTGTTCACTGATCGTCTGCTCACCGCCGCCATTGAGCGGAACGAGGGACGTTTCCTGGTCGCCGCGTCCCTCTTCGACGTCACGCGCGGTGAAGCCATCTGGACAGGTGAATTCGACATTGCTCCAGAGGACTTGTTCCACCTGCGCGACGAGATCGTCGGTAGCGTCGCATCGACCCTCGGCGTGGCCGACGTCTCCGGTCCACGGCCAGCCGCAGGCAAAGCGCGAAACCGTGAGGCCTTCGAGCTGTGCCTCAAAGGGCTGGTGTTTTGGAGCCGGCGCTACGAGGGAGGGCTCCTGAAGGCGGCCGAGTGTTACCGCGCGGCGTTGGCACTCGAACCCGATTTAGCGCTCGCGCACGCGGGACTCGCCGATACGTATTCGTTCCTGGGATTTTATTCATTGCTCAAGCCGCGTGACATGTTCGGGAGTGCACGGAAGCATGCGCTGGAAGCGCAGCGCCTCGAGCCGACACTGGCCCAGGCGCACACGTCACTCGGCCTGGTCAAGCTCGGTGCCGACTGGGACTGGGACGGCGCGAAAGCGGAATTCAACGAAGCCGTCCGGCTCGATCCGACACAGGCCCTGGCCCGGATCTATTTGTCGTGGACGCTGGTTCTGCAAGGGCGGAACGACGAGGCGCACGAGCAGGCCAAGCTCGCCCAGGATTGCGATCCCACATCACCGCTGCTCAACGCCGCTGCCGGCTACACCTTGTTCCTCTCTCGCGCGTTCGACCGCGCGATCGGCGAGTGCGAGAAGGCGCTGGAGATCGACGAGGACTTTCTCGTCGCCCGCTACGTGCTGGCGCTGTGCAAGGGCGAACAGGCGGCGCGCATGCGGGAGCAAGGGCATACGGCCGTGGCAGCCAGGCTCTACCGCGACGCCATCCAGCATCTGGAATTTGCGTCCGAGCGGTCGGGGCGGATGGTGTTTTACGTCGCACTGCTCGGGAAGATGTACGCCGACACCGGCGAGAAGCGGAATATCGCCAAGGCGAACAAGATCCTCGACGAGTTCAAGGCCATGCGAGCGGCCGGCCGCTATGTCGGCCCCCACGCTGAGGTGTACGTGTATGCCGGGCTGCGCAAGTTGAAAAGCGCGCTCGCCTGGCAGGAAAAAGCCGTCGAGGACGGCGCCTCGCCTTTCAACTATCTCTCTCCTCAACTCTCGTTCCTGCACCGCGACCCGAGTTTCCTCGAGTTTGTCGCCCGTTTCAGGAGCGATGTCACGAGGTTGCTCAAAACGGCAATCACCAGCCGGGTTGCGCCTCTCGGTCCCGTGCAGTCAGAGTAAACGGCCGACTCGCAGTCGGGGTTGACTGCGCTATCCTAGTGTCTTCAACCCCAATCGACGTGACTCAGCGTTCGTCTGACAATCCACGGCGAGCTTCGACGGCCACACTCGTGGCGAAATCACAGCGAGGCGACCGCTCCGCTGTGAACGAGATCGCACGCCGGCAGATCGACCAGCTGCGACCGTGGGCGCGCGGGCAACTGCCGCCGGACGCCCGCCTGTTTGGCGACACCGAGGACGTCATTCAGGAAACGGTGATGCGGATGCTCGGTCGGCTGGCCACGATCGACGTCTCGCGACCCGGCGGGCTGCAAGCCTATCTCCGCAGGTCGTTCAAGAATCAGTTGATCGACTCGTTGCGCCGCGCCAGCCGTCGTCCGGTACGCCAGGATCAATTCGACTTGGTTCCCGACCCGCGCCCGTCGGCGCATGAGGAACTGCTCGCGCGCGAATCGGCCGTTCTCTTCCGCTCCGCGTTTGAACGCCTTGGCGCTGTTGACCGCGCGTTGATCACCGCGTGGCTGGATCGCGAGTGGGACTACGACAAGATCGCGCGCGCGCTGAGGAAACCCTCCACCAACGCGGCGCGCGTCGCAGTCCGCCGCGCATGCGAACGGCTGTACAAGGAAATCGAGCCAGGCCGCCCTGTCCGCACCCGGCGCCGGCGTAGCCGCGGCCCGGTCAAGAAATCCACAGCGACGTCAAAGCTCTGACAGCTCGGTGAATTGACCCGTACTGTCGCCGAGCGTCTCGGCCGGCACACCAAGCCGGTTGAGGAGCGTGAGCTGCAGGTTGGTCAGCGGCGTGTCCTGCGGATACACGAGATGACGACCGCCGGTGAGCGCACCCGCTCCCCCGCCCACGAGCAGCGTCGGCAGCGGGCCGTGCGTGTGGCGATCGCTGTTGCTGATACCGCCGCCATAAAGCAGCATCACGTGATCGAGCAGCGACCCGTCGCCGTCGGGCGTCGCGCGGAGCTTGTCCAGATACGACGCGAACAGGGCGACGTGATACAGCTGGATCTGCGTGCACTTCTCCATCTTCGCCGGATCGTTCTGATGGTGCGTGATCGGATGATGCGGCTCGGGAACCCCGATTTGTGGATACGGTCGGCCGGTCTGTTCGCGCCCGTACATGAACGTGATCACGCGTGTGAGATCGGACTGATAGGCGAGCAGCTGCAGGTCGTAGAGCAGCGTGACGTGCGGCTCGAATCCGTCGGGCACGCCTGATGGTTGTACCAACTCGGGGCCCTGTCTCGTGCGCTGCTCCTCGGCCTTCTGAATCCGCCGTTCCGTGTCGCGGAGCGACTCGAGGTAGTCGCTCAACTTCGTGGTGTCCGCGGGCCCGAGCGTCTGCTGCAGCTGCTTCACGCGCGAGGTGACCGAGTCCAGAATGCTGCGGTCCTGCCGGAGACGTCGTTCCCGAACGGCCGCATCCGTGCTGTCGCTCGTTCCGAACAACCGCTCGAACACGACGCGCGGATTGTTCTCTGCCATCAACGGCAACGTTGGCGTGCGCCACGACAGCGTGCTGCTGTAGGCGCAGCTGTAGCCGACATCGCACGCGCCGACCAGGCTGTTGTCGTCCGCCGTCAGCTGCAGCGACGAGAGCTGCGTCTCCTTCTCGAGCGCTCGCGCGGCGATCTGGTCCATCGAGATGCCGTTCTCGACGATGCTGTCCGACTTCTTCACGTGGACGCCGGTCAGGTAGGAACCGGACGCGCGCGAGTGATCGCCGCCGCCGTCGCCAAGCGCCTCCGCCTGGTGACTGGAGAGATTGGTGACGACGATCAACTGGTTGCGGAACGGCTCGAGCGGGGCCAGTGTGCGCGACAGCACGAGATTCCGGCCGACGCCTTTCGGCAGCCAGTTCTCGTAGATGACACCGTTGGGATGGTACACAACGCCGAGACGACGAATCGGTTTCGCTGGCGTCTTCACTTGTGCGGTGAGCGCCGGCACCATCGCGTCCAGCAGCGGCAGTGCCACGGCCGTTCCAATGCCGCGCAGCATGGTGCGCCGCGAGATGGCCTTTTTCATAGCGATCATGACCATCGCCTTCTCATCTGCAGAATGGCCTCTTGCGTGACGATCATGACGGCGATCTCCTCATCTGAAACGGCGGGCTCTTGACGATGGCGAGGATCGTTGACGACCAGCGATAGTCGTCGGCTGCCGCCGCTCGCACGATCGCGCGGATGGCCGGCGCATCAGCGTTCCCAATCTCTCGACCGATCGCGTAGGTGAGCAGCTTACCAGTCACCGTCCTCACGAACTGCTCGTTCTGCGCCATGAGCGCGCGGCGAAGGGCAGCGGGACCGTCCACTTTCGTGCCATCGAGCAGCACCCCGTTCGCGTTGATCGGCACCTCGCCGTCCATGACGCGCCATTGCCCGACCGCGTCGAAGTTCTCGAGGCTGAAGCCAAGCGGGTCCATGCGCGCGTGGCACGACGCGCACACCGGGTTGGTCCGGTGCCGCTCCAGCATCTCGCGCACGGTCGTGGACTTTCCGAGCGTGCTCTCGTCCAGGTTGGTGTTGGTGTTCGGTGGCGGCGGCGGCGCGGGCGCCGCCAGGATATTTTCGAGCAGCCACTTGCCACGAATCGTTGGCGAGGTCCGCGTCGGATACGACGTCACCGCGAGGACACTCGCCTTGCCCAGCAGTCCCCAGCGGTTCTCGTCAGTCAGCGTCACACGCCGGAAGTGGCTTCCGTAGACCCCGGCAATGCCGTAGTGACGCGCGAGCTGTTCGTTCAGAAACGTCGAGTCCGCCGTCAGCAGCGCCTTGATACTGCGGTCGGCCTTGAGCTGATCGTCGAGGAACAGGTCGGTCTCGCGCACCATGGCGGATCGCAGGTTGTCGTCGAACCACGGGAACTTGGTGTTCGCATCGGGCGTCAGCAGCCACACGTTGCGCGTCTGAAGCCACTGACCGAAGAAGTTGTCCACCAGTGCGCCGCGCGCGCGCGGCGCGGCCAACATGCGGCGGACTTGTTGATCGAGTACACCAGGGTCTCGCAACGTGTTGCGAATCGCGAGATCGAGCAGCTCTTCGTCGGGAATGCTGCTCCAGAGGAAGAACGACAGCCGCGACGCGAGCTCGACGTCGGAGAGACGATACGGCGTTCCAGGGAGCAGCTTCTCGGGATCGGCTTCGATCCGGAACAGGAAATCGGGGCTGGTGAGCAGTCGCTCGAGCGCGGCGCGAATGCCGTTGTCGAAGTCGCGTTCCGCGCGCCCGCGCTGATAGAAGGCCATCAACGTCTCGACATCATCCCGCGAGACCTGACGGCGATACGCCGTGCGCGCGATCGTCGAAACGATTCGCGTCGCGCAAGGAGTTTCCTCGCTCACATTGGCGGGCCGGCAGATGAAGATGCGCCGGCGGCTCGGCGAGTCGGTCGGCAGGCGCCCGTTATACGGGCCGCCGACGAGCAGCGACGAGATCGCGAGCTCGGCGCTGTTGACGTCGCCTTCGCGGTTCCAGATCGGGACCCGTGCCGGTCCGAGACCTTCGGCTTTGATGCCCTCGGTTTTGACGATCGTCGCGAGCACCTGATGGAGACCAGCCGTCATCGGCGCTCGTACCTGCAGCACGTCATCGGCATCCTCTCGAGGCTCGGCAGGACTGCCGCCGATCGTGAATCGTCCGACGCGCGTGCCATCGACTCGCACTTCGATGGTGGCCGGCGCGTTCAACCCGCGAATGACACCGGCATAGGTCCGCAACAGCCGGACTTTGAACACGTATTCGCCATCGACCGGAAAGTAGTGGCGCGCGGTGATGCCGCCGCGCGAGCCTAATGAGAACGATTCATCCAGGCGCTCGGTCTGCCAGAGCCAGGTCTGCTCGTTGGTGTTGCCCTTCAGAGCCGTGTAGCGCTCGAATGCCGGACGGATTGACGGATCGCCGACGGCGACTCGAGCGATCTTCGCCGCGGCAGTCAGGTAGCGATCGAGCAGCGCGGGCTCGATGCCAAGTGCGTCGGCGTTGGTGTCGAAGCCGTAGGCCTGCGCATCGGGCGGCAGCATCGACGTGGGATCGATCTCGACGCCAAGGAGATCACGGACGGCGTTGGCGTACTCAGTGCGATTGAGCCGATGGAGGGCCGCCGGCCGTCCTGGATTCGGCCGGGCCGCCGCGGCGCGATCCAACTCGCTTTCCAACCACCTGGCGACGGCGTCGTAGGCCGCGTTGTCGGGTCGCGGCATGTTCGACGGCGGCATCGATCGGGTCCGCAGCTGCACGACGACTCGTTCCCACGTGTCTGAGGAATTGGCCACCTGGTTCGCGTCGGCCTTGTCCAGCAGAAGGTTGGCCGTCTTCAAGCGATCGTTATGACAGGTGATGCAGTACTTCGAGACGAGTGCTCCGACGGGGCTTACCGACACAGACGGCGTCGGCCGGGTCTTGCTTTGTAGACCCGGCTCTTGCTGGGCCCGAGACACTGCACCGGCCCACACGAGGCAGGCGCACATCGTCCACGTGAGGCGCACACGGGAACGCGTCATCGACACCTGACTTGCGCCTGACACGGCTTTCCGAGCTTCGGATCGGCACCGTGTTTCAGCAGAATGTCCGCGCCCTCTTTGTTGTAGAGCACGCCGCCAAGACGATCGCCGTAGCCGGACGCTGCCAGCCACGGTGTGATGCCGGCTTTGCTCAGGGCGTTGACGTTCGCGCCTTTCTCGATGAGCAACTCGAGCAGCGTGTTCCACCCGCGATAGGCGGCGCCAAACAACGCGTTCTCGCCCGTCGTCGTGGCACCCTTCGCATCGGCACCGAGATCGAAGAGGAACTTCACCGCGTCGAGCGCCTGGGCCTCCGTCGTCGGGCTCTCGCCAATGCTGCGATTGATACCTGACGCGGCCATCACCGCTGTGGCTTTCGTATCGGTGACCAGCTTCGGATCGGCGCCACCGGCCAGCAGCAGCCGCATCATCTCGAGATCGTCCGCAGCGCTGGCGAGCAGAAAGGGTGTGGCGCCCGGCGCATCCTCGTAGCCGCCGCCCAACCCCTGGAAACCCGGCGGCCGTCGCGTCATCCGCGCATTCGGATTGGCACCGCGAGCGAGCAGCGCTTTCACGAGTGCAATCTTCTGCTGGCGATTCGGAATGCCACCCATCGCGTCGGTGAATCCGTACACCTGATTCGAAATCCCGCCCTCCCACGTGCCCGACGCCCAATGCAGCGGAGTGAACCCGGCCTCGAGCACGTTGGGATCGGCGCCTTGTTCGAGGAGGAAGAGCGCGAGCGCCACGTGACCTCGCACCGTTGCCACCAGAAGCGGCGTGCTCCCCGCAGAGATCGTCGCCTGATATCCAGGTCCTCTCGGGCCGGCCGGCAAGAGAGCCGTGGCTGCATCGGGGAGCGATCGGATGTTGATGTTCACACCCGACGCCAGCAGCTGCCGCACGCTGTCGATGTCGCCTTCGCGCGCGGCGAAGTGGAGAGCGGTGAATCCCTTCTTCGTGTGCGCGTTCGGGTTGGCACCGGCTTCGATGAGCAGCCGCACCACGTTCGCGTGCCGCTCGGAGGCGGCCCACATCAGTGCGTTCTGATCTTGCGAGGATTCCGTCGCGTTGACGTCGGCGCCGCGGGCGATCAGCGCACGAACCGCGTCCACGCTGCCCGTGCTCGCGCACGTCATGACCGGCGTCTCGCCGGTAGCAATGCGCGTGTTCGGGTTCGCGCCGGCATTGACGAGGAGCTCGACGAGTGCGGCGCTTCCGTTCGTGCAGGCGCGCGACAACGGCGTCATGCCGAGGTCGTTGGCGATGTTGGGGTCGGCCTGTGCGCGGATCAGCAGGTCGGCGGTGGCGAGGTCATTCCAGTGCGCGGCCCAGAGGAGCGCGGTGGATCCGTCCTCCGCGCGCACGTTCACATCGGTCTTTTGCGTGAGCAGGGCGCGCACGCGCGCCTGATCCTGATCCCTGACCGCGCCAACGAGCCCGATATCATCGGGCGCGGCTGCGGGCCCGGCCACAGCCAGCAGCGTGATCAGGCATGTCGCGACGACGACAACCCGTTCGGGACGCACGACGCTACTTTACGGCAGCGTGTAGACTCCCGCAACGCGGCGGCACGAATGCGCGCCTCGACGCCGTTGATGACCTCGTCTGGGGTCGAAGTGCCGGCGGTCAGCCCCACGACATCCACGCCATCGAACCATTCCGGGCGGACGTCGTCCTCCGACTGCACGTGATGCACGCGGCCGCAGTAGCGGGCACAGGTCCTGACCAATTCCCGCGTGTTATTGCTCGACTGGCCGCCGACCACGATCACGACATCTGACTGTCGTGCCATCTCGACCGCCGCCGACTGCCGTTCCTTGGTCGGCTTGCAGACCGTGTCAACGAAGCGAACGTCCGAGTGCGGGAATCGCGTCCGGATCAGGGCAACCAGCCGCCGCACCTTCTCTACCGGCTGCGTCGTCTGGGCAGCGACGCCGAGCCGTGGATGCTCGCCAAGCGCGAGGACGTCATCCTCGTCCAGCACGACGTCGAAGCGATCGAGATCGCCAGTGAGGCCGCGCACCTCGACGTGATCGCGCTGGCCGACGATGACGACGTGGTAGCCGTCGCGGGCGAGGGCGGCGACCGCGCGGTGCGCTACGCGGACGAGGGGGCACGTGGCTTCGACCACGTCCAGTCCCAGAGCGCGGGTCCGCGCGAGTGTCCGCTCCGAGGTGCCGTGGGCCGTCACCATCACCGTCGGCGTCTTCACATGCGTGACGTCCTGCGCGACCGCGATGCCCTTCGCGTCGAGAGCGTTCAGGACGGTTGGATTGTGAACGAGGTCACCCAGGATCGTGAGGGGACCCGCACCCGCGTGCTCGAGCGCCAGCACGATGGCATCACGAACGCCGAAACACATGCCGAGGTGGGCGGCTCGGAGAATCCGCATAGCTCTATTTTGCACAAATATCTTTGTATGGTAAAGTAAAACCTCACTTCGCGCCCGCCGCCGCTGCCCCTACAGGCTGTCGAGAACCTTCTTGGCGGCGTCGCTCTTATAGGACAAACCGGACAGCAGATGTTTCACGGCCATCGAGTACTCAGCCTTGGCCGACGCCGCACTGCGTATGTCGTCGAGGCGGGCGTCCGCGGTGTTCAACGCAATGGCATCGGGAGTCTTCGCGTATCGAGAGAGGTGTTTGTCGGCTTCTTCGATCCAGTCACGAACCTGCTGCAGCCTTTGCGCACGACGCTCGACGAGAATCGGATGTTTCAGGTGATAGCGGGTAATCGTCTCGTCGGCCATCCGGTACTCAGGCACTTTTTCCTTCGGAACGGCCGGTCCGATGCTCCCGTCTTCGCTGAAAGCAATCAGCCGAACGTGCGTGACGCGCAATGGATCAAGCAACAAGGGCAGCTCGTTGTCGATGTCGTCGGTGTCGCACTTCGCACGCTTGTTCTCCTCCCACAGCGGGAAGTAGTCCTGTTTGCCACCCGACGTCGTGGCGCTCGTTCGAATGCTGTTGCAGTAGGTGCAGCTGAAGCGATAGTTCTTCCAGTCAAACGCCAGCCACCAATACCCATCGTGCGGCGGCGAGGCACCTTTCACATTGCCCTTCGGGCGATAATGATCGACGGCGTTGTCAGAGCGCGGATCGATCGATTCGCAGTACCAGCATTTACCGTACGAGAGCAATCGCAGCTTTTCCTTCAAGTCCTTCCACACCGTCTGGTGCGCGTTGATCACGCCTGAGCGCGCCGTCGGGCTCGCCTTGCGGACCTCCTCGGCGGCGTCGGCAGCGTCCTTGAGCCAGTCGCTGTCGAGTGTGGGTTTCAAGTCGCGAATGTCGATGTACCTCATCGGCTCACCTGACGTTGAAGATCCAGGCGCTAGACAGCATCCTTTTGACGTTGCTTGATCTGCCGTACCACCGCTTCTGCGAGTCGTGCTCGGTCGCGCTTCTGATCGGCCGTCAGGGTCACGGTCGCCGCCTCGTTACGCGCGCCGCTTTCGACCTGCGACATCGCGGCGACAAACACCGGGTAGAGCGGGTCGCGAACGAATCGAGTGGCATCGACGTGGTGGACTTTCTTCTCGAGTTCCTCGATCTGCCGGTCGATGGCGTCACGCTCGCCTGGCGTGAGTCCCTCTTCAAGTCGGCGTGCCGTCAACTGCCGCTTCTTGTCGAGAGCGTCGGCCGTGTCGATATCGAGGTGAGACGTGAGGCCGAAGAGGTCGCTCGTCAAGAGACCCGCCGCGCCCATTCCCTTGAGCGAGTGGTCAGGCTGACTAATCTGGACGACACCGGCGGAGTCTCGCTCGAAGCGATACACCTGATTGGCCTCGAGCCCACCGACGACGAGCGGTGAATGCGACGTCACGATGAATTGTGCGCCGGTGAACATCTCGGACAGCCGCTTCACGAGGGCCTGCTGCCATGCCGGATGCATGTGCGCGTCGATTTCGTCGACGAGCACGATGACCGGCGAGACAAGCGGGTCGGCGCCGTCCGGCACGGTCTCGTACAGACGCTGCATCAACGCACCCGTCCATCCGATCAGGGACAAGGTACCTTGGCTGAGGCTCTCGAACGGGATCGGCCCGTCTTTGGTGTCAATCGTGATCTCCCCGGTGTTGGGATTGACGCCCCCGGGCTTGAGTGCGACTCCGGCTGTCAGTGCGGCCAGTATCGTGAAGATGCGATCGTAGAGCGCTGAGTACCGTTCACGATCTGCACCCGGGGTGTTCTTCGAGCTCTTGAGGTGATCCAGCCGGACGATCCATTGTTTGATGTTATCGAGCCTTGGATCGGGCTCCTCGCTCGTCAGCGGCAGGAGATCCGACGGGTTCGGCCGCTGCGACGTGGACTCGCCAGCTTTCGCCCGGCGTCCACCAACTGTCCGCAGTGCGGGATATCCAACCGCGAGCACGCTTTCTCGTTCCAGAGGGACTCCCGATTCGGATTGGACGATGACGCCCCCACCGCTTTTGCGGGCGATGGTGGTCAGGAAGTCACGGCCGCCCAGACGGATTTTGATTTCACCGGACGTCGTCCGGCTTTTGAGCAGCCGCTCGGCGAAGGGCTCGCTGGCTTTTCCGCACAGGCCCACAGCAATCGCCTTCAACACCGACGACTTGCCGACGCCGTTATCTCCGAGAATGACCGTCCAGTGCTCGTCCAATTCAATGTTGCACTCGGAAAACGGTCCAATGTTCCGCAGCTCGACATGGGTGATGCGCGACGCCTTCGTGGTCGCTGGAAGCACCGGTGAGGCGATGCCCAGGCGGGAGTCGATCGCCCGGACGAAGCGATCGATGGCCCCTTGTCGGTGGTGAGGCGTGAATGGAAGGACCTTCAGCCTGAACTGGGACTCCAGGTTTCGCGACACAGGCTCCCACGTCGAATCGGCGACTTCCACGAGCGCATGATGGTTTCGCGAGGGTTCGGCCGTCCGATCGATCGCGCGAAGGAAATTCTCGATACCGCTCAAACTCACGCCTATGAACAACAGTGATCGTGAGTAGTAGGTGCGACGAAGCAGATCTCGGAATGCGTCGTTTCTAGACACCGCATCCTTGACGTTCTGATGCGAGAGAAGGATTTCCTGCGGTGTGCCAATCTCGCCGTTGAGCATGAACACGAAGAACTCGTTTCGACTCATCGCGTCCAGGCACCGCTCCGATTGCCTGGCCACGAACGCCGTGCCCCGCTTCTCGAACGCACGCTTGGCGAGGTCGTCGACGTTGAGCGTCACCACCCCGGATAGCTGCAGCCCTGACAGAATCGAGTAGGTGGTCATGTCGGGGCTGGTATGACTGGCGATCTCATCGACGATGCGGCGGGTGATGTCGGACGCCGGCAGTTGCGCCCGCAGAGCGTCCACCACATCGTCGATCGATCGGTTTTCGCGCAACTTCTCGAACTGTGGGATCTGTGCGGGGTCGAGGGCTTCGTGAATGACTTGATCGACGAGGGCCGACCACGTGGGGAGGCCGGCCTGAGCGCTCATCCCGGAGCCGAGTACGACTACGCATTCGCCACTGCGGATCGCACTGAGAAGGGGGTCGGGAGGAAGCGGAACATCGATCGCGGGGATGGTGACTTTTGGTTCGAACTGGCGAGCTGTCGCCGGTGGCTCGCCGCGCTGGATTCGCCTCGAGAGGTAGTTGAATGCGGCAGCCGATGGCAGCACGTGCCGCTGGACGAGGAGGAGCGCGACGAACATGACCGCCATCGCGATCGCCCACGAGAAGAAGAAGCCCCGTGTGCCCGGTGCGTCGAGGACGAGGGTGACGACGTATGTTGCCGCCACAGCGCCGAGCCGCCCCACGGCCAGTACTGTCCCGACGCCAATGCCGCGAAGTCCGATCGGATAGACGTTGACAACGAGGGTGTACAAGCTGGTCTGCAGGCCAAGGATCAGCATGCCGGCAATTGAAAATGTCGCAATCCCGCCGGACCCTTGCGTTGGGTCGATCTCCGACGCTGCGATCACGAGCGCAGCGACTGCGGCGGTGCCGGACATCACCAGCATCGTTGAACGGGAGCCTCCTCGTTCGATGGCCAACGCGCCCACGATCGCGCCCACGATGCCGCTAAGGCTGTACACGAACGTCCCGGCCGCGCCCAAGCCTTCGCTGTATCGGGTTGCAGCTATGATCTGGACGCCGATATTCCCCGCCAACAGACAGAAGAACAAGGCAGCCGACACCGCAACAGTGTCGCGACGGAAACGGGGGGCCAGGATCTCGCCCAAAGATTGGCGCGATCGTGCGCCTGCCTCCTCAGATGACGCCTGGTCATTCGATGCGGCACCAGAAGGAATCTGAAGCCCCATCCGGTTCATCAGGGCGATCAGTTCGGACCGTCGGGTTGGCGACTGAACCAACACGAACGGTGACTCGGGCAGGACCTCGACAGCCCGAGCGCAATAATGATCGAGAAGCCACCGGCCGCCACGAGGAGCGTTCGCCAGCCGTACGGCCACCAGGACACCGCGAAACCGCCAGGCAGGGCACCGATCGAGAGACCCAGGATTGTCAGGGTCACAGCCACCGGGCGCGAGGCGCGAGGAACGTACTCTGAGGTCAGGATCGCTGCGTTGGTGATGGCGGCCCCGAAGCTGATGCTGATGAGAAAGCGGACAATCCCAAAAGTGAGCGGCCCGCTCACAAACGACATCAGGAGCGTGAATGCCGCAAGCGATTGGACATTGGCCAGCAAGCCGGTCCGGCGGCCCATGCGATCGGCCTGGATGCCTCCCAGCCAGCTTCCAAATACCAGACCGAAAAGCGTCCAATGGGAGGTGCCGACATAGTCGGACAGCGAATCCGGGGATTCGCTCGCGAGTGACACGAGCACCTGGATCGAAAGCTGGTTGTCGAACGCGGCCAGTGTCGCGATGAACGCCGTCGTTACACAAATCAGCTTCTGATAGCGGCTCCAGCGTCCTTCATCGAGCAGCGTCTCGATATCAGTCGTTTGCATACGCACGCTCTCGACCGGCCCCGCCGGAGCCGGCTACGTACCATTGAAGCAGGGAATTGTCGGTGGACTGCCGGCCGCATTGTGGCAGCAGTGGGCGGAATCGGCAAACGAGTATCAGCGGGCGTCGTGAAAGATGATGCCGAGCGTGTACCGCAGGCCTGACCGAACGCGACTGACGCCGTGACGGAGGTTCACGCGGTAGTTGCCCTTCGAGCCACGCACCGGCCGGTTGTGAACGGCGAACGCCACCGCATCACCCTGCCGAAGCGGCACCACCTCGGCGCGGCTTTGCATCCGCGGCCGCTGTTCGGTCAGGACGAACTCCCCACCTGTGAAGTCCACGCCAGGTGCTGAGAGAAGCGTCGCCACCTGGATCGGGAAGGCAAGATCGCCATACAGATCCTGATGCAGGCAGTTGAAGTCACCCGCAACGTACTGCAGCAGTAGCGGCGTTGGACGAGTCTGACCGGCGGCGTGGCATCGTCTGAGAAACGACGCGTGGTCGTCGGGATAGCGCTCGTCGATGCCCATTCGATGGTTCCACTCGTTCGCCACGATGGCAAGGTGCGGATAGAGCGCCGTTCGAAGATCGCCGACGAGATCAGGCAGTGGGTACGCAAAGTAGCGATACTCGCCCTTGCCGAAACCGTGACGTGCCATGTGAATGTGACTTCGGAAATGGCGCTCGTCGGGATAGAGGGCAGAGATGGAGCCGCATTCGTCTGGCGATAAGAGGTGCGGCAGGACGACGCAACCGTAGTCGTCGAGCTCTCGAACCAGCGACTGCCAATCGTACGCCGCCACGCGTGCCTCAGCGGACGGCACCGCGAAAGCCGAAGAGCCGGATCCGCATCTCTCCTCGTTGGCGTCGGCGACTGATGGAGTCATCTCACGTTCCTCCTGCAAAAACTTCCTCGATGTTGCCGCGATTTGGCATCAACGACACTCCGATCCTTGCTGGCGGATTCGCGTTTCGACGAGAATCGCAACCAGGAGCACGGTCGTGAAACAAGACCTCACCTATACGCTGCGACTCCTTCGGCGCACTCCCGGCTTCGCGCTTGCCGCGGTGGCCACGCTGGCGCTCGGCATCGGCGCAAGCACGGCCATGTTCGCCATCGTCGATTCGGTCCTGCTCCGCCCGCTGCGCTTTGCCGATCCGGATCGACTCGTCATGTTGCGTTTGACGTCCGGTGCCCGCATCTCTGCCGGCTATCTCGACCAGTGGCGTCGCCAGAGCCGCACGTTCGGCGACATGGCGGGATGGCGTGACGCGCGCGCGACGATGACTGGACGCGGCGAACCCGTCCAGATTCTGGCCGACCATGTGACGACGAATTTCTTCGACGTGCTCGGCACACCTCCGCTCGTCGGTCGCACGTTCACGACCGACCGTGATCTGAGCAGGGTCGAACGCGAAGTGGTTCTCAGCTACGGGCTATGGCAACGTAGGTTCGGCGGCGATCCAGCTGTCGTCGGCCAATCGATCGTGCTCGACGGTGCGGCGCACGCCATCGTTGGCGTGATGCCGCAGCACTTTGCGATTCGTACGACCGAACTCGCCGAATCACGGGCAGAGTTATGGCAACCCCTGCGGCTGGACTGGGAGAATCTCATCGGCATGGGCGGCTTTCTCCACGTCATCGGCCGCCTTGCGCCTCGAGCCACGCTCGCCCAGGGGCAAGCCGACCTGTCGGCGATCGCCGCGCGCATCGAGGAACAGTTCCCGTCCTATAGCAAGGACTGGCGCGTCCAGACGCTCCCGCTGCTCGAAGCCACCGTGCGCGATGCGCGTCCGATGCTGACCATTCTGTTCGGAGCGGTAACGCTCCTGCTGTTCGTCGTGTGTGCCAACGTCGCCAGCCTGGCAATCAGCCGCAGTGTCGCAAGACAGGCGGAGTTCACCATCCGCAGAGCGCTTGGCGCAACCGACGGCCGCCTGGTTCGTCAACTGTTCATGGAGAGCGCCGTGCTCGCCAGTGTTGGCGGAATCATCGGGATGCTGATGGCCTGGTCAGGCACTCGCCTCGTTCAGATCGCCATTTCCCCGGGCATGAATCTGCCGCGGACGGCGGAGATCGCCGTTGACCTCCGCACGCTTGGCTTCGCCTGTGCCGTTACGGCCATCACCGCCACATCGATGTGGCTCGTGTCGCTGTCTCGTACCGCCTTGGGCAGCGTGTCTCCAGCACGAGTGATGCGCGGCGCAGTGGGTCAGCATCATCAGCGCGTGACCAGCGCGGTCATCGTTGCCGAAGTGGCGTTCGCCCTCATGCTGCTCGCCGGCACGGGTCTGCTCGTTCGCACCGTTCAGGAGTTGATGCGAGTCGCGCCCGGCTTCGACGTCGATCGCGTGCTCACGCTGAAGACCACCCTCTCCGAGGGCGCGTACTCGAGCGACGATCGAATCCGAGCATTCGGGAGCGATCTCCTTCGCGCGCTCGAAAACGAACCAGCCGCGCTGCGGGTCGGTTTCGCTAACTATCTGCCGATGAGCCGCGGTGGTGCAGCGAACCGATTCGAGATCGAAGGACGCGCCGAGACCCGTGTCGAGGATCAGAAGTTTTCCTGGGTCAGCATCGTTGGCGGGCGCTACTTCGACGCCATGGGCATACCGCTCCTTCGCGGCCGGCTTCCCGGGCGAGAGGACACCGAGAACACTGAACCCGTGTTCGTCATAGACGAGGCGCTGGCCCGACACTACTGGCCGAATGCAGATCCGATCGGCACGCATCTCACCTGGCACCTCGACAACGACAAGACGATGACCGGCGTCGTGATCGGTGTGGTCGGCAGCGTCAAGTTTCGTGGACTAGCTGCGGACGCGCCGGAGAGCGCGTACTGGTGGTTTCCACAAGTGCCGATGCGTGACTTCGCGGTGGTGGTCCGCTCGACCACCGATACTGCCGCGGTCGCGTCAATCGTCGGCAGCGCCGTCACACGCGTCGATCCGAGTCAGGCGGTCGCGGACGTCCGTCCGCTGGCGATGTTCGTGGCCGACGATCTCGCACGCCCACGATTCGCGATGCAACTGCTCGGCGGCTTCGCGCTGGTCGCGCTGCTGCTCGCGGGGATGGGGCTGTATGGCGTGGTGGCCTTCTGGGTCGCCAGGCGGACGAGCGAGATTGGCCTGCGCGTGGCGATCGGCGCTCAACCTGGCGATGTGCTGTGGCTCGTGATGCGCCGGACAGTTTTCCTCGTCGGTGCTGGCGTGGCGCTCGGTCTCGTCGCGTCGCTCATCTCTGCGAGGACGCTGGCCGGAATTCTTTACGGCGTCACGCCCGCTGACCCGACTGCCCTGATACTCGCCACGCTGTTCCTCGTCGTCGTGGCGATGCTTGCGGCGTACCTGCCGGCACGCCGTGCGCTTCACGTGGACCCGATTGTCGCGCTCAGAGTCGAGTAGCCGCAGCGAAGGTCGCTACTTGCTTCCGCTCGCCTCGGCGGCGCGCGATGCACTTAGCATGTTGCGCATCGCGTAATTGCCCTCATGACACGCGTACTCGAACATCCCGTACACCGCCTCGCGCTTCCATGGAAACGTCAGCGTCCAGGGCCGTGTCCACGTTCCAGGGTCGTCAATCGTGGCCGTGTACTGAAGCGTGTCCTTGTCGAGCATCGTGAACCGCTCAGTGATTGTGAGCCTGGCGCTCGTGCGGCCGCCGCCGTTTCCACCGACGCCGGTCATCCCATTCAGGTTTTTCGTCACGACGACCAGCGTGTTTCCTTCCCAATGACCACGCGAGTCGCCCATGTAAGAGGTCACGTTCGCCGGCAGGTGCGGACGACCGTCGAGTGGGACGATGCGAGCCTCGTGAATCATTTCGTTGCGGATCACGACGAAACCTGGCCCCTGCACGATCTCGTTCCCGTTGTTGTAGATCGTGGGCAGCAGTGATCCCATGACGCCGCGCGTGATGCAGCGGTCATAGAGACTGCGATCCAGATAAGTGTCCGCCTCGCGGCCCTGCAGTCGAGTGAGCCGCGCCTTGTTCTCCGCCTGCTGCTGTGCCTGACGCGCCTGGCCCTCGGCTGACAATGGCGGCTGCCGTCCGTCCAGCGGGTCGATGATGAGCGAGGCCTGTCGCGAGGGCTTGCCGGTTTCCTGCCAGTGCGGCGTCGGTGACGTCGGGCAGCGGATCACGCAAGGCGTGGTCACATCGGCAGTGAACACATCGATGTCGGCGAGGAGCGACTCCTCCTCGGTTTTGATCTCGCTGGCGCGCTTCGCGAACTCTTCTTGTGTCAGCACGTTGCGCGTGCCGAATCGCGCCGGCCGCTGCAGCGGCACACCCACCATCTCGACGCCCGGCCAGAAGCCTTGGAGATCGGGATCGCCCCACGGCGTCTTCGGCTGGAGGAATCCCGGTGCCGGCTGAGGTATCGGCAACGCGGCGGCACCCGTGCCGGTTGGCGCGGTGTCGGTCGCCGACGGCTGTTGGGCCGTCGCAACTCCCGAACTCAGGGCGAATCCTACGAGGAGGACAAAAAGTCGCGTTTTCATTGCTGCTCCGGAGACCCGAGCATCATAACGCGACCTAATTCCGGAAGGGCTGTGCGGTGGCAGTGGTCGCATTGGACGATGGCGCGTCACTGGCTGGGAAAGAATCCACCGACTCCTGGGTGACGACATCGGCCGAGGAGGACTCTGTTCCGAAACGACTATTCCGCAGCCACTGCCCAATGCCAAGGCTCACGGCTGCGCAGCCGACAGCGGCGCCGCTGACGAGCCACCACATACCGGAATCCGATCGACGTCGTCTCGCTCCATAGAGTACCAGTGCGATGCTAGCGACCGTGGCCGCTGACAGGACTATCCGCTCATCGGCCGCCCGGTACCCCGACCATCGCCGTGTCCAAGCATCCACCTCGGATCGATGTTGTCTCAGGTTTGTGAAGTCGTGTGATTCCATGTGTCCTCCTCGCGTACGAGGAGCATCTCGCGTACCAGTTTCACGTCCGCGCGCGTGGTCTCTTCGCTGGCCATGGCTGCGCTTGTACGGGTTCTGCCCAAACGACTTCGCAACTCCATCCTGCTATGCTCCGCCGCCTTATGCGCAATCGCTCCTGTCCACGGTGCGGAGACGCGGGACAATTTCTTGTCGCTGAATCACGGGATGCATACGTCGATTACTACCGTTGCGAAGGTTGCGCCGAATTCTGGTTGATCGACCCTATGAATCCCACCAAACCGCAGCGGGCCAAGCCACCTCAACAGCCCAGTGCGGGACGACGACCCGGTACTCGCCTTGCTCGGCTGTAGAGAGTCTGAGCCTGCGAAGCCGAGCAGGCGGAAAGAAAAACGCGCGCGCGATCTTCAATGAGTCAACGCATACACGACGATGTTCGTCGCCAGTGCGTAACCCTCAGGTGAGAACTCCGCGAAGTACGCGGGATCGTCTCCCTCCCGCTCCATCGAGTCACCGATGTCGGTGTTGTGCGTCATCGCGACCATGATGCGGCCGTGACTATCGGCGATGGCGCGGAAATTCGCGTGGGGACTGTCGCTTCCCCGCTCCCGCGGGTCGCTGCCGGGTCCGCCCCACGCGAAGATGCTGGGCACCTGCTTGACCTCGTTGATGTTGAACAGCGCGTGTCGGATGGGATTGGCAGGCGCCACGTCCACAATCGGGAACTCGGGCAGCACACGCGTGATCTGGGAGGCCCACTGATTCCACGCGGGAGTGCCCCAGAAGTCGTCCACCCAAAGGAACCCGCCCTTCAGCAGGTACTCCCGCAAGCGCTGTGCCTCCATCTTCGACAGCGCGGCTGTGCCAACGTCGGAACCAATCAGGATCGGACACTCGAACAACTGATCGTCGGTCAGCCGCACAACCCAGTAGTTGACATCGCGGTGATTCCGGCTGACGCGAATGTTGGTGAATTCCGAGATTCGCGTGAGCAGGTTGATTTCGCCGAACGGGTAGTCGGTGCTCCACCCGATTCCGCTTGGTTCCGACCGATCGCTCCGGAACATCCACTTGCAGACGGTGAATTGACCGTCGTGGAAGTCCTTCGGCGGCTGCCGAATGCCAGCGCCCGCGCCTTCGAAGACACCGAACCGTTGCGCCAGCGACACCGCTCCGCTGACGACAACGAGTGCAAGCACGAGGGCGATGCCAGCACGCACGCGGGGCATAGGTAAATCGTACTGCTATTGCCACCCGCCGTTGCGCTTGTCGATCGGCAGGATCCGCATGAACGCTTCCACGGCGTGGATCTGTCCGTCGAAGACCTTGAACGCCTCCCACACCGTGAGCTGATCGCCGCCACGCTCGCGCACGCCCCAGGCCATGCGCAGCAGCACGATGCCCATGCGCTCATCCACGGCAATGACGCGCGTCTGCACGTCACCGAGGCGCTGGAAGATCGCGAGCGACTGCGTGGAGATGTTCTGGCAGCCGGGAGCGAACTTGCAGTCCGGCCCGGCCATCACCTGACCGTTCTCGTAACGATACGCGTCGGGCGCGAAGGGTGCGCTCACGTCGGCGAACGTCTTTGCCGCATTGAGCCCTTCCGGGTACTTCAACGCCGCTTTGGTCGCCGCGTCTCGCGTCGCGAGCTGCTCGGGACGGGGCGCGTAGTTCATCATCGCACTCGGCGCGCTCAAGCCGTCGATGTTGAAGATCAGCCCTTCCGCGCGACCGCGTGTGGCCACGAGCTCGATTTCGGTCAGCTTGTCGGCGACCACTTTCAGCCGCACGACCAGCAGCACCGGCGCCCCAGTCTCCTCAACGATCACCTGGGCCGCCGCGACGCCCGCGCGCTCGTCGATGATGTCCTGACGGAACCCGCGCAGGCGCGTCACGGTGCCAACGAGGCCGACCTTCGCGAGCGGCTTCTCGACGGCATCCTCGGTCACGCGCAGCGTGTCGGCGACGGGCAGGCCTTTGATGTCGTGCTTCACCAGCGCATACAGCAGCTGGGTCACCTTGCCGCGCAGGCATTCGCGGTCGCACGCGGAAGGAGCCAGCTGCGCCGCACTCGCGGAAGCACCCCACGCGCAACACACCAGCAGTACTCCAACGATCATCCTGCTCATTCGGCAGACGATAGCACGCTCGACCGGCCAGGCGTAGGATCAGAGACATGGGCCGCGTGCTCCTCGTTCTCGTCATCCTGGCCTTGGCCGTCCCGGCAGCGATCTCGGGTCAGACGCTCGTCGTGGTGCACATACGAGGCAGCCTGACCGAGGCCAACGGACCGCCGAGACCGCTGGCTCGGCACGCGCTCCTCATCAGCGACGACCCGCCGTCCAGGGAGCCGCGGCGAATCGTGACCAGCATCGATGGCACCGCCAACGTGAGCCTGCGTCCAGGGCGCTACGTCGTTGAATCAGACCAGCCTGTTGCGTTTCAGGGGACGGCCTATCACTGGAGGCAGACGCTGGACCTCGTCGCCGGCCGCGACTCGTCCCTCGAGCTGACTCTGGCGAACGCGGTGGCCGAGCCGATCGCCCCGGGAGCGACGAACGCAGACGCGCCGCTTGCAACCGACACCTCGCTGTTGCTGCGGCAGTGGCTCGACGGCGTCGTCCAGCTGTGGACGCCGACCGCACATGGGTCGGGATTCCTGGTGGACCCTGCCGGACTCATCGCGACGACCCAGAAGGTCGTTGGCGACGCGACGTCGGTCGAAGTGCAGCTCTCGCGCTCGATCAAGGTCGCGGGGACCGTCCTCGAAGCCGACCCTCAGCGCGACATCGCCATCGTCGGAATCGCTTCGTCGGTCATGGCGTCAATAAAACCTGTGCCGCTTCAATGCCCGAACGGTGGCGCGCCACCCGTCAGGCGCGAGCAGGAGATCTTCACGCTTGCTGCACCGCTTCGTCAGGACAAAGGCTGGACTCCCGGAATCGTGACTCGTACCGACGCGCGCATCATCATGGCCGACCTCTCGCTTGCCACAGGCGGGTTGGGTGGACCTGTGTTCACCGCATCGGGCGACATCGTAGGAATCACCTCTCTCCCCGACGAGCGCGATGAGCCGATACGCGGCGTCACGCGCATCGTTCGCATCGACGGCGCGTGCGAGCTCGTTGCAGCGGCTGCGAAGAAGGCGAAAGAGGCTCCGGCGCCGAGCGCCGCGCATCTTCCCGTGGAACCGACCGACCCTGCACCCATCGACACGTTTCAGGAAGCCGTCAAGCGGCGCGCAGGCAGTCTGAAGCCATATCAGCTCGCGGCAACTGACTTCGACGTCGGGTTCATCACACCCTTGCTCAACTACGCCGCGCAGTCTCAGCCGAATCAGACGTTCAGCAATTGGTCCGACTACGTCGCCGACATCCCTCCAGTGCTGTTCGTCCGCGTGACGCCGAAGATGGCGGAACCCTTCTGGGCGAAGGTGGCGCGAGGCGCAGCAACCACCCAAGGGATGGCGCTGCCCGCGATCAAGCGATTGAAGTCAGGCTTCGCGCGATTGCAGGCGCTCTGCGGCGGCACGGAAGTGACGCCGATTCATCCGTTCAAACTCGAACTGCGCGTCTCCGATCATGAGGCCATCTACGAAGGTCTGTACGCGTTCGATCCAGCAGCACTCGGTCCAGGGTGCAGTTCGGTGACGCTCGTGCTGTATTCCGAGAAGGAGCCGACGAAGGCAGACACCCGCCTCGTTGACCCCTCGATTCTTCAGCAGATCCGGCGAGACTTCGAGCTCGGCCGTTAGTTAGGGGCGACGCATGCGTCGCCCTTGAAGCGTTCGACCTGCGAATCAGAAATCGATGTTCATCGTGAACTTCGCGTAGCGCGGGCTGACCAGCGACAGCGGCTGACCCCACGCGTTCGTACCGGTCAGCGAGTAGGTGTTGTTGTAGGTCAGGACGTCGCTCGAGTTCAGGGCGTTGTAGATCTCGAACCCGGCGGTGAGACGCCTGCCCATCAGTCGCAGTACCTTGGCCACCTTCAGATCGACTTGGTCGATCCGCTCGCCAAACATTTCGCCCGTGTCCAGGAAGTTGGTCAGCACCGTCGTAGTCGTGAACGTCCCGGTGGGTAAGCCCGTCTGCGCGGCGGGAACGTTGACGTTCACCGATCGCTCGGCTCCCGGCCGTCCCTGATAGGTGCCCGAGAGCTGAACGTCGATGCGCGGAACCGTATACACGGCCAGCACGCTGACGCGCGGCTGAAACGGGTCGGCGATGTGGCAATTGCGCTGGCTTGGGTTGTCCGGCCGCACGTTGCAGGTGTCGTTGACCTCGCGCCCGACGCTGACGCCGCCGCGGAACGTCAGGCCGCTCTGCATCCGCGCGTTCACGGTGACGTCCACACCGTGCCAGTAGTCGGTTTGTCCACCGTGCTCTGAATCGATCGGCCGTCGCCGCAGCGTGTTGGTTCCGCGCAGCCTGCCCTCCTGGCTCAGTGCCCAGAGATCAGTAAGCACGCGTCCGCTGGCTGGCCCAATCCGGTCGTCGACGGGAGCGGTCAACGAGTACTTCAGATAGTCCGCCGGCGTCACCGAGAGATTGTCGTCAACCGGATACAGACCGAACCTGCGCCGGGTATACGCCACTTCTGCTGACACGCGCGCGACGATCTGCCGCTGCACCGAGAGACTGAGGTCCCAGTCGTCGGGCCTCACTCCCCAGCCGCCGAGCAGCTCAGACTCGTAGGTGGTGGTCAGGCTCGTCAGATTGGCCGCGCCGAAGTTGGTGATGGTCGGAATGCCGCAGCTGTCGCCGCCGCTGGCGCGAAGGTCCTGTGCCGCGGTGTAGATCGAGAGATCGCAGTCAACGCGATAGTTGCCGTTGGCATCGGTCCACGTGCGCGACGTAGACGAGGACAGGCGATTGAACGGGTGCTGAGCGACGTAGCGGGCGCCGTTGGTGGCCGCCTCGAGATAGCGACCGAGCGTGAATTTGAGGGCCGTCTTCCCGTCGCCAAAGAGATCGAATGCCGCGCTCATACGCGGGGTGATGTCCTTGAACCCGGTCACCGAATCGCCGCCCTTGAAGGTGACCTGGGTGGGAAGCCAGCGATCAGGCCCGACGGTCCAGTCCTCGTACCAACTCTTCGCGAAGTCGAAGCGAACCGCGCCGCCGACGGTGAGCCGCCGCCGGGTCCACTGATCCTGCACGTACGCGGACTGCGACATCACACGCTGCTCCTGCTCGGTGTCGGCGCCGACCAGATATTGAGTGACCCGCGACGGCGCCCCGTTGGTGAAGGTGTAGGCCACGCGATCGGGATCGTACGTGTTGTAGGTGTCAGGATTGTTCTGTGTATAGAAGCCCTGATACCCGACGCGCAGGTTGTGGCGGCCGGTGACGTACGACGCGGTGGCCTGCCATCGTGGCGAGTTGCCCAGCGTGTAGCTCGCCTGCTGCGCACGATACGACAGTTGGGCGATGGTGCCGCCCTGCACCGGCTGCAGCGTTTCCGTGACGCGAATCAGATGCGGGTTGCCGGGCCGCTCGTAATTGCCGTACTTGGTGTAGGTCCGGTTGGCGCTGGCCTCGAGCAGGAGCCTGTTCGAGCGCGGCGACTGCCAGGTCACTTGCGACACACGCTGGGGCGAGCCGTTCGACGTAATCGATGCTTCGGGCGACGCGTTGGCAAGGGAGCTCGTGCCAGTGCCGCCACCGCGATTCAACCCCGGGTTGGACTGCTCGTCCCAGAACAAGTTCATCTTCTGCGTTCCGGTGAGCTGCACGGTCAGACGAACCGAGGCGTTCCGCTGCCGCCGATCCGAGAAGGCCGGTCGCGTGTAGTCGGGCTCGTAGAGCCACTTCGTCGGATCGCCGGCGTTCTTGTTGAACCACATATTCGACACGTATTGGTCGTTGATCTGGTGACGTGCGGCCACGTAGTACCAGATGCGGTCCTTGCGAATGGCGCTGCCGAAGGATCCGTTGACTTCCTGATACTTGATGAACTCGTCCTGTTTCCGGAGCGTTGGGTTGAGCGACAGGATGTCGACGGTGCGGTTGTCGTCCTGGAGCGCGCCGTTGGCGAAGCTGTAGAGGAACGTGCCGCGCGCGGTGTTGCCGCCGGTACGCGGGACGACATTGAACACCGGGCCACTGACCTCGGATTCACCGAGCCCGCCGGTGATCGTCAGCGAGACTTCCTGCGCGGTCGTCACGTCGGCCGAGTAGTATCCGGTGCCGCTGCCGCCGGCCGATCCGCCAACGCTCACGCCGTCCACCAGCAGGCGACCTTCACCGAGGCGGGTCGTCCCGGGCAGTCGCGCGCGCGACGCAGCGCCGGGTCCGGTATACGAGGTGACTTGACCGGCGTTGATGCCGCCAGCGTCCTGCGCGTTGCCTAACACCTCGATCCCCGGCGTCAGCGCGGCGAGGCCGAAGTAGGTGCGCGAGACCGGCAGGGTGTTGATGATCTCGTGATCGAGCGTCTGCTGGCGGCGGGGGCTCTGCACGTCCACGATCGGCGCCGCGCCGCTCACGGTGACGACCTCGGCGATGTTGCCCGGCTGCATCTCGACGTCAACGGTTGCCGTAAACGCGCCGATCAACTGGATCTCGTCTCGCCGGACCGTCTGGAACGCGGGCAATGAGAAGGTGACGACGTAGGTGCCACCGGGGAGATCGATGATGCGATATTGCCCGCTGCCATCGGTGACAGCGGTGCGGCTCCGCTCGATCAGGATGTCACTGGAGGCCTCGATCGTCACTCCGGGAAGGACCGCGCCCGATGCATCCTTCACGGTCCCGGCGATGGCCGCCTGCCCGTAGACCGCGGCAGGAACCAGCAGCATCGTGCACCAGACGAGGACGACCCTTCGCGCAACTGCGAGCATTGCGATCCTCCTTGAGAGAGCGCGCGTCTGCGCTCAATGCGGCGCAACTATACGGCGGCGCTCGCGCAGGAGTGCGCAAAGGCAAGGGCAAAGTTCCGTCAAAGTTGATTTCAGAAGTAGCCGCAGAATCCGCGAAAGCCCGGCATGATGGTGACGCTCAGCGAAGGAGCCGACGACGCCAGAAAAACGTTTCGTCGACCCCCTCGATTCTTCAGATCATGCGGGACTTACACTCGGCGGAACGCGTCAGAAATCCACCTGCACGTTGAACCGCATGAACCGCGGCAACAGCACCGCCGTGGGCTGCATCCATTTCTGCCTGGTCGGGTTCGGGTCGTAGACAGTTTCGTACGTCGTCGGCGTGTTGGCGTTGAGCAGGTTGTAGACGTCCATACCGACGTTCGCTCTGTACCTGCCGAACCGCAGGACCTTTGCGAAGCGCATGTCTACGACGTTGATGCGGTCGCCGTACACCTCGCCAGGCAGCACGAGGTTCACGTCCTGCTGCGCCAGCCCGGGTGCCAGCGGGCGTCCTGTTGCGGCCAGAAACTGGTCCGCGTTCATGCGAAACGTGGCTGTCCGCGACGCGCCGTTCGTGCCCACGTCCGCGCCCGGCTGCGCGTTGGCCTGCGAGCGGAAGATGCCGCTGACCATGACATCCACCTTTGGTACCGTGTAGGAGGCGAGACCGCGCCCGCTGGTCAGCCAGGGCTCCGCGATGTCGCAGGCCTTCACCCCGTCAACGATGCCGACGGCAATGACCGGAACCGCGGCTGTTCCGAGCGTGGGAGCCATCTCCCTACCGAAGCGTCCCATCAGCACGTCGCAGGTATCGCCCACGCCGCGGCCGGTACTGGTGCCGCCCTGAACCGTCAGACCCCAGCGCGTGCGGGCGCTGAGCGACAGATCAACGCCGTGCCAATAGTGCGTTTCGTCGCCGAAGTCGTCCGTGCTCGTGTAGTACGAGTCGGTCGCTCCAAGGGCGCTTCGCGTGTTGCGGGTAAGGAAGGTGACGGGGTAACCGCCTCCGTTGGGCAGCCGTGAGTCTTGCGGTGCGGTGATAGTCACTTCGTCGAAGTCCGCGGCCGTGAGCGCGCGGTTGTGGGTGAGGAAGAAATTGCTCCACACCCGCCGGTTGTAGCTGACCTCGACCGCGATCTGCGGCGCGACTTCCTGCTGCACGCCGACGCTGTACTGCCAGTCCCGATTGCGCGTTCCCCACCCTGTGAGGACATCGGGATTGACGGTGGTGGTCTGGTTGAATGAGCCCCAGTTGTTCGCCGACCACGCGCCGCATTCGCCGTTTGCCAGCGGGTTCATGAAGTCGCACTCGGCCACACGATTTCCGTTGGGATCCGACCACGAGCGATTGATCGATGTCACGAGGGTAGAGCCCGCGTTGTTGATGGTGTACGCGTCGCCGGTGTATGCACCCTGGAGGTACTTGGCGACGTTCGCCTTGAGTGCCGTCTTGCCGTTGCCAAACACATCGTAAGCGGCGCCGAACCTCGGCGTGATGTCGTGGTAGCCATGCACACCGTCGGTGCGTGGCAGCAGGAACGGGCCACCGAATTCGTTGTCGGCGATGATGCCGTTCTGTCCGGCCGGGGCCCAACTCGAGGCGCTCTCGAAGCGCAACGCACCCTGAAGCGTCAGCCGCTGACGCGTCCACTGATCCTGGATGTAGAAACCATCGTATCGAAGGCTGTTGCTGGTCTGGTTCGTTCCCACGCGCTGAGACAGCTGATTCGGCACGCCGTTGTTGAACCGGTAGCTGATCTGCCGGCCGACGTAGGTCGTGTTCTCGTTGTTCATGTATCCGGCCTGGTAGCCCCATTTCATGTTGTGGCTGCCCGTGACGTACGACATCGCCGCCTTCCATGTGGCGTGTATCTGATTACTCGATGGCGCCGGATTGAAGCCGCGATAAATGAAATTCGCAGACGGCACGCCCGCACCTGTGGACTGCTCCGTCACGGGAATGAAGTCGGTCAGGACGCCGTAGGGTCGCGGATCGCCGTTGTCGGTGTAGAAGGCGGAATAGCCACTCTCAAAGAGGATGTGATTCGAGAACGGTGACGTCCACGAGCCCTGCATGATCTTCGCGGGCGCGTCCCAGATGCTGCCCGATTCGGGCGACACCGTCGCCGTGCCTGGAGTCACACCCGGGCCTGTCGCGACCCAGCCTTTGCCGGGGCCCCGGCACTGATCGCCGCCTTCCGTGTAGGCGCCGGCGCTGCAGTTCTTCGTGTAGTCGATGTAGAACCCGAACTTGTTCTTCTGCGTGGCCTGCCAGGTCAGGCGCACGGCGTTCAGTGTCTTGGAGGTGGAGTTGCGTACGGTCGGGCTATCGGCTTTCACCCACGTCCAGGCGTTCGGGTTTCCCGCATTCGCGTTGACGTAGAGGTTCTGCTGCTCCTGATAGGTACCGATGGCACGCGTGTTTCCGTAGAACCACACGCGGTCGCGCAGAATCGGTCCGCCCACGGCGAGGTTGGCGTCGTAGCTCTTGATGAGCGCTGGCTGCTCGCCGAACGGTGGCGTCAACGAGCGAAGGTAGTCGTCGATGTTGCTCGACTGTCCCCACTTGCCCGCGTAGCTGGTGAAGCCGGTTCCGCTGAACGTGTTGCCGCCGGTCTTCGGAATGATGTTGAAGGCCGGGCCACCGCGATCGGCCTCGCCGAGGCCCCCGGAGATAGCCACCTGCACCTCCGAGGAGTTCGACATGTCATACAAGTACCCGGACACGCCGCCGCCGTTTCCTGGCGCGCCGACGTTCATCCCGTCCAGCTGAATGAGGCCTTCAGTACTCCGGCCTCCGCGCACCGCGAAAAAGTTGTTGATGGTGGAGGCGCCGCTGCCGAAGCCCGTGGCTTGAATCGCCGGAATGGCGGCGATGTAGTTGCCGTAGCTTCGCGACGCCGGTAGCGCGCGTACGATGTCGCCATCGATGACCGTTTGTTGACGCGCGGTCTGGACGTCCACCACCGGCGACTCGCCGGTGACGGTGATCGATTCCTCGAGAGCGCCCACTCGCATGTCGGCGCCGATGGTCATGACGCCACCGCCCGTCAGCTCGACCCCTTCGCGGATGACCGTGGCAAAGCCGGCCAGCGTGAAGGTGACCTTATATGTACCTGGCGGCAGATCCGGAATGCGATACTGCCCGGCTTCGTCGGTGACGCCGGTGCGGACCTTGGTAATAAGCGCCGGGCTCGACGCTTCAACGGTCACGCCTGGCAGCACGCCACCAGACGTGTCGCGCACGGTTCCGGCAAGGCTCTGTGCTGCTGCCAAGGTCGGAACGGCGGTAAGAACAACAACAAGAAAGAATAGTCGGACCATTACTCGACTCATGAGCGCGACCTCCACGAACTTGTTGGATCGAAGGTGGACCCTCACCTACCCGCGAGTGGGCGGACTATGGACCTTTCGAGCATAGCTGTCAAGGAAGGAGGGGACGGTCAGATGCGCACCTTTGCGGCGCGCTTCTTCGAAAGAGCCAGTTGCTTCGCCTCGCGCTTCCGCATCAGGTCCTGGGCGCGGAGCTGGGCTTTCGCCATCACGCGAGCATCCCTGGCGATCTCCCGTTCATCCAGGACGATGTGGCGCCACCGCGGGTTGCGCTCGAGCCTCTGCACCTGAAGCCATGCAAACTTGCCGAACGCCGACGGCGAAGGCACTGCAGCCGCGCGCGGCGCGCGCGCAACTCGTTCGAGCGCATCAGCAACGACGCCGGTTGCCGGCACGTCCATTCCGCGTGGACGTACGAACTCGTGGACGAAGCGGCGCTGGCGCAGCAGCATATCCATTGGTGGTCCGGCGAGGATGTTCGCGATTTGTGTCACATGCTCCTCGAGGGAACGACCCATCGTCAGCAGTCCATGCTCGCGATCGACGAGATACTGAAAATGCAGGGACGCTTCATGCTCCGGAACCAGCGCGTCGTCGTAGAACGACATGACCGGGCGGCCGACGACGGCGGCCTCCAGGAAGGCACTCGTCGTGATGCCGACTACGGCAGCACTGTAATACAGCGATTCGAAGTAGTCTTCGCGTGCGTGTTCATCGACCGGTGCGCCGCCGAACATGACGACGTTGTCGATCGTGCGCCATTCGCCCGTCGCCCACTCCGCAATACGAGCCGGATGTGGACGCAGCAGAATCGGGACATCTCGCACTCGCGGATCGGTCGAGCGCCGGAGCTGCGACGCCCACCGCAAGAAGGTGCGAGGTTCGGGCGGCGTTCCGGGAAGCAGCGCTGAGCCGGCCCACATCACATAGGGACGCTCGTCAGGCAGGCCGGCGTGGCGCACAAACTCCCTTCGCGATCGCATCGGGGAGCGTCCGAACCAACGGTCGTAGCACTGCGCTCCGGTGACAATGATGCGAGCGTCTGGAACGCGATGCATCTGCATCGCTTCCTGCTTCTGGACCTCGTTCCACACGAGCAGCGCATCGGGTATGTCGCGAATGAGCGCCTTGCTCGACAGGTGGTCCCAGCTCCACACCATGACAGCCGTCGCGATACGGCGGCGCAGCGCGCTTCGAAGCAGATCGATTTGCGAGCACGCGACGAGTCCGATGAGCGGCGTGATGACGATCAGGTCAGGGCGCTGCACATCGAGAAATCGCTCGATCTCCACGCTCGATGGCACCGCGTGATCGACTGCATCGAGCGCCCGGTTGACCAGACGTCTGATCGGTCGCCACGCGAGCGGCGGCGAACTCGACAACCGCAACATGCCCGTTGGCGTGCGCTCTCGCGCACGCTGCGGCAGACCCGATGACGACGCATACGAGGGTTCGAGATATCGCAGGTAGTCGATCGCGAACCGGATCTTGGAAGGAAGGAACAGTGAGTCCGGATCACGCACCGCTGTTCGACCGCGCGTGACGTTGGGATAGGCGGTGGTGAGGCGATCAACGATCGGTTGTCCGCCGAAGGACGAGTCGTCGCGTTCAGCGCCCAGATGAATGTCGTGACCGCGTCGCGCGAGCTCCTCCACGACCGAGTCGAGATTTCGGTAGTAGCCGTTGTGCAGCGCGGCGAACAGAACCTTCACGGCAGTCCTTCGTTTAGGTCGAAAGCCTATGGCGAAGCTCGCCAAAACGAAAGTAAAAACTACATCACGGTATAGTCAGCGACTTCGGATATGACCGAGGACTCGAGGCGGGCGCGCGCCATCCTGAATCGCCTCGAGCGATTGCCGGCCTCACGGTACACGTGGCGGCTGATCTTCCTGCTGTCGCTCGGCGCGTTCTTCGAAATCTACGACCTGCTGATGACGGGCTACGTCAGTCCGGGTCTGATCCTGGCGGGCATCTTTGCGGAGGGACGAGCGGGAGCGTTCGGCCTGTCGGACCAGGCGGCCTTTGCCGCCGCCACGTTCAGCGGCTTATTCGTCGGCACGATCCTGTTTGGGTCCGTCGCCGATCGATTCGGTCGCCGGACGGTGTTCACCTACGCACTTCTCTGGTACGCCGCCGCGACACTCGTCATGGGTCTGCAAAGCACCTCCGAGGGAATCTTTGCGTGGCGGTTCGTCGCCGGCCTCGGTCTCGGCGTCGAGATGATCACCATCGACACCTTCATCGCCGAACTCGCTCACCGCCAGAGTCGCGGTCAAGCGTTCGCGTTCAACCAGGGAGTGATGTTTCTCTCGGTGCCGACGGTCGCCGCGCTGTCGTGGGCGTTGACGTCTCGAGCACCATTCGGAATTCAGGGATGGCGATGGGTGGTGTTCTTTCCTGTCGTCGCGGCGGTCGTCGTATGGTGGATTCGTCGCGAGGTGCCCGAATCGCCACGCTGGCTCGTGCAGCAGGGACGATTGAGCGACGCCGACATCATCGTCGCGACGATGGAGCGCGCCATCGAGAAGGAGCAAGGAGGGGCGCTGCCTGAACCGGATGCCACAGCGGGTGATTCATTGGACCGCAGCGAGCGGCATGGCGAGCTCAGACAGCTGCTCCGCCCACCTCTTCGCACGCTCGTCGTGCTGCTGGCGACGTTCAACTTCTTTCAAACGATCGGGTTCTACGGCTTCGGCAACTGGGTTCCACGGCTCGTGGCCGATCAGGGCGTCTCGGTCACCGATAGCCTGCAGTACTCCGCCATCATCGCCCTCGCATTTCCGATCGGGCCGTTCGTCTTCACGCTGTTCGCCGATCGGTTCGAGCGCAAGTGGCAGGCGGTCGCGGCGGCGCTGGGCACGGCGAGCTTCGGCTTGCTGTTCACGAGGGCGCGTGAGCCGTGGACGATTATCGCGGTCGGCGTCGCCATCACCCTCTGCAACAATCTCCTCTCCTACAGCTACCACGCCTATCAGGCGGAGGTGTTCCCGACCAACATCCGCGCGAGGGCTGTCGGGTTCGTCTACTCGTTCAGCCGGTTGTCCACGATCTTCACCAGCTTCTTGATTGCCTACTTCTCATCGCGCTTCGGCAACCCTGGCGTCTTTGCCTTCATCGCGGTGAGCATGGTGATAGCGGCGTTGGCGATCGGTGCTGGGCCGAGGACGCGAGGACTGACGCTCGAGCGGATCTCCACATAGTCCTACTTCGTGGATCCCAATCCCTCCGCGCACGAGAACTCGCGCAACTCGTCATTCGGCGCCGACACTTTCCGATACGTACGAACCGAGGTGAAGGGTTCGACGAGCGCTTTCGGATCCGTGACCGTGATCCGATCCTCGAGGATGCCAGGCGACGTGAATCTGATGCGCTCGCGCACGGTGAACTGGTCGCTGTGCGGCGAGAAGGTGTCGAACAGCGCGTCCTCGCGAATGGCCACGGTGTCTACGACGAGTGTGTCCCCTTCCCAATGGCCGGTGGAATAGCCGGCGAACGTCGGATCGTCGAGCACTTTTTGTGACGGCTTTCGGCCGTCGAGAAAAATCCGGCGATACACGTCGTTCAGCTCACCGTACATGGTGATTTTGTCTTTCGTGTGCTGAACTTCCATGCCGTACGTCATCGACATCATGTTGGGCATGCCGGCGGAGAGACACCTGGCGTTGGGATCGAATTCATCCGATCCCGCCATGCGCGACTTGCGAATGACTTCCCATTTCGCCAAGTACTCGGGCGTCAGCTTCGGTGCGTTGTCCGGCCGGCCCGCACGTCCATCGAGCACCAAGACCGGTCGCGGCGGCGGCAAGGCCCCGGCGGGAATCCCCGCCGCCGGTGGCGGCGCCGCGGCTCGACCGCCTCGTGCCTGGCCGAACGGATCGATCGGAGAGTACACACCCGTGAAGTCAGGCGGCGACGTTCCTTGCGCGCGGAGCGATGCCGTCGATACGAACAGCAGGCACAGGAGCGCCGAAGAAAACACAGCAACGGTCTTCGACATGATGTTCTCCTCAGCTGTGATTACTGAGCCGCCGGCGGCGCCTGCTGTCCGACCACGGTGCCATCAGCGCGCCTGACGCGCGTGAGGAGACCGGTGCGGGTGCCGTCCTTCGCCGGACTGAAATCCACAGTAATCGTCTCGCCAGCTTTGATCGTCGTCCTCGACCAGCCGGCGCGAACCAACTGCCCGGGTGTACGACCCTCGATCTCCCACTGCACCTTGCCGCCGTTCCCGTCGTCAACCGACAGAAAGATCCACACGTGCGGGTTCGTCCACTTCCACTCCGTGACCGTGCCTGTGAGCACCATCACCTTGTCGCCGTCGAACGCCGAATTGCTGTGGTGCGCGAGGACGGAGGTCGCTGCCAGCAGCACCGCGATGACACACGAACCGATTCTCATAGGTGATCCTCCGCGATGGCGCTGTGACATTAGCACGGTCAGGACAATCGCCTCAGCGTTTGGGGTCGTATATCGCGTTGCCTTCTGTCTGGTTGGGCGACTCGGCGCGGTGGTACACTCCCGCGCGGAGGAAGGGCTCATGCACAGGACGTTCGCCGCCGCAGCGCTTGTAGCCGGCTGCATCTGCCTCACTGCCGCTGCAGCGGACGCCCACCACTCTGTCGTCGCCAACTTCGATCAGAGCAAGTCGGTGACGGTGACCGGCCGGATCAAAGAGCTCGACATGCGCAACCCGCACTCGCAGATCACGCTCGACGTGCCGCCCCCCGCTGGCGGCGCAGCCGTGGAGTGGTTCATCGAGTGGTCCGACGTGAACTCGCTGATTCGCCGCAGCGTGCCCTATGACCAGCTGAAGGTCGGCGACCAGGTGACGATTACCGTCAGCCCGAGCCGGCGGTTTCCGAACGTCGGCTACTTCCGCCAGGCGGTCCTCCCCGGCGGAAAGGTCCTGCGCGACTGCGGCTTCGGCGCCTTCCGCCGGAGTGTCGCCCGGGGGTCGACCGAGATCGACTGCGGAGACCAGCGATGAAGTGGATCTGCACCTCAGCGATCGGGCTGGCGGTGCTCGTGCCGGCTCTGCCGTCGGCGGCGCAGGGTACGCGCGCCGACCTTGACGGCGTCTGGATCCTGGCGGACTCGGCGACGTTCGAACACCTCGAGCTGACACCGGCCGGGGAAGCGGCACGCGCAAAGTATGACTACGTGATGAATGACCCCGGGATGAAGTGCATCCCCGCCAGCATCACACGGGTGATGCACACGCCCTCACCGCCGATCGAGATCCGCCAGCACACCGACCACGTCGAGATCAACTACGAGTTCATGGACGTGCACCGGCGCGTCCCGACCAGGCCCGGCATGGCCGTGAAGGACGCTCCATACGCCGTCACGAAGTATCTACATCTTGGACGGTCGGTGGCTCGCTACGAGGGAGAGATGCTGGTCATCGAGACCGTGGACATCGGCGCGGGCGTGCACGACACGCTCGGAATGCCGGGTCTGCCACAGTCGAACCAGATGCGCACAGTGGAACGCTTCGTGGCCAACGGCAATCGGATGACAATCGCCGTGACCCATTACGACCCCGTCTTTTACGTGAAACCGTACGTGGCGACGTTCTCGTATCTGCGGCTCCCCAAGGGCAAGATCCTTCCATGGAACTGTACGCCCGAAGAGGCGAACTACGAGCGGTTCATTCCGAAACAGAAGTAGAGCATCGACTCGAGCGCTTTCGATTTGAGCGCGAAGATCTCACCCGTCGGTACCTCTTGAAGGTCGCCGCTTCGGTCGTGCGATATCAAGGAATTCCCACAAGCTGGTCGTTCACTCTTCGACACTTCGACGGGCATGTCTTCGTCTATCATCCGGTTCAGATGACCGTGCGGGCAGGCAGCCACGTCGGCGCGTATGAAATCGTCGCGCTCCTCGGGGCCGGAGGCATGGGCGAGGTCTATCGCGCCCGCGACGCGAGGCTCGGACGCGACGTGGCGATCAAGATCCTGCCCGAGGTGTGGCTGACCGACCCCGACCGTCGAGCTCGGCTCGACCGCGAGGCCCGCGTACTGGCCTCGCTCAATCATCCCCACATTGGCGCGATTTACGGCGTGGAAGAGAGTGGTGGCGTCCCGGCACTCGTGCTGGAGCTCGTGGAGGGACAGACGCTGGCTGAACGGATTCAGCCGGGCACGGGGCTCAGAGGTCACAGTTCAGTCGTCAAGACTCAGGGGTCGGGACTCAGGAGTCCAAGTGCCGGGCTGCCGCTGGCAGAAGCGCTGTCGTTCGCCAGGGAAATTGCCGACGCGCTCGATGCGGCGCATGAAAAAGGGATCATCCATCGCGATCTGAAGCCGGCCAATATCAAAATCACGCCCGACGGCATCGTCAAGGTCCTGGACTTTGGTCTCGCGACGTATCAGGCGGGAGCGCTAGGACGAGACGATGCGACGCCGGGCTCGATGAGCGGGGCGACGCAAGTGCCGACGATGATCGGCCACACCAGCCAGGGCATGATTCTCGGCACAGTCGGGTACATGAGTCCGGAGCAGGCACGCGGCAAACCGGTCGACAAGCGGACCGACATCTGGGCGTTCGGGTGCGTGTTGTACGAGATGCTGACCGGCCGCACGCCGTTCGCTGGAGAGACCGGTTCCGATATGGTTGCCGCAATCCTGGAGCGCGAGCCAGATTGGACGTCACTCCCACCAGCGACCCCGGTGATGGTGCGGCGGCTCCTCGAGCGATGTCTCGCGAAAGATCCCAGGCTGCGTCTGCGTGATATTGGCGACGCTCGACTCGAGCTCGACGAAGCGCTCGTCTCGCCCGGCGCGGCCCAGGCTGATCGCTCTGATCGCAAGAGCGGGTGGACGGCGGCGGTGCGATGGGTCTCCGCGGTGATCATGACCGCCGCTGTCGCCGGCTTCGTTGGTTGGAATCTCAAGCCCGGACCTTCGCCGGCGACGTCGATTTCCGGGTCAACGGCGCGTCTCGTGATCGCGCCTCCGCCGGGTGAAGCGCTGGCCGTCGACGTCACTGCGCTCGCCATGTCCCTTGATGGCCGCCATGTAGCGTATGTGGCCGGGCAAGGAAGCCACCGACAGATCTTCTTACGCGGGATCGATGAGTTCGAGAGCACACCGATTCCAGGAACGGAAGGAGGGGACAACCCGTTTTTTTCGCCGGACGGCCAGTGGATAGGTTTTTTTGCCAACGGCAAACTGAAGAAAGTCATGCGCAGCGGAGGGATGCCGATCACGATTTCTGAAGTACTGGCGGTGGCCAGTTCCGCGCCAAGCTGGGAGAGCGACGACACGATTGTGTTCACGCCAACCTCCGGGGCGAGTGTCTGGCGCGTCTCCGCGTCAGGCGGGGCGCTCACGGCCGTGACGATGTTGACCGAGAACGAAACCAGCCACCGTTGGCCGCAGCTTCTGCCTGACGGAAAAACGCTGCTGTTCAGCGCGCTCACCGCGTCCGTGAACGATCCACAGGCGTACGTCCAGTCACTCGAAACGGGCCAGCGACGGCCGGTGATCAAGGGCGCTGGTGCCCGGTATCTCCCCACGGGCCACCTCGTTGCGGTGCAAGCCGGCGCGCTCATGGCGGTGCCGTTCGACCCCGTTCGCCTCGAAACGACTGGGACACCAGTGGCTGTCTTGTCCGGCGTCATGCAGGTCAGGCGTCTTCGCAACGCCACGGTTACGAATCTCGTTCCGCAGATCACGTTTTCCAGCACGGGGACGCTGGCGTACATTCCGGTGAATCCGCGACCCCGGCAGAGCGCACTCGTCTGGGTCGATCGTACGGGACACGAGCAACCCACGGGAGCCTCGGGCGGCGACTACTTCCAGCCACGCGTGTCACCCGACGGTCGCCGCGTGGCGGTCACGATCCTCGAAGGAGGAGGAGACCACAACGATGTGTGGCTGTATGACCTGACGCGCGAAACGTGGAGTCGATTCACGTCCGAAGGCGACAACGCGTTTCCGCTCTGGGCGCCGAACGGGCGCACACTGACGTACGTGTCCAACAAAGCCGGTCCGGACAACATCTACCGGAAGCCACTGGACGGCAGCGGGCCGGAAGAACGACTGGCGGCGAGCGATCGACCGAACTACCCGTTCTCTTGGTCGGCTGACGGCGCCCTCGCTTTTGTCTCTATCTTTCCGCGTGCCGTGCAGGACATCTGGGTCCTTCGACCCGATCAGACAAAGCCGGCTCCGTTTCTCGAGACACCGTTCGGCGAAGGCGCCCCAGCGTTCTCACCGGACGGCCACTGGCTCGCGTACGTGTCCAACGAATCTGGTCGTAACGAGATTCACGTCCGGCCTTTCCCAGGGCCGGGGGAGAAAGTGACGATCTCGGCCGACGGTGGCAACGAGCCGGTCTGGTCGCGGAACGGGCGCGAGCTTTTCTATCGCAGCGGCGACGCCATGATGGCGGTCGACGTCGCGACAAGCCCGATGTTTGCCGCGGGGAAACCACGGCGACTCTTCGAAGGAAACTACGAGACGACGACCGCCCTCTGGCCGAACTATAGCGTCGCCCCCGACGGCCAGCGATTTGTGATGGTCAAGCGAATCGATCGAGAGGCAGCGCCAGCCCAGATCAACGTCGTGCTCAACTGGTTCGACGAGCTGAAACGCCTCGTGCCCTCGAACCGGAGGGAATGACGCGGCTTCGTGGACTCGCTCTAACCCACCGACGCGAAGGTATATCCGCGTTCTTGCGCTCGGTTGATGGTCACGATCCCTGACGGCACCATGTGGGAGTTGGCGACGAGGTTGCCGACGACTTCGTTGTACACAGCCTCCGCGGTTCCGCCGGTCGCTTGCGCGAGCCCCCCGACAAAAAGCCGAGTTGCCGTCTGGCACACGGCAAGATGCACTCCGCGCTTGAGTACAGCATCGAGAGTATTGCCCAGACTTGGCAGCGCCGCCCCATGCGAAGTCGAGTTGTAGACATTGATCTTGGCCGGCTGCTGGGTCTGCGGGTCGTTGAAGTTGATCCGTTGTGACAGCGGGACGCCGTACTTCGTCCACATCGCGTCGTTGTACGCGAACATGGTCGCGAAGTGGCGCACCACAATAACCACTGCCGAATCGGAGTCTTTCAGCCCGTAGCCTGTTTGGCTGGAGTTGAAGAAGTTGTTCGCATACAGCAGCGCACTACCAACTCCATTCGCTGTGGTGGTATCGAGGAGGAGCCGATGCCTACCCGGAAGCTGGTCGAGCCAATCGTCCTGAGCATGGCGGCTCGGCTGCGGCCGCACCCTTCCCGTCGACTGGGCTTGCAGCGTTGCAGCGCCGCCGACCAGCGCGGCGGCAAAGGCCGCGGAGACTCCTGTGCCGACTTGTGAGAGAAACGAACGACGGGCCGACGGCAACCAGCTCATACTGCTCCTCGCATTCTCATCGTGTCGCGGTGTGCACCCTGAGGCCGAAATTGGGTTTCAATGAAGGCCGCACTCGTCGGGCAGACATAGTTCGTCGGGCAGACATAGTATAGACTCGCGGCTCCAATGAGTCGCGCTCGGAAGCTCCACACGCGAGCGGCTCTGGCAGTGCTGGTCTTGGCGCTGCCAGTCACCATCTCACATCGACTGCTGGCCAGGCCGCCGTCTTTTCCTGCGGCCGGAGCCGTTGCTCTTACTCAGCTTCTGGATACGACAGCCCGGAGCGGCGCTGTGCCGGCGGTGGTCGTGCTGGTCACCAACGCCGACGGCGTGATGTTCGAGCACGCCGCCGGCAGGCGCGACGTGGGCGCCAACGCGCCGCTGCACGAGGACGCCATCTTCAGGATCGCGTCAATGACCAAGCCGATGACCTCGGCGGCGATCATGATGCTCATGGAGTCCGGACGACTTGGGCTTGACGATCCGGCGGGGCGCTATGTGCCGTCGATTGATGCCATGAAGGTCGCGACGCACGTCAACGCTGATGGATCGTTCGAGTCGCGCCCGCCCCGCCGCGCCATCACGATCCGCGACCTGCTGACGCACACTTCTGGAATCGGGTACAGCTTCTTTGATCCAATCTTGTTCAAGCTGCAGCAAAGCGGAACAAGCGAGCAGGACTTGCCTTTGCTCCATGATCCTGGCGAGAAGTGGACGTACGGTGCGAGCACGAAGTACCTGGGCGACATCATCGAACGGGTCTCAGGGCAGCCCTTTGATGCGTTCCTGCGCACGCGTGTGCTGGAACCTCTCGAGATGGCCGACACCTCGTTCGAGGTGGCGGCAGGCGCCCGCTCCCGTCTTGTCACGTTGCATCAGCGCGCGGGTGGCACCTTGACGGAACGGCCGAATCCGGATGTCGCGAGGAGTCCTGTGCGCGGAGACGGCGGTTTGTTCTCTACCGCTCGGGACTACGCAAAATTCCTCCGTCTGTTCCTGAATGGCGGCAAGGCAGGGTCGACGCGTCTTCTCGGGGAAACGACGATCCGCGATATGACCCGAAACCAAATCGGTCACCTGGTCGTCCAACGACAACCGGCCGCAAACTCTTCAATCAGCCAGCCGTTTCCCCTCGGCGGTGCAAGCGACCACTGGGGATTTGGCGACACCTGGGGCCTGGGGTTCCAGATTGCGGCGCCCACCACAGTGCCTCATCGCCGCGCGCCGGGCAGCTATAGCTGGGCGGGCATCGACAACACCCATTTCTGGGTCGACCCGCAGCGAGAGATCGGTGTGGTCGTGCTGATGCAAGTGCTCCCGTTCTACGACACCGCCTGCATCAAGCTGCTGACGGATGTCGAAGAGATCGTCAACCGATACGTAGGGGAGCCGTCACGTTAGTGAATCAGTAACCTCCTTCTGGTTCGTACTCGTACGAGCTTTCGGTCCAGATCACTTGCGCGACGCCACCTATCCTAAGTATTTCGGGATCGACTGAGGGCACGCATCATGTGTGAGGGTGCAACGCTTGGACTCTCGAGACGCGAGTTTCTCGCCGGCGCTTCCGCGCTCGGAGGCGTGGTGATCGCGTCCGCCGCTGCAGCGGCACAGATCACGACAATGGCGCCCTTCGAGAAGCTGCCGCCGTACGGCAACAGCACGCTTCCCGCGGGCGTCAAGCCGCGGCTCGTGCCGAACGTCAATGGCCTTACCGTAAACATGCTCGAGGCAGGGACGCAGGGAAGCCCGCTCGTACTACTGCTTCATGGGTTTCCGAACCTGGCCTACAGCTGGCGCAAAGTGATGCCGGCGATCGCAGACGCGGGGTACTACGTGATCGCGCCGGACTGGCGCGGGTATGGACGCACGGTTGGCTGGGACAGATCCTTTGACGCGGATCCCACGCCGTTCCTGACGCTCAACATGGTGCGCGACCAGATCGCGCTCGTCTATGCGCTCGGTTATCGGAAGGCCGAGCTCATCGTCGGGCACGATCAAGGTCAGCTCATGGCCACCTATGCCGCC